>Ga0307380_10010985_pt1 | contig 11362 bp, 11 predicted proteins | sample UN3MG_FD_202239 | JGI IMG/M metagenome (GOLD analysis project Ga0307380, IMG submission 202239) | Soil microbial communities from Risofladan, Vaasa, Finland - UN-3 | ecosystem: Environmental > Terrestrial > Soil > Coastal area > Acid sulfate soil | place: Finland: Risofladan, Vaasa | collected... | reverse complement strand
CCGCCGCCGCCGTGCACCTGTTCGCTGTCCTGTTCCGGAAGGCGGTCTCGCCGTCGGAGATCCTGTCGTTTCTTCTCTTGGTGGGGGTGCTGATCCTGTGGCGGTGAGCGTGGAACGCGAGTTCGACATCCTGAACCGGCTCGGCCTGCACGCCCGCGCCGCCGCGCAGCTGGTGCGACTGGCGAACGGGTTCTCCTCGGAGATCAGCGTCGTGAAGGACGGGATGGAGGTCAACGGAAAGAGCATCATGGGCGTGCTGATGCTGGCGGCGCCGAAGGACACCAGGATCCTGATCCGCGCGGTCGGGCTGGATGCGGAAGAGGCCATCGCGGCTATCGGGGAACTGATCGCACGGAAGTTCGGGGAGGAGTAGGAGTGGTGACGGCAGGCCGCGAGAAGATGCGGATCCTCAAGGGGATCCCGGCTTCGGGAGGGGTCGCGATCGGGAAGGGGTTCTTCCTGAATCGCGTCCTCCCGCGGTCGGTCCGCTCGACGGTGGGCCGTGATCAGCTGGAAGAAGAGGTGACCGCCTTCCAGCGTGCGGTGGCCGCCTCCCGTGAGCAGATCCTCCATATCCGGGACGGCGTGGCGGATCCCTCCTCCGAGCACCACCAGATCCTCTCGGTCCACCTGGCCCTCCTCGAGGACTCGATGCTCATCGAGCAGACGGTCCGGACGATTCGCGAGAACCAGTTCGCCGCGGACTGGGCGTTCAACAAGGTTCTCCAGAATCTGCTGGAGACGTTCCACCGGATCGAGGACCCGTACCTGCGGGAGCGTGGACACGACCTGCGCCAGATCGGTCACCGGGTCCTCGAAAACCTCGCCGGCCGCCCCGTGGACTCGGTCGCCGCGATCCGCGACCCGGTGGTCATCGTGGCCCACGATCTCTCCCCGGCGGACACCGCCCAGATCCTGAAGAGCCCCGTGCTTGGTTTCGCCACCGACGTGGGAAGCCGGACGTCCCACACCGCGATCACGGCCCGCTCCCTGGGAATCCCGGCGGTCGTCGGGGTCGAGGGGGCGACGGAGGAGTACAGGTTCGCGGAAACGGTGATCGTCGACGGCGAGGAAGGGGTAGTCGTTTTCGACCCGACGGAGGAGATGGTCCGGGAGTACCAGGCGCGGCGGAAGGCCTACTCGCAGCGGACCCGCGACCTGGCGAAGTTCGCGCGGCTGCCGACGGTAACGCGTGACGGGAAGACGCTGCTGCTCCTTGCGAACATCGAGTTTCCCGAGGAGGCGGACGTCGCGCTGCGCAGCGGCGCCGACGGGGTGGGGCTCTACCGAACGGAGTTCCTCTTTCTCAACCGGAAGGATATACCTTCCGAGGAGGAGCACTTCGAGACGTACCGGAAGGTGGCGGAAAAGTTCGTGCGCCACCCGGTCACGATCCGCACCCTCGACCTCGGCGGCGACAAGTTCGCGTCCCAGCTCGAGCTCGCCGACGAGATGAACCCGGCGATGGGGTTGCGTGCGATCCGGTTCTGCCTGAAGGAAAAGGAGATTTTCAAGCCCCAGCTCCGTGCGATCCTCCGCGCCTCGACGTACGGGAAGGTTCGGATGATGTTCCCGATGATCTCCGGGGTCGGGGAGCTCCGGGAGGCGATGGCCGTGGTAGAGGAAGTGCGGGGGGAGCTTCGTCGCCGACGGATCCCCTATGACAAGGAGATGCCCATCGGGATCATGATCGAGATCCCCGCCGCGGCGATCGTGGCCGACCTGCTGGCGCGGGAGACCGAATTCTTCAGCATCGGGACGAACGACCTGATCCAGTACTCGCTGGCGATCGACCGGGTCAACGAGCACGTATCCTATCTTTACGAGCCGCTTCACCCCGCGATCCTCCGGATGATCCGGCGAGTCGTGGAGGCGGGGCACGACGCCGGTATCCCGGTGGCGATGTGCGGCGAGATGGCCGGTGAGCCGATCTACTCCTATGCGCTCCTCGGTTTCGGGCTGGACGAGCTCAGCATGAGCGCCGCCGCGATTCCGCGGGTGAAGCGGATCCTGCGAAAGTCGGTGGCATACGAGGCCAAGGAGTTCGCGGGTTCGCTGCTGCTCCACGGGACCGCGGCAGAGATCGGCCGGGTGCTTCGTAAAAAGGTCGAGGACCTGTTTCCCGACGAGCGTTTTTAGAATATACTTCACAGTTTATAATCCATTTTCGCGGTGCAGGAGAGACGGGCATGAGCGAATTCCTTTTCACGTCCGAATCGGTGACGGGTGGACACCCCGACAAGGTAGCGGACCAGATCTCCGACGCGGTGCTGGACGAGATCCTCCGTCAGGATCCCCGCGGACGGGTGGCGTGCGAGACGATGGTGACCACCGGGTTGGTCGTGGTGGCCGGGGAGATCACCACGAAGGCGATTGTCGATTTTCCGGACGTGGTCCGCAAGGCGGTCACCGATATCGGCTATACGGGGAACTCGAAGGGGTTCGACGCCCACAACTGCGCCGTGGTCGTCGCGGTCGACCGCCAGTCCCCCGACATTGCGCAGGGGGTCGACCGGGGCGCCGAGGAGAAGCAGGGCGCCGGCGACCAGGGGATGATGTTCGGGTTCGCCTGCGACGAGACGAAGGAACTGATGCCGATGCCGATATCCTTCGCCCACAAGATCTGCGCGCGGCTTACGGAGGCGCGGGAAAAGAAGGTACTCCCGTGGTTGCGACCCGACGGAAAGAGCCAGGTGACGGTGCGCTACGTGGACGGCGTCCCGCGCGAGGTCACCGCCATCGTCTGCTCGACCCAGCACGCCGAGGAGGTGGGGCGGAAGGCCCTCACCGAAGGGGTCCTGGAGGAGGTCGTCCGGAAGGCGGTGCCCAGGGACCTGATGTCGAAGAAGGTGAAGTTCTACATCAACCCGACGGGGCGGTTCGTCGTCGGGGGCCCTCACGGCGACGCGGGGCTCACCGGACGCAAGATCATCGTCGATACGTACGGGGGTTACAGCCGGCACGGCGGCGGGGCGTTCTCCGGGAAGGATCCTTCCAAGGTCGATCGAAGCGCGGCGTACATGGCCCGGTACGTGGCAAAGAACGTCGTCGCCGCGGGTCTCGCACGCAAGTGCGAGGTGCAGCTCGCTTATGCCATCGGCGTCGCCGAGCCGGTGTCGGTCCTGGTGGAGACGTTCGGCACGGCGAACGTTCCTGAGGAGCGGATCGGGCGCGCGGTGAGGGACACCTTCGACCTGCGCCCCGCGCGGATCATCCGCGAGCTGAATCTGCTGCGCCCCATCTACCGGAAGACGGCGGCCCTCGGTCACTTCGGGCGCGAGCTCCCCGAATTCACCTGGGAGAAGACCGACAAGGTCCGCGCGCTGCGCAAGGCGGCCGGCCACGGCGCGTAATCCCAAGTGCCCGATGGAAGGTTGTTGCCGTTCATGAGAATTGATGCGCCAAGAAAGAAAGGGGTTGTGGAATGACTGCCGGAAAAGGGTACGACGTCAAGGATCTGAAACTCGCCGCCGCGGGGAGGAACCGGGTCGAATGGGCCAAGAAGGACATGCCGGTGCTCCGCTCCATCGGGAAGCGGTTCGCGAAAGAGAAGCCGCTCAAGGGCGTCCGGGTCGCCGCCTGCCTCCACGTGACCACGGAGACCGCGGCGCTTATGCAGGTGCTGGCGGCGGGCGGGGCGAAGGTCTCCCTGTGCGCCTCCAATCCCCTTTCGACGCAGGACGAGGCCGCAGCCTCCCTCGTCAAGAACGACGGAATCGCCGTCTATGCGATCAAGGGGGAGAACCGGAAAACGTACTACCGGCACATTCTCGCGGCCCTCTCCGTGGAGCCGCACATGACGATGGACGACGGGGCGGACCTGGTCTCGATGGTCCACTCGGAGAAGAAGATGTACCTGAAGGAGATCATCGGGGGCACCGAGGAAACGACCACGGGCGTCATCCGGTTGAGCGCGATGGGAGAGAAGGGGGTCCTGCGGTACCCCATCATCGCGGTGAACGAGGCGAAGACGAAGCACTTCTTCGATAACCGCTACGGAACGGGGCAGTCGACGATCGACGGCATCCTCAGGGCGACGAACCGGCTGCTGGCGGGGAGCTGTTTCGTCGTGGCCGGCTACGGCTGGTGCGGACGCGGGCTGGCGATGCGTGCCCGGGGAATGGGCGCCCGCGTGATCGTCACCGAGATCGATCCCCTTCCGGCGCTCGAGGCGCTGATGGACGGCTTCGAGGTTGTGCCGATGGCCGAGGCGGCGAAGGTCGGGGACTTCTTCTGCACCGTCACCGGGAACCTGCATGTGATCCGCAGGGAACATTTCGAACGGATGAAGGACGGGGCGATCGTTTGCAACTCCGGCCACTTCAACGTCGAGATCGACATCCCCGCGCTGGCGAAGATAGCGAAGTCGGTGCGCACGGTCAGGCCGTTTGTCGAGGAGTACGTCCTGAGGGACGGTCGCGCGGTCCATGTCCTCGGAGAGGGACGGCTGATCAACCTGGCGGCCGCGGAAGGGCACCCCGCCAACGTGATGGACATGAGCTTCGCCAACCAGGCGCTATCGGCCGAGTACATGGTCCGGAACCACGGGGCGCTGTCGAACACCGTCCACATGGTCCCCGAGGCGATCGACCGGGAGATCGCGCGGCTCAAGCTCGCGTCCTCCGGCTCCCGGATCGACCGCCTCACGCCGGAGCAGCGCGACTACCTCGCCTCCTGGGAAATGGGGACCTAGGGGCCAAGCCCAAGCGTCGGGCGCTACCGGTTCACGCCGCGGAACAGGGCGGCCCCGGAGCCGGCGAAGAGGAGCCCGGGGAGCCACGCGGCCAGCAGGGCCGGGAGCACCCCCTTCCTGCCCAGCGAGAGGGACGCGGACAGGACGACCCAGCAGGCGAACCCGATCAGGAGACCGAGCCCGATGCTGCGCCAGGCGCCGCCCGACCGGGGGGAGCGCAGTGCGAAGGGGATCGCCAGCATGCTGATGAGGACGTTCAGCAGGGGGTAGGCGATCTTCGCGTGCAGGTCGGTTTCGTATCCTCCCGCCTCGTACCCCTTCCGCCGCAATTCCCCGACGTACCCTGAGAGCTGCGCGTAGGTCATCTCCTCGGGGGGGGTTTCCCCCTCGAGGAACCCGTCCATCGTTTCCGGGAACCGGTACGTCCGGAGGGAAAACGCCGCCACCGACGGCGTTTCTCCGAAGATCCGCTCCTTTCCTTCCGCAAGCTCCCAGGCGCGATCGGAAAGGAGACGGGCTCTCCGGGACTCGATCCTGCGCAGCGGGCGGAAATCCCGGTCTACCTCGATGTACTGGAACCCCCGCAGCGACCGGGACGGACCGTCCACCACCTGGGCGGAGAGGATCCCCCGCTCGCCGCGCATCCAGTACCGGTTCCCGGAGAACTGCGCCGCCACCTTTCCCGGCCGCATGCGGAGGCGCTCGATCTCCCGGGCGTGGCGGTTCGCGGCCGGCGCCAGCACCTCGGAGGAGAGCAGCGACAGGGCCGACACCAGGGCGCACCCGACCAGGATCGGCGCGCATACGCGGAGAAGGCTCACCCCGCTGGAGTAGATCGCCGTCAGCTCGTTCGATCGCACGCGCAGGGAGACGGCGACCAGTACCGCGAGCAACGTCCCGACCGGGGAGATCAGGACGAAGATGCCCGGCACGCGGGTGAGGTAATACCACCCGATTTCCCCGAGGCCCGCGTTGTGACGCAGCAATTTCTCGGCGTGGTTGACGAAGTCGATCAGCAGGAACAGGAGGAGGAAACCGAGGATGCAGACGGCCGCGGCGCGCAGGAACTCCCGGAACAGGTAGCGCGAGAGGACGGTCATTTGCGGAGCCGACCCCTTCCGAAGATCCCGGGGAGGAGGGTCACATGGTGCTCCGACCGCCAGAGGATCCACGCGGCGAGGGTGAGCCCGAGGGTGTTTGGCGCCCAGAGGAGGGCAATCATGCCGGGACCGGAGCGTCCCTCCACCGCTCCCGCCGCGGCGATGAACAGGTAGTAGACCAGGAACATGGCGACGGTGATCCCGACGGCCGACGACTTCCCACGGGATCGCAGGGAGAATCCGAGAGGAATCGCGAGCAGACCGAAGGCGATGCAGCACACGGCGAGCGAGAGCCGGCGGTGAAAATGGTACCGATAGGTGGCGTTCGCCCCGCTGCCCCCGGTAGCGTCGATCTTCCGCGACAGTTCGGGGAGGGTCATCCCTTTCGGGTCGTTCCCTACGGATATGGAGGAGGCCTCGAGGGGGATCCGGAACGTCATCCGGCCGAAGGAGGCGACGCGGTACAACGGCTTTCCCGTCGGCTCGCCGTGGATGGTCCCGTCGGACAACTCCAGGCCGACCACCCCGTCGTCGGTGGCGGGTACGAAGCGCCCCTCGCGCGCGAACACGAGGAGCGGATCGTCTCCCAGCGGACGGAAGGAGAGAAAGACGCCGTACATCCGCTGCCCGTCCGGTGAGACCCGGTCGGGATACACCAGGACCTCGGGCGTGATCTCGCGGAAGACGTGCCCGGAGGCGCCGGCGCCGGCGTGCTCGGAGACGATCCGGGCGAGGGTGCGCTGCGTCTCGCGGTACCCCCAGGGGACCCCGTACCATCCGGTGAGCAGCACCGCGGCGCAAGTGATGACGCTGGCGACCAGCACGGGGAGCGCGACCCCGCGCATTCCTACCCCGGCGGCGGAGAGCGCCGTCGTCTCCGAGTCCGCGGCGAGCCGCCCCAGGCCGAGCAGGACCGCGAGGAGCAGGGAGGCGGGAAGGGTGATCTCGAAGAACGTGGGGATTAAGGAGAGGAGGAGGCGCCCGACAAGGTACGTCTGCACCCCCTTCGCGATCACCAGGTTCGCGAGCCGGGAGAATTGCTGCAGCAGTACGATGACGGTGAAGCTTCCCACCCCGACCAGGAACGGGCCGGTCATTTCGCCGAGCAGATATTTCCGTGTGATTCTCATCGTGTAGTATCATACTTTATCATCCCCCCCCGGAGGAGCCCGGAACCGGGAAGATGGGACGGTCGGGCCGAATGGATGTCATCGAGGGATCCGGGAACTTCTCCCCGCCCGGGGAGACTTCCCTGACGATCGGGAATTTCGACGGGGTGCACCTTGGCCATCGGGAGCTCCTGCGGCGAACCGTGGCGCACGCCCGGGATCTGGGTCTCCAGGCCGTCGCGCTCACCTTCACGCCGCATCCGGTCCGCTTCTTCACCCCCAGGGCGCGGTTCTACGAGATCACTTCGTTGGGTGAAAAGGCGTCCAGGATGGAGAAGCTCGGGATCGATCTCCTGGTCGTCGAATCGTTCACCGGGGCGATCGGGGGGATGGGACCGGAGGAGTTCGCCCGGTTGGTCGTCCATGAGCGGCTGTGCGCCCGTTTCGTCACGGTGGGTTACGACTTCACCTTCGGAAGGAACCGGACGGGGTCTCCCGGGATGCTCCGCCGGGTCGGGCGCGAGCTGGGATTCGAGGTCGATGTCGTCCCGCCGCTCATGCGCGGGGGCGCGATCGTGAGCTCCAGCCGTATCCGTGAACTCCTGCTGTCGGGACGGGTGCGGGAGGCCGAGGAACTGCTCTGCCGCCCGTATACGGTGTCCGGCAGGGTGATCCCCGGCGCCGCCCGGGGACGAAAGCTCGGGTTTCCGACGGCAAACGTCGAGTTCGTTCAGGAGCTTCTCCCACTGCCGGGAGTGTACGTCATCGACGCCGCCGTAGGGGGTGTCGTGCGGAGAGGGGTGGCCAACGTCGGGTTCAACCCGACCTTCGGGGAGAACTCCCTCGGGGTGGAGGCGCACCTCTTCGACTTCGCGGGCGATCTCTACGGGCAGGATATGACGGTGCATTTCCGGGATCGCATACGTGACGAGCGGAAGTTCAAGAGCGTGGAGGAACTGGTGCGCCAGATCGAGAAGGATGTCGGGTATGCGCGATCCGCGCAGATGCCGACAAATCCGGAAGTGGACGGTGGCAGATGAGCCGCACGGGGCCGCTTCTCTCCGTCCTTCTCCTCCTCCCGGTCTTCGCCGCGTGCACCGGCGGAGGACCGGGGAGCGCGTCGGCACCGTCCAGCGTCGCGTCGGTCCAGCAGGCGCTCGTCGCCGCCGTGGAGCGCTCCGTCCCGTCGGTGGTCAACATCCGCACGGTAACCCGCTTCACGCGGGAAACGCCGGGGTCGGGGCGGCGGCCGGACGGCCGGCCGCCGGAGTATCTTGTGGACCTGCTCGAGGAGAACGGCGGATTTCGCGAGAACTCCCTCGGGTCGGGGGTCATCATCGGTGAAGACGGGCTGATCGTGACCAACGAGCACGTCATCCGCGACGCGGACGAGATCGTGGTCCGTCTTTCGGATCGGAGCGAGCATCGGGCGAAGGTGGTCGGCGCGGACGTCCTGACGGACGTGGCCGTACTGCGGATCCAGCCGTCCGGGAAGCTCCCGGTTGCGACGCTGGGCGACTCCTCCCGCCTGAAGGTCGGGGAGTTCGCAATCGCGGTGGGGAACCCGTTCGGTCTCGAGAGCACCGTGACTCTCGGCGTGGTGAGCGCGACCGGGCGCAGCGCGGAGCCGGACCTCGAGGGGGGGGACGATTTCATCCAGACCGACGCGTCGATCAACCCGGGAAACTCGGGGGGACCCCTTCTCAACGCACGGGGGGAAGTGGTCGGGATCAACACGGCGATGGTGACCGCGGGCCAGGGGCTCGGCTTCGCCATCCCGATCAACACGGTCCGGTTGGTGGAGCAGGACCTGGTCGCGCACGGGGCGGTTCGGCGCGGGTGGCTCGGCCTGGGAATCCAGGCCCTCCCCCCGGAGCTTGCGGACGCGTTCGGTGCGAAGGGCGAAAGGGGGATCCTGGTGAACCGCGTCGTTCCCGGCAGCCCCGCCGAGCGGGGGGGGATGCGGATGGGGGACATCCTCGTCACGTTCGGGAAAACCCGCGTATCGGGGGTGAAGGAGTTCCGGCACCTGGTCGCCGGAACGGCGCCCGGCTCCCTGGTGACGCTCGAGGTGCTCCGCGAGGGGAAACGGGTGGCGGCGACGGTTACGGTCGAAGAGGCGGAGAAGCAGGCTTCGGTCCGGCGCCCTCTCCCCCGTGAGCCGGTGGATCCACTCGGGATGGCCGTGCGGCCCGTACCAAAGCGACTGCTGCGGGAGATGGAGCTTCGCGGAGGCGTCGAAGTGACGTTCGTCGAGACCTCCAGCCCGGCGTGGGACGGTGGTGTCCGGGAAGGAGACGTCCTTCTCTCCATCAACCGGGAAACGGTTCGCGGCTTCGATGAGTACCAGAAGGCCGTGTCGCGACTCCCCCGGGGGCGGCCGTCATTCGCCCTGGTCTACCGGGAGGGTGTTCAGCTTTATGTGGCGCTGAAAAGCAGGTGAGGAGGCTACCCGACACTCTTCAAAGGAGGAGCCGATGGGAGTGGTGAAGGACACCGACGTGGCCCGGCGGATCGCCCGGGCAGTGGTCTCGGACATCGCGCTGTACAACGCGAAGAAGGTCGAGGAGGGGGTCCGGAACGACACCCTGTTCGATCTCCTGAAGGGGGAGATCGAGGAGGGGCAGGGGTACTACCTGAGCCGGGTCGATCCCGAGATCGCGGAGAGCACGAATTATTTCGACCAGGCCCTGGTGGATGTCCTGCTCAAGCCGGCCGGCCACATCCCCTCGAAGATCTGGTAGCGTGCCGGAAGAACCGCGCGGGACGCACCGGCTGACCGTTCCGGCCGACCGGGCGGGGGAGCGTCTCGACCGGTACCTTCCGGAGGCGATCCCCGGGATTTCCCGGGCGCGCGGGCAGCGGTTGATCGAGGAGGGGAACGTCCGGCTGGGCGGAGAAATCGTGCGTCCGTCGACCCGCCTGAGGGGCGGGGAACCGATGACCGTCGTCGTCCCTCCGCCCGTACCGCTCGACATGATGGCGGAGGATCTTCCCCTCCACGTGTTGTATGAAGACGCCCACCTGCTGGTCGTCGACAAGCCTGCCGGCATGGTGGTTCATCCCGCGCCGGGGCACTCCCGCGGAACCCTCGTGAACGCGCTCCTCGGACGCTCCGACACCTTGTCCGGGATCGGGGGCGTTTCCCGCCCCGGGATCGTCCACCGGCTGGATCGGGACACTTCCGGGGTCCTCGTGGTCGCGAGGACCGACGCCGCCCACGGGACGCTGTCCGCCCGGTTTGCCGCCCACGCGATGGACCGGAAATACCATGGGATCGTCTTCGGAGGCCCGCCTGCGGACAAGGGGACCGTGGCGACGCGGATCGGGAGGCATCCCGTCCACCGGAAAAAAATGGCGGTGCTGCCGACGGGGGGACGGGAGGCCGTCACCCGCTACAGGAGGCTCGAAACGTTCGGCCCCTTCTCCCTTCTGGAATTCCGGCTGGAGACGGGACGCACCCACCAGGTGCGTGTGCACTGCGCGCACCTGGGCTGTCCGATCGTCGGGGACGACGTGTACGGAAAGTCGCGGAAGATCCCCCTCGGGAAGGGGGCGTCCGCGGAGACGGTGACCGTCTCCCGCTTTCTCCTGCACGCGTTCCACCTGGCGTTTCCGCACCCGGTTACCGGGGAACTTCTCTCCTTCACCATTCCCGATCCGCCGGAGTTCGCCGCCTTCATCGCTGCGGTGGACGCGGCGTGAACCCCCTTCCGCACTTCGAGCAGTCCCCTCTCCTGCGTTCCGTGCCGGGGGTCTACCACGCCTTCCTCGGCGTGGATCCGGTGGAGGGACGGGGGCGCCGCGAGCGGCTCCGGGAGGTCTTCTCCATCGCCGCGGAAACGGTCGGGACGCTGAAGCAGGTTCACTCGGCGTCCGTTCATTTCTTCGAACCGGGAGACGGGGATGTCCCCGGCGGGTGGAAGCGGGAGGGAGACGCCCTCTGGACTTCCAGCCCCGGGACGGGGGTGGGGGTCCACACGGCGGATTGCGTCCCCATCCTTCTCGCCCACCGGGAGATCCGGGTCGCCGCGGCCGTCCACGCGGGGTGGCGGGGGCTCGCCGCCGGGATCGTCGAGGGAACGGTCCGCGCCCTTGCGGCGCGATTCGGGGACGCCGCCGTGGAGGGGTTCGTCGCCGTCGCGGGTCCCTGCGCGCGGGGATGCTGCTACGAGATCGGGGGGGATACGGCGGAGGCGCTCCACGGTCTCCCGGGGAATGCTTCGCTCCTGAGGAAGGGGAAGGCGCCTGGGAAGTGGACCGCCGACCTGCAGGCGATCGCACTCGCGTCGCTCCAGGCCGCCGGGATTCCCGGTGGACAAACGGAGGCGACGGGGCCCTGCACGATCTGCTCCCCCCGTTTTCACTCCTTCCGCCGCGAAAAATCGACGACCGCCCGGCAGTTGAGTTTTCTCTACATCAGGGATTGACGGGAGGGGCTTTCATGAGGTAGTCTTGTG
>Ga0307380_10010982_pt1 | contig 11364 bp, 10 predicted proteins | sample UN3MG_FD_202239 | JGI IMG/M metagenome (GOLD analysis project Ga0307380, IMG submission 202239) | Soil microbial communities from Risofladan, Vaasa, Finland - UN-3 | ecosystem: Environmental > Terrestrial > Soil > Coastal area > Acid sulfate soil | place: Finland: Risofladan, Vaasa | collected... | reverse complement strand
CTGCCGCGGCGTCCTGAGGGAACAGCGTGCCGAACCCGCCGATCTCGAGGATGTCGACAGGCCCGTCGCCCTGGACCTGGTAGGCGATGTGCACCCCGTCGGCGGTGCGCACGTATTCGACCTGCGCGTCCCCCACGAGCGCACGCTACAACCCGTCGATTCGTGCGGGGTTGCCCGCCGGAGATCTCGAACACCATGCACGGCCAAGGCGAAGTCGACGGCGGCGGCACGTTTGATGACCTCGTCCTCGATCTCTAAGTGCCCGACGTGGAAGGCCAAGACCGGTTCCCGCTCGTGGTCACGATCCACGGCGGGGGCTTCCAGGGCGGGAGCAAGGCCAGCACCGCATTCGTCTCGAACCAGTTCGCCCAGCGCGGCTACATCGTGGCATCCATCAACTACCGCCTCAACGGTGACGATCCGGTGCCGTCGAGCCGCTTCCAGGCGGTGCACGACGCGGTCGGTGGGGCGAGTGTGCCGGCACAGGTGCGGGCGGCGTTCTCCGCGATGGACGACACCTTGACTGCGCTCGACTTCCTGCACGCCCGCCCACAAACTTGCCGGTCAGAGGCTTGTGAGCCCAGGAGGAGAATCGAACTCCTGACCTGCTCATTACGAGGTATCCCGGCCCCAAGCGGATGCTAAGCGCCGTCCTGGCCGTGGTTCTGAGGCGGTGTGACGTGCGAGATGCAGGGAGTTATCAGCTGAGAGAACGCAGCTACCTCATCGCCATACGCGGCGCGTGCTTCGCTGCTGTTGCATCGCTTGCGAGCGGGCGTTGGCTGGGCTGTGGAAGGCTGAGAGGCGATGCTCGAGCGCAGCGAGGTTCGTTACGCCGTCGCCGACGGTCACCACATTGCTTTTCGAGTCCTCACCGGCGAAGGCGACGGCGATCACGACGTCGTGATGGTCTCGGGCGGGGTCTTCCCGATGGACGCGCTGCCCGATGATCCATTGGCGAGACGATTGCTCGAGGGGCTCACCGGCCTGGGCCGTCTCATCGTGTTCGATCGCCGCGGCGTCGGGCTGTCAGACCAGATCACCGACTGGGACCGTGCGCTGCGAGTCCAATGGGAGGAGGATCTGGCCGCCGTCATCGATGCCGCTGGGCTCACCGATCCAGTGATATTCAGTTGGCACGGCCCACCGGTCGCCCGGAACTACTGCGCCAGAAACCCTGGCCGGGTCAGTCGCCTGATCCTCTGGAACGTTGGTTCGGCGCCGGCGCCCGGAGACAGGTGGGACCGGTCCGAAGTACAGGACCTGGCCGAGGAGTTCCTCGAGAAGATGCTCGAGGGCCCCGCCGTGAGTGAGCTCTTCTTCCCGGACCGATGGAGCGACCCCGTGTTCCGGGAATGGCACGATGCAGCCGGCCGAGCGGGCGCGAGCCCGGGCCAGGCCGCCCGCCTCAACGCCTTTCGATCCGACGGGTGGGACGACGTCGACCTCACCGAGATGACCGTCCCCACCCTCGTCCTGGCGCGCACGCCGCCACTGATGCCATTCCCCCTCCCCGACGACTACTTCACGCGGCCGGCTGCGCAACTGCCCAACGCGACCCTGGTCGATCTCGGCGAGGGAAGCATCAACCCGATCGGCCTGGGCGTCGACGACGTCATCGCCGAGATCACCCGATTCGTGACGGGCGAGGTGCGGCTCCCCGACCCGGAGCGCTCACTGGCCGCGATCCTCTTCACCGACGTGGTCGGTTCGACCCGGCGGGCGTCGGAGGTCGGCGATCGCAACTGGAAGGCGCTGCTCGACCGCCACGACGCGGTCAGCGATGCCGCGGTCTGCAGGCACGGGGGCGAACTGGTGAAGTCGACCGGCGACGGTGTCCTCGCCGTCTTCGGCTCGTCCACCGAAGCGATCGGCGCCGCCCGTGACATCACGCGGGATCTCGGTCGCACCGACCTGCCCGTCCGCATCGGCATCCACGTCGGCCAGATCGACCGCCGGGGTGAAGATGTCTCAGGTCTTGCGCTCAACGTCGCAGCGCGGATCATGGCGATCGCTGAACGCGACCAAATCCTGGTCTCCGACATCGTCGAACGGGTGACCGACGACGTCGCCTTCGCCCCGGTGGGCGAGCGCGAACTCAAGGACCTCGACGGAACCTGGCGGCTGTTCGAGGTCCACTGACCAAGGTCTCCGGCGCCTCCTTGGCCCAGCGCCGCTGGGCGTCGAGCACCTGCGCGGCCTGGCGATCAGACGTCGCGGATCTGGACTCCGGGCAGTCTTCCTCGAAGACGATTCCGTCAGTGCGAAGCGACCCGGACAATTCGACGAACTTCCCGGCACCAGAGCGTTCGTTGTTCTTCTGAGCCTCCGCAGCCGGCCCATCGATCGCCACGGGAACGTCTCGAACGGTGCGCAGAGCGGACGGGCAGTGGCCGAGGGGGTGAAGCATCGAGCGGCTGCCGCAGGGCTGGATCCGACAACGCTCGGCGGCCGGACACGCTGGTCAGCGGCTTGTGAGCCCAGGAGGAGAATCGAACTCCTGACCTGCTCATTACGAGTGAGCTGCTCTGCCGACTGAGCTACCTGGGCGGGGCCGCTCAGACTAGGGCGTCGGCCCTCTCTGCGACCATCTCGAATGAATCAGCCATCTCGCGCATCTGACCGACCAAGGTGGACCGTAAGCGCTGAGGAACGCCGGACCGGCCGGCGTCGCACCTCAGGAGATCCTTCCCATGCTCAAGAAGCTCATCGCCGGCGGCGTCACCGCCCTGTTGGCGCTCACCCTCGCAGCACCCACCGCCTCAGCGGACAGCCGCAACCGGTCGAAGCCGGCCAACGTCGTCGACGCCTTGGTGGCGAAGAGCAGTGCCAACGGCCCCGACCGCAACGTCTACGACTTCGATCTGCTGATTGCCGCGGCCAGCAACGTGACCGCTCCAGACGGCACCCTCGTCGCCACGATTCTCGCGGAGACCGGCGACCTCACCGTCTGGGCACCACGTGACTACGCGTTCTTCCTCCTTGCCCGCGAACTCGGCTACCAAGGCGGATACGACGAGGGAGCCGTCGGCGAGTTTCTCCTCACGAACGTCGACAACGCCACGCTCTTCACGGTGCTCGCCTACCACGTGACCCCGGAGAGCCTGAACGTGTTCGAGGTCTTCCGCCAGCGGACCTACCCGACGCTCGCCGGCCAGGACCTGACCCGTCGCTTCCTCAGCCTCCAGGATGCTGATGACAGCGACCGCGACCCGCGTCTCACGCTGCCGCTCAACATCGAGACGGCCAACGACTCGGTCATCCACACCCTCGACCGAGTGCTGCGCCCCATCGATCTCCCCTGACCGATCCGACCAGAACCTCGTGAGGAACCCCGGCGATTCGCCGGGGTTCCTTCGCGTCGGGACGGAGCGATGAACTGCGGATCAGCGCCGCGATGGGTCAGAAGTTGTCCTCGTTGTACGAGGTGATGGCGTCGGTGATCTCCTGATCGGCTCCCGAGATCACCGTGTCGACGCTCTCGCCGCCGAACAACAGCCCGTCGAGCGATTCGCGCACCGCGGTGCGGGTCTCGGTGTACGGGCCGATCAACGGTCCGGGCCACTCGGGATCGACCGCCTCCAGACCCTCGTAGGCGGTCTCGAGCCACTTACCGGGGCGGGTGTTCGCCCAGAAGTCCTGGACTTCCTGCGAGTCGACCGTTGCCTGGCGAACCGGCAGATACGAACCCTCGAGGTGCCAGAGTGCCTGGTTCTCGGGCTGGTTGATGAACTTGATGAAGTCCCACGAGGCCGCCTGTTGCTCGGGCGTGCCTGCGTTGGTCATGTACCACGAGCCGCCACCGAGCTGACCCAGGCCTGGCCCGATGAGCCCGGGGAAGGGCCCGGCATCGACGTTCACGTCGATCGCCGGGAGCTCGGTGTCGAGTCCGAGCTCGGCAGGATCGAGGTTGCCTTCGAGCACGGCGTTGATGGTCGTGACCGCCGTCGACGTCTCGATCGTCATCGACGACGTCTGCAGGCCGATGGCGAAGTAGTGGTCGAACCGCCCTTCGGTGCCGGGCACCGGGTTGAGCAGGCCCTCGTCGTCCATGGTCTTGAACTCGCCGTACAGCTGGCGGGTGGCGTCGTTGTCGAACGCACCCGCAGTCGTGTCGCCGTCGCCGCGCCCGTTGTCGTTGTCGACCAGGCCTTCACCGGCGCCGGTCAGCCAGAACTCGGTGAACCACGGCTGCATGTTCAGCACGACCGGCTGGTCGACGATGCCGGCAGCCTTGATCGCGCGGGCGTATTCGGTGACCTCAGCGAGCGTCTTCGGGGGCGAGTCGGGGTCGAGGCCGGCGGCCTCGAAGTGGTCGCGGTTGTAGTAGAGCAACACCGTCGACACGTTGAACGAGGCCGGCTGGAGCACCTCGTCGACGGTGTAGAAGTCGAGAACCCCGGGCAGGAAGTCCTCGTATTCGGTGTAGCCGTCGGCCTCGGCACACACTCCGCCCGGGATGATCGTTCCCGAGTCGGCGAGGAACTGTGTGGTGGTGTCCTCCATGATCCCGATGTTGGGCAGGTCGCCGCTCGGGATGCCCTGCCGGTACTTGCGGAGCAGTTCCTCGTAGGCCGCACCCTGGTTCTCGACGTTGACCTTCACCTTGTCCTGCGACCCGTTGTAGTCGGCGGTCAGCTCGTCGAGGGTGCGGTTGGTGAGACCGACATAGGTGTGCCACAACGTGATCTCGACCGGCCCGTCGGCGTCGTCGAGTGCATCGACGGGGCAGATCGACTTGGCGTCCTCGCCGCCACCGCCACCACCGGCATCGTCGCCGGAGTCACCACCACACGCGGCGGCGATCAGGGCCGCCGCCATGGCGAGCGCCAACAGGCGGAGGGTCCGAGAGGGGGTCGAACGACTGGTCATGGTGCTCCTGGATAGCGGCTGAGGCGGTGTCGGTGTGGTCATCCCTTGACCGCACCCGCGGTGAGTCCACGGATGAGGTGACGCTGGAACAACACAAGGATGACAAGGATCGGCACTGCGGCAATGATCGCGGCGGCAAATCCGAGGTTGAGTTCGTTGATGTTCTCGCCGGCGAACTTGGGGAGGGCGATCTGGATCGTGTCCCAGGCCTCCCGGGTGACGATGGCCCGTGGCCAGAGGTACTGGTTCCACGCTCCGAGGAACGAGATCACGGTGAACGCGGCGATGATCGGCCGCGTCACGGGCACCGCCACGTTCCACAGGAACCCCATGTGGCCGAAGCCGTCGAGCTCAGCTGCATCGCGCAACTCTGAAGGGATCCCGAGGAAGCCCTGGCGGATCAGGAAGGTGCCGAACGCCGCGGCGAGGAACGGTGCCGTGAGGCCCGCCAGCGAGTTGAACCAGCCGAGGCTCCGCACCGTTTCGACGTTGGCGATCAGCGTCACTTCGATCGGCAGCATCAACGTGGCCATGAACAGCGCGAAGGCGACCCGTCGAAACGGGAAGCGGAGGAACGTGAACGCGTAGGCGGCCAGCACCGAGGTGACGACCTGCGCGGTCGCGATGATGACGGTGACCGCGGCCGAGATGCCCATCTTGCGCCCGAGTTCGCCCTGGCTGAAGGCCCGCGAGAAGACGTCCCACTCGGGATCGACCGGCCGGGCCGGCTGTCCGGCGGTGAGATACGCGATGGGTTGGGACAGGGCCCGCATCAGGATCATCCAGACCGGAAAGATGACGACGAGCGAGAGCAGGCTGAGCAAGACGTACCAGCCGAGGTTCTTGAGCGTACGGGCCCGGCTACCGGGACGGGCCCCTCCGGCGGCACCCTTCACGTCACCCAGGGTCGGTGCCGATCCGAGGTCGAGTTGGTCGCTCATGCCTCGCCGCTCCCGTAGTGGACGCGTCGTTCCAGAAGGACGAACTGGCCCAGCGCTGCCGCGAACGTGATGACGAAGAGCCCGACCGCCATGACCGACCCTTCGCCGATCGCGCCCCCCTGTTGCAGGGTGAAGATCTTGAAGACCAGTGTCTCGGTCGAACCGGCCGGGCCGCCGTCGGTGAGGATGTCGATCTGGGCGAAGGCCTGGAACGCGAAGACGGTGAGCACGACCACCAGGAACAGCAGGGCCGGCGACAGCATCGGGAGCGTCACCGTGAAGAAACGACGGACCGGGCCCATCCCGTCGATGGTGGCTGCCTCGTTGAGCTCTTCGGGGATGGCCTGCAACCCGGCGATCACGATGATGAACGTGAGACCCAGGTTCTGCCAGATCGAACTCAGGGCCACCCCGAACAGCGCCATGTCGGTGTCGCGCAGCCAGTCGACCTTGAAGTAACCGACGGTCGGGTTGATGAGCACGAGCCACACGATCGAGGCGACCGCGACCGACGTGGCCACGGTCGAGGCGAAGATCGCATGGAAGACCTTGATGCCCTTGAGCTTGCGGTTGGCCGCCACCGCGAGGAGCACACCGAGCACGAGGCCGGCCGGCACGGTGAGGGCCACGTACTTCAGCGTGATCACGAGACCGTCGGTGAACTCGTTGCCCGTGAGGATCTCGCGATACTGGTCGAACCCGACGTAGCGCTGCCGGGTTCGGGTCTGGTTCTGCTGGAAGAACCCGAGGTAGACGATGCGGCCGATCGGATAGAAGAAGAAGGCCGAGAAGATCAGCACCGACGGTGCGAGGAACAACGCAGCGAGCCCCGCCTCGCGGGTGCGACGCCGGCGGAAGAACGACTTCTTCGGTTCCGGCCGATCGTCGAGGGCAGCGTCGGTCGGGGTCGCCGCCTCGGTCGCCCGGGTCATCAGTTCAGACGCTCGCTCGTGTTGGCGTCGAAGAGATGGACCTCTCCGGGAGCAGCTGCGAGCCGCACCTCGTCACCGGCTCGCGCACCGCCACCGCCGTCCTCGGTGTCACGCACGATGACCGAGGTCCCACCGAGGTCGCAGTAGACGTGACGCTCGTGGCCGAGCCACTCGACCGCACGCACGGTGGCCGACAGCGGGCCGTCACCGATGCTGAGGTGCTCGGGCCGCACACCAGCCACGACCGCGTGCCCGTCAGTCGGGGTGTCGACGCCCTCGACGGCGAGTGGCCCGCCGGGCACCTCGACCCGGACACCCGTCGAATCCACCCGCATCGTGCCGTCGACCGTGTTCATCGGAGGGCTCCCGATGAAGCGCGCAACGAACAGGTTGGCCGGTCGCTCGTAGACCGCCTGGGGCTCGCCGACCTGCTGGAGCCTCCCATCGCTCAGGATGGCGACGCGGTCGGCCATCGTCATCGCCTCGACCTGGTCGTGGGTGACGTAGACGATCGTGGTCTGGAGTTGCCGGTGCAGCTCGACGAGCTCGACCCTTGTCTGCGCCCTCAGTTTCGCGTCGAGGTTCGACAGTGGTTCGTCCATCAAGAAGACCTCGGGCCTCCGGACGATGGCCCGCGCAAGGGCCACGCGCTGACGCTGGCCTCCCGAGAGCGCACCCGGCTTGCGATCGAGGAGCGCCTCGAGCCCGAGTGTCTGTGCCGTTTCACGAACGCGCTCATCGCGTTCGTCCTTGGTCAGCTTCCGGGGCGGTTCGTCGTCGACGGCGTAGGACCTCGTCTTGAGGGGAACCTCGACGTTCTGGCGAACGGTCATGTGCGGATACAGCGCGTAGCTCTGGAACACCATCGCGATGTCGCGATCCTTGGCTTCGATGTCGTTGACCACGACGTCGCCGATGCGGAGCGTGCCGTCGGACACGGTCTCGAGTCCGGCGATCATCCGCAACGCGGTCGACTTGCCGCAGCCCGACGGCCCCAGCAGAACCATGAACTCCTGGTCGATGATCTCGAGCGACAACGAATCGACAGCGACGACGTCACCGAAACGCTTCGTGACGCCGTCGAAACTCACTGCGCTCATCCGTCCTCCACACAGGCGATCGTAACGGTCGTCCCCGAGGCCATCGACCACCGCCGCGAAGTCGTCGCCGACGAGGAGCTCTCGCTCCCTCAGCGCCGAAGCATCAACATCAGCACCCTGGTCAGTGCAAGTGGGGCAGACGCGCCAGGGTGGCCTGCAGCAACAACGTCTCGTTGGGGTTCCGGATCAGCGCCTCGGCGGCGTCGCCGATGATCCCGACCGCGTCGACGAGCGGTCGCGGGTCGTCAGCGCCGGCGAGGGCGTCGCGGTACACCGACGCGAGTGCCGCCAGCCCGAACCGGACCTCGTCGGTGCGGTGGCGGCGGATCTCACGCTTCTGTCGATCGGCCAGATGCTTCAACGGCGTGTTGCGCTGACCGTAGGTCTCGATCTGCTCTCGAAGAGCCTCGGTCTCGTTGGTGTGCTTGGCGTCGAGCGACGACTGGGCGTCATCGACGTGGGCCAGGAGCTCGCGGGTCAGCAGCCAGGCACTCGAGCCGTCGCCCGTGAGACGGTGCGGCACCTCACGCCAAGCGTTCCACCTGAGGGCCAGCCGTTCGTCCGACACCAGAACGCGAGCCCGCTCGAGATCGCCGCCCGCCGCCTGGGCGGCACTCGATGCGATGGACGGGTCGACGCCGTCGGCGATCAGTTGCTCGACGAGCACCGACACCGGCACCGGACCGAAGTCGATGCGGACGGCCCGGCTCGCGATCGTGATCAACCCGTCGGGGACGTCGTCGGCCAGGATGACGAAGACCGTGCTGTCCGATGGTTCCTCGATCGTCTTGAGCAGCTTCGGTCCCATGAGCTCTGCCTTGTGGAAGTCCTCGAGCACGAGAACCTTCCGGGCGCCCTCGACGGGGGCCATCGCTGCAGAACCGACGATCTCGGACGCCTCCTCGTCTCGTAGCGACGCGCCGGCGATGCCGTGGAAGTGGAGGTCAGGGTGCTGCCCCGCGAGTGCGAGGGACGCGGCCCGTTCGCCAGCCGCGGCATCGAGCCCGTCGGACAGCAATGCGGCTGCGAATGCACGAGCGGCCAGACGGGTGCCCCACCCGGGTTGGCCGACGAAGAGGTAGGCGTGGACAGGCTGGCGGGCCGCACCGCGGAGCGCGTCGACCGCCGCAGGCTGACCGACCACGGTCGACCACGGGTCGGCGTGGTCGACGAGCTCGGTCACCCGCCCATCATGTCGTACCGGCGCCATCAGGACCGTCGAGACCGAGGCGCTCGACCACCACCGCCGAAACGGCAGCCATGACCTCCTCGACCGAGCGACTCGCATCGAGCACGATCCACACCTCGTCGTTCGCTTCGGCCAGCGTCAGGAACCCGTCCCGCACCCGCCGATGGAACACGGCATCCTCGGCTTCCATGCGGTCGGTTGCGTCGCGGCGCCGCTCGCGCGCGACCTCGACGGGAAGATCGAGGAGCACCACCAGATCGGGTTGGAGCCCACCGGTCGCCCACGACGACAGCCGTTCGATGTCAGCGAGAGGGAGTCCACGACCGTGCCCCTGATAGGCCAGCGACGACCCGATGTAGCGGTCGCTCACCACGTGGCGACCTTCGTGCAGCGTCGGACGGATCAGTTCGGCCACGTGCTGTGCGCGGTCCGCCGCCATCAACAACGCCTCGGTGCGCTCGTCGACCGCATGGGCGGCCGGATCGAGGACGACCGATCGAATGGCTCGGCCGACGCTCGTGCCCCCCGGCTCCCGGGTCAGCACGGCACCGATCCTGGCCGCGAGCGCCGAAGCCTGCGTCGTCTTGCCGCACGCCTCGCCCCCTTCGAACACGATGAACCTTCCGGGTCCACCCTCGGTCGACGGGGTCATGCTGGCTCGGTCTGCGATTCGATCGGTCCGGTGGGACCGATGGGTGTTGCCGCTTCGATCTGCACGCCCGGCTCGGCATCGGTGACCCGACGCGCTGCGTGCCCGGTCCGAAAGCTGAAGGCGGCGATGAAGCCCGCACCGAAGATGATGATCGAGGCGAACCACAATGCCAGCCGTTCTCCCGGGAGGAACAACGAGTAGCCACCGAAGGACAACCGTTGGTCGTCCAGCACGCTGCCCGAGATGCTGTCGAGGACCTCGCTGAGCAACGGGCCGACCGCGAAGGCAAGCAGCACACAGATCCGCACCAGGGTGTTCAGTGCACCGAAGATCCGGCCTCGCATGTCGTCGTCGACGCTCTCGTGCAGCAGCGTGAACCCGATCACGTAGACCGCTCCTGCACAGATGCCCAGCCCGGCGACGAAGAGCGAGGCCATGACCAGCGTGCTCATCGACGCGGCGAAGAAGAGCGAGACCCCAGCCAGGAACACCGCAATGGTGAAGACCCAGTCCTTGGGGAGCCGACGTTCGAGGATCGACAACAAGAAGATGCCGATGGCGACGCCGAGGCCCATGGCGAAGATCAGGATGCCGAAGCCGGTCTCGCCGGCGCCGAGCACGTCCGTTGCGAAGATCGGTCCGAGGGGCACGAGCATCCCGCCTCCGATGAGGCCGGTCGCCAGGCCCAGGTTGACCGCACGCGCCGTCGGGGTCACGAAGATGAAGGCCCAGCCCTCCTTCAACTCGGCGAAGGCCTGCCCGAAGTCGATCCGAGCGCGAGTCCGTTCCTTGGCCTGGTCCCGCTCTTCGCGGCGCCGTTTCGGGAGCGGCAACGTCGAGATCATGATCGCCGACACGACGAAGGTGAGCGAGTCGAAGTAGAACGCGAGACCGAGTTGGTCGGCTCGGAGGAATCCGAGGGCCGACACGTCCCCGAGGTTCTCACCAGCCTTGGAGAGCAGGGAGAAGAGGCCGGCCGCCAGTGGAAACGTGCCGTAGGCCGCGACCAGCGACAGCGAGTTGGCGGTGGTCAGATGGTCGACGGGAACCAGGTGCGGAACCGACGCTTCCTTCGCCGGGGCCCACAGGAGGGTGAAGACCTCGAGAACGAGCGAAGCGAGCACGAGGCCGCCGACGGTGTCGACGAACGGCAACGACAGCAGGACCAGCGCCCGCCCGAGGTCGCACATCACCATGAGCTTCTTGCGGTCCCAACGATCCGCGAACACGCCGGCGACCGGTGCGAGGAACAGCCCGGGCGCCAAACGCGCAGCGAGCACGACACCGACCGCCGCGCCCTCGTTGCCGCCCGCGCCGACCCGGGTCGCGAGTGCCGTGATGGCGAGCAGGCCGAGCCAGTCGCCAGTGGCCGAGACGATCTGGGTCAGCCAGAGGCGGAAGAACGTCGTCGAGCCGAAGATCCGGATGCGCCAGCGAAGCTTCTCCGGACGATCGGCTTCGCCTTCGAGATGTTCGAGCGTGCCAGTCGGTTCGTCGGGGTCGACGTCGATCGGCTCCGCCACAGCACCCACGTTACGGACTCACCAGAGCCGCATCGGCCCACACTCCGTGCTCAGCGCTCGGACTCGGCCTCGGCCACTGGCTCGCTCGACTCGACATCGTTCGCAGCGGCCTTCTTCCTCGCAGCTGTCTTGGCGGGCTTCTTCTTCGCCGCGGC
>Ga0307380_10010981_pt1 | contig 11365 bp, 4 predicted proteins | sample UN3MG_FD_202239 | JGI IMG/M metagenome (GOLD analysis project Ga0307380, IMG submission 202239) | Soil microbial communities from Risofladan, Vaasa, Finland - UN-3 | ecosystem: Environmental > Terrestrial > Soil > Coastal area > Acid sulfate soil | place: Finland: Risofladan, Vaasa | collected... | reverse complement strand
TTGCCGATTTTACTTCGGATATGATTTACAACTACGATATTTGCGCACAATCCATTCAGCGTAAAACCGGCAAATACGGTGATGTTTATGAAATATCATCCGGAGCAATCAGAGAATGGCTTTATGAGCCCATTATAGAGCGTCTGATAGATAATAAAGTGGTTCCTGTAAAACCGAATTTTGTGGATGGCAAGTTGGTAAATATAGATGAACTTGGCGGCTATGGCCCGTTCTTGATGGCAATTGCACAGAAAGATGGCAATGGCAAATCCGTATTCCCCGATACTTTTGGAGGTGGAGTTGGTATCGAACGAACTTTGTTTGCCTTAACCAAAGGAGAGTGTGTTAAAAAAGTAGATGATGTAACATTCTTTGGAAAGAACCCGGATTCTCATCCGATATTCCTTTATTAGGTGAAATTATGTTTTCCAATAAAGATGCCGGACTGTATGAGTCTCGCCGTGAGCATGATGGCTGTGGTATCGGTGCAGTTGTAAACATCAATGGCAAACGTGACCACTGTATTATTGAATATGGCAAGGAGATTCTGCTTAATTTGCATCATCGCGGGGCAGCTGGTGCCGATGAGGTTACCGGCGACGGGGCCGGCATTCTCTTTCAAATTCCACATGTTTTTTTTAGTGCTGAATGTGCAAGCTTAGAGTTTACTCTGCCGCCAGTTTCAAAATATGGTGTTGGCATGGTATTTGGTTCGCAGAATGAAGAACTGAACAAAAAATGCAACAAGGTTCTTGAGGATTCAGTCAAACACTATGGTATGAAAATATTGGGTTGGCGCAATGTACCAACTTCAAATGATTGCTTAGGCAAAATAGCTCTTGAGTCTGAGCCAACAATAAGACAGATATTTGTAGATGGTGCAGGGTTTGAAGGTGAACAACTGGAACGATTATTATATTTGGCTCGTAAGAGAGCTGAAAAAAATATCAGGAAAAATTTTGGGCAAAAAGGCGAAGATTTCTATGTGGCTTCGCTATCTTGCAGAACCATTTGCTACAAGGGAATGTTTATGGCATGGCAGCTATTTGCCTATTATCCCGACCTTACAGATGAACGCCTGATTTCTGCTCTTGCCATTGTTCATCAGCGGTACAGCACTAATACGTTCCCAAGCTGGCAGCTTGCCCAGCCGTTACGATGCGTAGCTCATAACGGAGAGATAAATACATTAAGTGGTAATCGCAACTGGATGCAGGCTCGTCAGATGAAGATGTCCTGCCAGACTTTCGGTGACAATATCAGTGATGTTTTTCCGATTTTGACTCCTGAGGCGAGCGACTCTGCTTGTTTTGATAATGTACTTGAACTGCTGGTTCGTGCTGGTCGAAGTATACCTCATTCTGTAATGATGATGATTCCCGAAGCATTTGGTGCAAGTTATCATATCAGTACTGACAAACGTGCGTTTTATGAATATCACGCTTCTATAATGGAGCCTTGGGATGGTCCTGCTGCGATGGTATTTACCGATGGCCGTATTGTTGGCGGAACACTGGACCGTAATGGCCTGAGACCCTGTCGCTGGCTTGTAACAACTGATGGTTTGGTTGTGATGGCAAGTGAAGCCGGCGTTGTACAGTTCCCGCCGGAAAAAATCCAAAAAAAAGGACGTCTCAAACCTGGTCATATGTTTCTTGTTGATACGGCCGAAGGCAGGATAATTTCCGACAGTGAGATAAAAAGCAAGATTGCCCGCCAGAGGCCTTACCGCAGGTGGTTGGACCAAAACAAAATCGAGCTCCGCGGTCTATTTGATGTCCCCAAACTCCTGCACACTGACACAGATACGTTAGCTCAGAGACTACGATTGTTTGGCTATACCCATGAAGAGTTTAAAATGATTCTGCTGCCAATGGCCTTAAACGCTCAGGAACCGGTCGGGTCTATGGGTAACGATACACCTTTAGCGGTGCTTTCTGATAAGCCGAAACTACTGTTTAACTATTTCAAACAGCTCTTTGCCCAGGTTACAAATCCTGCGATAGACCCTCTTCGTGAAGGTCGGGTTATGAGCCTGATGAATTTTGTTGGCAAAAAGCCCAATATCCTTACGGAAACGCCTGAGCACTGCCGACAGTTGAAGTTACCGCACCCGATCCTGACCAATGAAGATGTTGACCGGCTGCGTACCGCGAAAAGGGAAGATCTCAAAGTGGTTACCATCTCGTCGGTATTCGATATTAATGTTGCTGATGTTGGCAGCGGTTTGCGACAGGCTATCAGCGAACTGGTTGATTCTGCTCAGCAGGCTATCGAGGATGGTGCTTCATTAATAATAATCAGCGACCGCCAGGCTTCACAAACGAAGGTTCCAATCCCATCGCTTCTGGCAACGGCTGCGGTTCATCACGGGCTGCTTAATTGTGGTCTCCGCGGCGAAGCAGGATTGATTGTTGAAAGTGCCGAACCCAGAGAGGTGATGCATTTTTGCCTTTTATGCGGCTTTGGTGCTAACGCGATAAATCCCTATCTGGCGTTTGAAACAGTTGACTATCTTCAGCAGGAAGGCCGGCTTCCTGAAGATATGGAATCTTCGCAGATAGCGGACAACTATATTGCTGCGATCAAAAAAGGTATTCTAAAGACCATGAGTAAGATGGGGATTTCAACGCTGCGAAGTTATACCGGCGCTCAGTTGTTTGAGGCTATCGGCTTGAATCGACCTCTTGTGGATGAGTACTTTACCGGTACAAGTTCGCGGATAGGTGGAATCGGCTTGCCAGAAATAGCACAAGAAGCTGTTTTTCGTCACAAAACCGCTTTCGTGCAGCGCCCCTGGCGGGTGCTTGAATTAGATTTTGGTGGTGAATATCATTTCAGACATAACGGTGAGCAGCATCTTTGGAATCCGACAACGATAGCACGGCTGCAACATGCGGTTAAATACGCAGACGGTCAGGCTTATGACGATTATGCCAAGGCGGTAAATCAGCAGGCTAAAAAGCTGTACACTTTGCGTGGACTTTTTGAATTTGCTGAGGGCAAACCAATACCGATTGAGCAGGTTGAACCTGCCAGCGAGATAGTCAAGAGGTTTTGCACTGGTGCAATGAGTCACGGTTCAATCAGCAAAGAGGCACACGAGTGCATGGCTATCGCCATGAATCGAATAGGCGGAATGAGTAATACAGGCGAGGGCGGCGAAGAACCATCTCGTTACATACCGGAGGCGAACGGTGATTCAAAAAACTGTGCTATCAAACAGGTCGCCAGCGGGCGGTTTGGTGTCACAATTAATTATCTGGCTCATGCAAAGGAGCTTCAGATAAAAATAGCTCAGGGTGCAAAACCCGGTGAAGGCGGCCAACTGCCCGGACACAAAGTAACAGAAGAAATCGCAAAAATGAGATACTCAACGCCGGGTGTAACTCTTATCTCACCGCCGCCTCACCATGACATCTACTCGATTGAGGACCTGGCACAGTTGATATACGACCTAAAGTGCAGCAATCCGGGAGTAAAGGTCTCGGTCAAACTTGTCGCCGAAGTCGGAGTCGGTACAATTGCTGCCGGTGTTGCCAAGGGTAATGCTGATGAAGTACTTATCAGCGGCCACGACGGCGGTACCGGTGCAAGTCCGCTTTCTTCGATCAAACATACCGGCTGTCCGTGGGAACTGGGATTAGCTGAGACTCAGCAGGTTCTGGTAATGAATAATTTGCGAGACCGAATCCGAGTTCAAACCGACGGCCAACTCAAGACCGGCAGAGATGTTGTTGTTGCAGCGTTGTTAGGGGCTGAACAATTTGGTTTCGGTACCGCTGCTCTGGTGACGCTTGGCTGTACATTATTACGCAAATGCCATGAAGGTGCTTGTCCTTTCGGAATTGGTACCCAAGACCCTGAATTGCGGAAACGTTTTGCGGGAAAACCGGAATATATTGAGAGATTTATGTATTTTGTTGCAGAGGAAGTGCGACAGATTATGTCGCAGCTCGGTTTTACAAAGTTTGAGGATATGGTAGGCAGAGTAGATAAGCTCCAAACCCGCAAAGCAATTGACCACTGGAAGGCAAAGGGATTGGATTTTTCTGCTATCTTCCATCAGGGCGATATCTCCAATGGAAATGGTAAAAGATACACTAATTCACAAGCCGACAAGCTTGGCGACCATCTTGATTGGCAAATTCTAGAAAAAGCCCAGCGTGCAATTGATCAGCAAAAGCAAACTATTATAGAGATGCCGGTCCGAAATACAAACCGGACAATCGGAGCGATTGTAAGTAATAAAATTATTCAGAAGTATGGTGAAAAAGGCCTGCCCGATGATACGCTGCAAGTTGTCCTGCATGGCTCTGCGGGGCAAAGCTTCGGGGCATTTCTTGCACCAGGGATAACCCTAAAGCTGGTCGGTGAAAGCAATGACTATCTCGGTAAAGGTCTTTCCGGTGGGCGAATTATTGTCAAAACACCGGAAGATTCACCGTTTATGAGCCATGAAAATATCATTGTAGGTAATACCGTGCTTTACGGTGCGACCTCAGGTGAAGTTTTTATAAATGGAATGACCGGGGAGCGATTCTGTGTGAGAAATAGCGGGGTAACCGCTGTTGTCGAAGGTGTCGGCGATCATTGTTGTGAGTATATGACAGGTGGATTGGTCGTTGTGCTCGGAAAAACCGGTTGTAATTTCGCAGCAGGTATGAGCGGCGGCCTTGCTTACGTGCTCGATGAGGTACAACTGTTCGATACGATGTGTAACCTTGATATGGTCGAGTTGGAGAGCGTATGGAAAGAAGAAGACAAAAATTTGCTGCACGATTTGATCCAGCAGCATCTAAAGTGGACTGGCAGCAGCCGTGCTCAATACATCCTAGACGCCTGGCCTGATATGATAGGGAAATTTGTAAAGGTCGTCCCAATAGATTACCGCAAGGCACTGGGAAAAATGCGTGCTGCCCAGCAGCGTGATACAGAAACTATACCCGCAACCGAAGAGGTGTTCCAATGGGCGAAGTAAAAGGGTTTTTAAAATATAGACGCCAGGAAGTTGGGCATCGGCTGGTCGAGGAAAGAACACATGATTTCAGCGAACTTGACATCCCGCTTACTCCTGAGCAAATTCATCAGCAGACTGCAAGGTGTATGGACTGCGGAATACCGTTTTGTCATGGTGTGGGCTGTCCGCTTAAAAATTCCATACCTGACATAAACGAACTTGTGTATGAAAACAAATGGGAGCAAGCCTGCCAGATGCTTCATTCGACTAACAATTTTCCCGAAATCACAGGCAGGGTATGCCCTGCTCCATGTGAAGCTGCCTGTACGCTTTCTATCAACGATGAGCCCGTGTTGATTAGACACATTGAGTTTCAAATCGTTGAACGCGGCTTCAAAGAAGGCTGGATTAAACCATTGCCCGCTAAGCAAAAAACCGGAAAAAGGGTTGCAGTAATTGGCTCCGGGCCTGCTGGTTTGGCAGCTGCTCAACAATTGGCACGAGCCGGGCACAGTGTGATTGTCTTTGAAAAAGATAAGCAAATTGGAGGACTGCTGCGATACGGCATCCCAGACTTTAAACTTGCCAAAGACATCATCGACCGCAGATCAAAGCAGTTAACAGCCGAAGGTGTCGAGTTTCAAACAGGCGTCTGTGTCGGAGAGGATATTTCCGCAAGGTATCTAAAAAAGATGTTTGATTGCATTTGCCTGACGATGGGTGCGGGTCAACCCCGTGACCTCAACATAGTCGGCAGAGGGTACGATAACATCCTGTTTGCTATGGATTATCTGAAGGCACAGAACAAACTCTGCTCTGGTGAAGAAATAGACGAATCGGCAATTGTTACAGCAAAAAACAAAGTTGTTGTCGTGATAGGTGGCGGCGACACAGGAAGTGACTGCGTCGGGACAGCCCGGAGACAGGGAGCCAAAAAGATTCACCAACTGGAAATTCTGCCCAAGCCACCGGAAACTCGGCCACCTGATACACCCTGGCCTATGTGGCCGCGAATTATGAGAACTTCATCTTCGCATGAAGAAGGCTGCAATCGGCAATGGTCTGTAATGACCAAAAAATTTTCAGGTGTAGAAACCAGAGTCACCCAGTTGCATTGCTGCCGGGTTGAGTGGTTTCAGAAAGATGGTACCTGGAAGTTTAAAGAACTGCCTGGCACCGAATTTACTCTTGATGCTGATATAGTACTGCTGGCAACAGGGTTTCTTCATGTATCGCATAACGGTCTTGTAAAAGAATTAGGCTTGAAACTCGATGAGTCGGGAAATGTGGCGGTAGAAAATTGCCAAACCAGCGAACCATCGGTATTCGCAGCCGGAGATGCAATTAGTGGGGCCTCATTAGTTGTTCGCGCAATTGACAGCGGGCGCCAGGCTGCTGCAAGCATTGATAACTGGCTAAAAAGTAAAAGCTAAAGTTAGCAATAACTGATTATGAGAATAGCATTGGCACAATTTAACGCCTCAGTCGGTGACATTAAGGGCAATGTCAACCGGATGCAGGATTTGAGTATCAAGGCTTTTGAGCTTGGTTCAGATATTGCGGTATTTCCTGAGATGAGCGTGTGCGGATATCCTCCCGAAGATTTGCTGCTTAAAGAGCAGTTCCTAAACGATAATCGATTAGCTGTTGAGTATCTGGCAAAGAATTGTCCCGATATTACCATCATCACCGGTTTTGCAGAGGCTAACGAAAAGGGTTATTACAATTCGCTTGCAGTGCTGCAAGAAGGCCGGATCAAGAAAATCTACCATAAAAGTGTTCTGCCTAATTACGGTGTTTTTGACGAAAGACGCTATTTTCGTCCCGGCACCGAAGCAGTGTATATGAAAATAGGCAACCTTACTTTCGGTTTCACAATTTGTGAGGATATATGGCGGCTCAAATGGATGGATAACTTATTTGAAAAAACGCCGCCAATAAACATAATCGTAAATATCTCAGCATCTCCTTTTCACACAGGTAAAATCGAACAGAGGCAGCAAATTCTTAGTCAGTGTGCAAAACATTTTAATTGTGCTGTTGCCTACTGCAATCTTGTTGGCGGCCAGGATGAATTGGTATTTGATGGCCGGAGTATGTTTGTTGATTCCTCGGGGCAGATTATTTGTCAGGCAAAGGCGTTTGAAGAAGATATGTTGATGGCGGATTTTTCAGCGGTCAACGGCGGGGTTGACGTCAAAAGCCTGAAAAACTATAAGGCCTGCAATCCTACACCGATTGATTCAATTATTGAAGTTTATAACGCCTTGATACTTGGAACCAGGGATTATGTACGAAAAAACAATTTTTCCAAGGTTATAATCGGCCTCAGCGGCGGTATAGATTCATCCCTGACGGCTGCTGTCGCTGTAGATGCTTTAGGGGCAAAAAATGTTGTCGGGACAACCATGCCGTCGAAGTTCAACAGTCCTCAAACAATTAAAGACGCCCAAATACTGGCTGAGAATCTCGATATTGAGTTCTATAGTGTCCCCATAGAAACGGTACTTGATAAGTTCAGCAATTTGTTCGGGAAATTTGATAAATGGACAACCGATGGAATAGCTTATGAAAATTTGCAGGCAAGGATTCGCGGATGCATACTGATGTCTTTGAGCAATCAGTATGGCTATCTTGTCTTGACTACAAGCAACAAAAGTGAAACTGCTGTCGGATACGCAACCCTTTATGGCGACACAGCCGGTGGTTTTGCGATCTTGAAGGATGTGCCCAAAACAATGGTTTATCAATTAGCCGAATACATCAACAACATCCATCATCATCCAATTATCCCTCCCAGCGCTATAAAACGGCCTCCAAGTGCAGAACTCAGAGAAAATCAAAAAGATATCGACTCGTTGCCACAGTATGACCGGCTTGATCAAATACTTAAAGGTTATGTCGAAGAGGACAAGTCAGCTTCTCAGTTGATTAAAGAAGGCTTGCCAAAAACTGTTGTTAAACAGGTAATTAATATGGTTGATCGCAGCGAATATAAAAGAAGGCAATCACCGCCTGGGATTAAAATCACTCCGAAAGCATTTGGTAAAGACAGGCGAATGCCAATAACAAACCTTTATACTTCTGAGGGTTTTAATGGTAAATAAGAGAATACTGAGGTCAATGATTTAAAGGAATCGAGAAAGGAAACGATGCCGAAACGGAAAGACATCAAAAAAATATTAATTATAGGCTCAGGCCCCATCGTCATAGGCCAAGGCTGTGAATTTGACTATTCCGGCACACAGGCGTGCAAGGTTCTAAAGCAGGAGGGATTCAAAGTTATACTGGTTAACAGCAATCCTGCAACGATAATGACCGATCCTGAGATGGCCTATAGAACTTACATTGAGCCAATTACTCCGGAAATAATCGAAAAAATAATTTGCGTAGAAAAGCCGGACAGTCTCCTACCGACACTGGGTGGGCAAACAGGTTTGAATGCTGCTGTGGCTTTAGCGGAAAGTGGAATTCTGAAAAAACATAACGTTAAGCTGCTTGGGGCCAATCTGAAATCGATTAAAAGGGCAGAAGAGCGAGATAAGTTCAAAAAGATTATTGGGGATATTGGACTGGAAGTTCCTAAAAGTGGCTATGCTCACAGTTGGCAAGAAGCTCAGGACATAATTAAATATGTTGGTTTCCCCGCTATCATAAGGCCGTCATATACATTAGGCGGCATGGGCGGAAACGTCGCCTACAATATCGAAGAATACGATAAATATATCCACTGGGGATTAAACTTGAGCCCCAAGAGCCAGGTTCTTGTGGAAGAATCCGTCATCGGCTGGAAAGAATATGAACTCGAGGTAATGAGAGACAACAAAGACAATGTTGTTATTATCTGCTCGATTGAAAACCTTGACCCAATGGGTATCCATACCGGAGACAGCATCACGGTAGCTCCCGCCCAGACACTCACCGATAAGGAATATCAGATAATGCGGGATGCGTCTCTGAAAATCATACGAGCTATCGGCGTTGAAACCGGCGGTTCGAACATACAATTTGCAGTTAATCCCGAAAATGGCAAGCTCTATGTAATCGAGATGAATCCGCGTGTTTCGCGAAGTTCTGCCCTTGCATCCAAAGCCACAGGTTTTCCCATTGCCAAGATAGCTTCGTTATTGGCGGTCGGCTATACTTTGGATGAAATCCCCAACGACATCACAAAAAAAACACCTGCCTGTTTTGAGCCAACTATTGACTACTGTGTTGTTAAATGGCCGCGGTTTACATTTGAAAAATTCCCTAAAACCAACCCTGAGCTTACCGTACAGATGAAATCTGTCGGCGAAGCTATGGCAATTGGCAGGACATTCAAGGAAGCGTTACAGAAAGCCATACGTTCTCTGGAAATAGACCGTTACTCGCTCGACAAAAAGCATACCAACAACGGGCTTACTTTGACTCAGTTAAAAAAGAAACTGCAAACCAACTGCTGGGATAAAATATGGTATGTCGCTGAGGCCTTCAGAAGAAATGTCTCAACTGATGAATTGTTTAATCTAACAAAAATTGATCCCTGGTTTCTCAATAACATCAATGATATTGTCAAACTTGAGAAAAAAATCAAGTCAACTGATTTTGATAAACTGGGGCCGGGTTTAATGCGCAAAGCCAAAGAATATGGTTTCAGCGACAAATACCTGGCGTCTCTGTTTGATATGCCAGAAGAACGATTCAGAAAACATCGTCAGCAGATGAAAGTTAACGCTGTATACAAAACGGTTGATACCTGCGGAGCCGAATTCGAGGCCAACACGCCGTATCTTTACTCGACTTTCGAGGATGAATGTGAAGCAAACCCTACCGATAAAAAGAAAGTTATCATTCTCGGTGGAGGCCCCAATCGTATAGGCCAGGGGATCGAATTCGATTATTGCTGTGTCCATGCAGCCTTCGCATTAAAGGAAATAGGCATCGAATCAATAATGGTAAACTGCAATCCCGAGACGGTAAGCACCGATTACGATACCTCCGATAGACTTTACTTTGAGCCGCTGACATTTGAAGATGTGATGAGTATCGTCGAAAAAGAAAAACCAGATGGAGTTATTGTTCAGTTCGGCGGGCAGACACCCTTGAAGTTAGCTGTACCCTTAGAAAAGGCCGGTGTGAAAATAATCGGCACCTCGCCCGACAGTATCGCTCGTGCCGAGGACCGCAAGCGTTTCAATAAATTAGTCGAAAAACTAAAACTTCGTCAGCCTTACAGCGGAACTGCGATCAACTACGAAGAAACCTTAGAAATAGCAAAAAAACTCGGTTTCCCATTACTAATCCGGCCTTCTTTTGTGTTGGGCGGCAGAGCAATGGTGATTGTTCATGACGAAAAATCACTTAGAGCCTGTGTTGAAAATGCAATCGAAGCTTCAGGTGAACACCCAATTTTGATAGATAAATTTCTTGACGATGCGACAGAACTGGATGTCGATGCTATCAGCGATGGCGAGCGAGTAGTTGTAGCCGGGATTATGGAACATATTGAAGAAGCAGGCGTCCATTCAGGCGATAGTGCCTGTTCACTGCCGCCGGTTTCAATAAGCGGAAAAATCCTTGAAGATATCAAGCGGCAGACAAAACTTTTAGCAATTGAATTAAAAGTTAAAGGCCTGATGAACATCCAATTTGCTGTTAAGAATAATGAAATTTACATACTGGAAGTCAACCCGCGTGCTTCCCGAACCATCCCGTTCGTAAGCAAGTCGATTGGTGTACCTTTGGCAAAGCTTGCAACAAAGATAATGACAGGGATGACTTTGGAAGAGCTGTGCTTCACTAAGGAAGTGCAACCAAAACATTTCTCAGTGAAAGAGGCGGTATTCCCATTCTTAAAATTCCCCGGCATAGATACATTGCTTGGGCCGGAAATGCTCTCGACCGGTGAAGTTATGGGCATATCAGATGATTTTGCAACTGCTTTCGCAAAATCCCAGTTAGCAGCCGGCAACAATCTGCCCATGAGCGGCAATGTCCTTTTTAGTGTCAGGGACGACGATAAGAAAAAGGCTGTTGGGTTTGCAGACGCATTACAGCAAATGGGCTTTAAGATTGTCGCAACTAAAGGTACATGTATTGAGTTTATCAATAACAACGTACCTTCCGAGTTTGTACTCAAAATGACCGAAGGCAGGCCCAATATAGTCGATTGGATAATAAACGGAAAAATAAGTCTTATCGTAAATACCACGATAGGTGCTCAATCTATCAAGGATTCCTTTTCAATAAGAAGGACCGCCCTTGATAAACAAATTCCGTATGTAACAACGATAAGAGGTGCTGCGGCGGTGGTAAAAGCTATTTCTGCGATGAAAGAAAAGAAATTAAGCGTAAAACCAATTCAGCATTATTACAGCCAGGAGCGAAATTGAAAGCTGTTTTATTACTTGAGGATGGTTCGGT
>Ga0307380_10010980_pt1 | contig 11365 bp, 12 predicted proteins | sample UN3MG_FD_202239 | JGI IMG/M metagenome (GOLD analysis project Ga0307380, IMG submission 202239) | Soil microbial communities from Risofladan, Vaasa, Finland - UN-3 | ecosystem: Environmental > Terrestrial > Soil > Coastal area > Acid sulfate soil | place: Finland: Risofladan, Vaasa | collected... | reverse complement strand
CGCATCGCACCCAAAATATCGGTTCATGCTGCAGTTCCTCCTCCCTCCTTTTATAAACCTTTTCTTGGAGGGACTGCAGCGCTTTCATATAATCAATGAGCATGGAGAAGGACTTCGACCGACTCGCGGACCCTCTCGCCGAGAACGGCGGACAGTTCTGCCTGTCCTTTACGGCTATCAATGACAGCTTGGAGGAGGGGTGGGAAGCCGTCCTTGGGGGGAGAGATCCAGAGCGCAGGAGCAAATAACGTGCGCAATGCCGTAACCTGGGGAGAAAGGACGCCCTGTTCAAACCACAGATTAACGTCCCATTCGCACCAGGCGTCGAAGTCCAAGCCGGCGAAGACGAGGCGCCACTGCCGGCCGTTGGTCAAGAGCGCCAGCCGCTCCGCGCCCAAACGGAGCCATTGATGGACATGGCTTACGGCGCGGCGGCCACGTCCTTGACCCAGCCGAGGCTCGGAATCGATGAAAACAGGAACGATGCCGCCATCGCGGCCGCGCCAGAGCTGGCGGGGTTTGACGGCCTCGCCGGTTACAGAACGGCGATTCCATTCAGAACCGACCTGGGGGCCACGCTGCCATGCACCAGTTTCTGTAGAAAAGCCGCAGATTCTCTGAAGGACGAAAGAGACAAATTCTGGGACTTCGGCGCTTCCCTCAAGAATCCCCGTCGCTTGACGCCGGAGCTCTTGCTCGAGTTGGGGGGAAAGGGGGGTCGGGATATACTCGGCAATGCGGGCGACACGTTGCGGGTCAAGAAGAAGGCCGCCATGCCGAAGGCTGTCCCAGCCAAAGTTTGCTGCGGCATTCATTGGGGGCCTCCAGGCAGGCGGACTTCGACGCTGACCGGAAAAACCTGGGCGGGTCCGGACATGGAAAAGCGCCGGGGAAGAAGATTATTGAGGACCCGGTCACGCTCTATTTCGAGTTGGGCGCGGACCTCTTCATAGTGCTCCCGGCGGCGCTCGAGTTCCTGCTCCTTCTCCTCGATTGAGCGGTCAAGCGTTTCAAGGCCCTCGGCGGCATCGAAAAGCAAGCCCTGACGGCGCTCTTCTTTGAGCCGGCCGATCTCGCGCTCGAGCTTGGCCAGGGTATTTTCGACGATCAGGCTTGAGATTTCGCCCTGACGGCTACGGTATCGCTCGTCCTCCTCCTTGCGTGCGACCTGCCCGGCCGAAATAAGACTTTGACGGAGGGTATTAGTCAGTTTTTCGGCATACCCGGAAACGAAGGCCTTTAGCTCCGGATCTGCCTCTTCAAAGATATTTTTGGCCGCAGAGATGTCATCAGGGTTGTGGGTAGGACGCGAATGGTTCAAATCTTGGGCCGGCTTGTGAGCTAGGGGCAAGCCGAGCTTTCCTGCCTTAACAGGAAATGCCAGGGTTTTCACCCAATGGTGATAGGTTTCATGAAGATCGTTGACTGCCAGTTCTTCGAGGCTAAGGAGAATGAGGGCATCGGCCTTGGGAGGAATATCCCCAAGGCGGACCGTCCACCGGGATACGGTATCGGGACCGCCCGGAAAACGCCGGCGGGCGAGAGCGCCGAGGGCACGCTGGATCATCGGGTGGGAAAGATGCAGGAGAGAGATATCCGCCCGCGGCCTAAAAATTTGCCGGCCTCCGATATTCTCGAGGAAGGGCGCGGGTTCAAAGGCGAGACGTTGGACTGGGCCTCGCTTCCCGGAGGCCTGACCAAGGCGGAGCGATTCGTCGACGACTTCGCACCACCCCGGAAGATCGGGACTGATTATTTTCCAGGTGGCGTCGGCTTGAGCGGCAGCGAGCTGCGGCCTGCCATGCCGAATGGCCATGGCCGTTTCGAGTGTATCCTTAACCGACATTGGCGCAAGGTCGAGCTCCGATGCCAGGGCCCGGAGCTCTATTCCCGCTGCCATCCCTTCCGGGCCTGTCTCTGTAGTCGCGTCGGCGGTAAAAGCAGCGCGTCCAAGAGCGGCGGCGACGCGCTTGTCAAGGTCCGCTTGTACGGCGGCGGCACTCTCCCCCAGGACAAGGCGGCGGTGGGCAGCCTCGTCAAAAAGCTCGTTAGCAGAGCCCAGGTCCTCACGGATGTCGTTTGCTTTGCCGATCACGTGAGCGACGAACCGGATATCTTGGTCGTCATCGCTTACGAAGTGATGGACAGCGACATCGCGGGCCTGGCCGTGGCGGTCGAGGCGGCCGTTCCGCTGTTCAAGTTTCGACGGATTCCAGGGACAATCAAAATGGAGCAGATAGCGTGCCGTATGCTGTAGGTTGATGCCTTCGGAGGCTGCATCGGTGGCGATAAGGAGTCGAACGTCGCTCTCTGGATTATTGAATTCCTGTTTGATGCCCTCGCGCTCAGCGTCGTCCATTCCGCCATAAAGCATTAGGATTCTATTGGGCGGGTATCGTTCGCGGAGGCGGCGGACGAGATAATCTAAGGTCGTTTTATATTCAGTGAAAACAACGAGCCGTTCATCATCCCGCCATTGGTCATGCTGGAGAAGAAGGCGCTCGATGAGGGCACAGAGGGCGTCAAAACGGGCATCTTTGGCCGGGGTCTGGGCGACTAAGTCGTTTCGAGTAAGGTCGAGGCCTAGGTTCGTCAGAGAACGGTCTAGCGCACTCATTTCACCGCTAAGGGCGTCGCAGACGTTTTTTAACCAGGAACCGACGACATTTGCGGCTGTCGCCTCGCGGGATTGCGCTTCCCGGTCATCCGCCGTATCGCGATCGACGGCCCTGCGAGCGGACTCGACTTCCGTTTCTGACGCGGGGCGATCTTCGGCAAGCCCTTCCTGACAACGACGCCACGACTCGGCAAAGGCAACGGGACAGCTTAGTAGGCGTTTCCCCAGAATCTCGACAGCGAAACTCCCGGCGCGGCGCCGGCGATGGCCGCCTCCGGTGACCAGGCGTTTAATACTGGACCGAAAGGAGTCGAAAGCGTCGGAGAGAGCCATTTCTTCAGGCGAGAGGTCGAGAGCTATCCCCAGCGGAGGGCGCCGAGTGCAGAACATCGGCGGGTCGGTGCGGGCATTGATTTCGCGCTTTAAGCGCCGAAGGACCACCTGCTGGATGCGCTCTCGTTCGGCAGGTTTAAGTTCATCTGTGCGGCTGAAACGGACAGGGTCAAGAATCTCGAGGAGGCCGGTGAAGCATTGGGTGTGGCCGTTGTGGGGAGTAGCGCTCAGGAATATGCGATGCTCGAAGTAGGGAGCGATTTGGCGCAGCATCCGGCACAGGTCGCTATCGTCGCCGAAGGGTGAAGGCATCAGGTTGTGGCATTCGTCGAGTATGAGAAGGTCCCAGGGAAAGTGTGGCGAACCGTCGGCGGACCGGCTTGCGGACCGAAATTGCTCGAGAACATCATCCTGCCTCAAGTAATGATAAGACGCGATGATCCGGCTGAACGAACGCCAGGGGTTTGCGTCAAGACCCAGGCGTTTTCTGAGGGTGTGCGTTTCATCGCGGTCGATAAGGTCGAAATGGAGCGAAAAGCGTTCGCGCATTTCGTCACGCCATTGGAGTCGAAGAGCGGCGGGCGTAAGGATTAGAATGCGTTGAATTCTGCGCCGTAGAAGGAGCTCGCTGAGAATAAGGCCGGCTTCGATTGTTTTCCCCAGGCCAACATCGTCTGCGATAAGAAGGTTGACACGAGGCATCCGCAGCGCCTTGAGAAGCGGCACGAGCTGATAGTCTTCGATCTGGATAGCGCCATGAAAGGGACTAGAAATGGGGAGGCGGTCGAGCGGGCCTTCTCCGTCTGGGTCGATGAAAGGCATGGCCGCCGTCCAGCGGGCGGCCCGGAGGAGTGCATCGAAATCCTCGGGCGGCATCGGGTCGGAGGAAGCGAGCGGAAGCGCGTTTGGTTCGAGGAGAGTTTTGTAAGGCTCGAGCTCCCAGAGAAGACGCTCGCTGATGGGAAGCTGATCGTCCTTATACTCGAGGTGAACAAGGTGAAGGCGGCCGGTCGGCCCGTCCATGGGTGAGACTTCAGAAATAATTCCTCGCCGGTTGCGGACTATTGCAAACATCCCGACGCGGGGGATTTGGGTATGTTCTTGGTTAGCAGCAGTCTGGTTCATGCTTATTCGCTATTTTATATGGATTATAGATGAAACCATCGTTACGCGGTCCCGAAGCTTTGTTTCATACAACAAGCGCCTGTAATTACTACTGCCCAATGATCATTTCCATATTAATCGGTTTATAATCAAGATCAGCTCCGAAAAGTATTATCATTATGCCAAATAAGCAGTTCTTTAGACGGATGGTCAGTAGGATTTGAGGGAAGGTGATGGAGTTTATTGCCGTGAAAAGGATAATAATAACGTCCGTTCTCAAATTCCTCGCGGATTCGGCGGCTGACTTCGATACGGAGATCTGGAGTAACTGTTATGTAGCCCTTGTCAAAAAGCCGGTGCACGTCGCTGCGCAGAAGGAGGCCGTTGTAAACAGCGTTTGGTCCTTCGAGGTTAAAAGGCTTTATATGGGCGGCTTCAAGGGCTGGGAGAGTGTGTTCTTCTGTGATGGTACAGGCGCGGCCGTATGCATCGGTAACCAGGACCCTAAAGGAGCCTTGGCCTAATCGGGGTTTCTTTAAGCTTGGAGTGCCGTACCTGGCGCTGTCTTCAATTCCTGTTTCAGGCAAATAGCTTGGCTTCCTTATTAGTCGCGCTCGGACTCGCTCCCAAAGGGATTTCCCCGGCTCCGTCTGAAGATCGTAGTGCTTTCCCTGCTGAGTAGGAGCCTTCCAATCCGAAGGGACTGGAATCCATTCGGATCTATCGAATAAAAAGGGCTGCTCTAGAAGGATGCAGCCAATATAGAAATCATCGAATCTATCTTTACCGGCCTTTCGGCGACTAATGATGAGATTCCTCATTTCCTCGAATGAGTGGGCGCCATTCTTCTCGCCAAATGCTTCCCAGGCCAGACTGATGGGAAGCCTTGTCCAATGGGCAAAGAAGCCGCCCCCGACAATGAAGTTGAGGGGGCTGTGCAACTTGAAAAGGAATGGCTCGCCGGGCTGAAGAGCCTTGAATGCTTTGGATCCGCCACCCGGCTGCCAGAAATTGACTTCGTCGATGGCGGGGATGTGCGAAACGACGTCGAACCAGTCGTTGTCGGTGATGCCAATGTAGAGTCTTGAGCGACACTGGTCTCTTGGATTGCCGTTCAATACTCTATCTCCCCTTATAGTATTTCCCCTGGGGGATTCCAGTTAATATCATGGGCTAAACAACAGGTGCTTGACAATCACCTTTCAAGGTGATTTTTTGGACAAGCACAATTACCCCCTATAGGTTCGCTCTGTTGGGGATTCGGGGCTTTTTTCTTGCGGCTTCGAGCTGGAGTAATTTGTACCGGTCGGAATAAACGGGGCGGCCGGCGCTCGGCCTCTCCCCTCCCCTCGCCCCGAACACTTCTCGCTCGCGGCTGTCCGGGTCGCGCTTGATGAAGTCCTCAAACTGGGCCGCTGACATAAATCCCAGCTCCCTCACCTTGCGCAGCATCGCGGCAAAGCTCACGCCGAAATAACGCTTCAGGTAGAGCACCTGGTCGAATGTCAGCCTTCGGCCGCCGAATTCCTTCTCGATCGTCGCCCGGACCTTGGAGGCGGGCATCAGGAAGCAGTTCGCGAACGTCTGGGCGAATTTCTCCCGCGGGTGGTAGAGGGAGACATACTCGTCGATGAAAACATCGGGGTTTTCGATGAGCGGCCCCTCGTGGCGGTCCTTGAGGTAATGGCAGTATTCGTGGGCGGCGGTGAAGGCCTGGCGGCCGGGTGTGTCGGCGCTGTTGATGAGGGCGAAGGCCGCTTCCCTGTCCTCGAGGAAGATGAAGGCGCCGGAGAGCTTGGCGCCGCTGGGGATGGGAAGGCGGAGGATGCGGCAGCCGTTGAGCTCGGAGAGGGCGAAGATGTCGCGGATGGGCTCATCGCCGAGACCGAGGCGGCGGCGTTCCTCTTCGGCCAGGCGCTCGGGGGAGATGTTGGAGTAGAGGGGAGCGAGAGGGAGGCCGAGGGAGGATCCGGCGCTGGAGGGGCGGTTGGCGCGGCGTTCGAGCCTTAGATAGTCGTCGCAGTAACGTTTGAAGCGCTGGAGGACGGCTTGGGAGGCGGCGTCGAGGCCTTCGCTTCCGGGCGCTTTGAGGGCGTCGCCCCGGAGGAGGATGTTGAAGGCGCTTTCTTTCTCCTGGAGGAAGGAGCGGATGTCTTTCTTGAGGTAGGCGGCGATCTTGTTCAGGCTGGTGAGAGACGGCGCTCTCTTATCGGCCTCGAGGAGGGAGATGAATTCGGAGGAGAAGCCGAGGGCGCGGGCGAAGGCGGCCTGGGAGAGGCCCAGTTCGGTTCGGGCTTTCTTGAGCTTTGAGCCGAGGACCCCTTGCATCCCTGATTAACGCCCCTGCAGGGGATTATATAACAGTATGTCAGGGAGATGTCAACAAGAGTTTACTCGGCGGACTTGGGGTTTCCCCTCCTTTTCCTCTTCCTTTTATCCTTTTTACCCATCCAGAGCTTGTCGCCAGCCAGGTTATAGATATGTACTCCCCCCTCCGATATGGCGGCACCGCTTCTCTTAAGGAAATAGTAAGACTCGGGCCACTCGAGGCCGAGTCTCTTCTCAACCTGCGACACAGAAAAGCAGAGCGGGAGGGGAATAATCTCATATTCCGCCCTGCCGTCCCTCATCCACTCGCCCACGGAGCCATAATTCGCGGGATCCATGATCTTCTCGCCGGGCTTGAGGGAATCCTCGAGAATTTCCTTGTTCTTCTCGTATCGGGCGATACGCGTGCGTCTTTTTGCAGCGTAGTCAACATGGTAGAGCGAGATTCGCGAATACTCGATATCAATCGTATCGTCCATCGTTTTGATGCAGCTGGCATGGATTTCAGCCAGGTCAACCTCCTTAGCCGTTAGGACCTCGAGATTCACCCTGGGAAATAGGACGGAGGTGCCGAGCGTCAGGCAGAGAAACTTGTCGGGCGCGCCTTCCAGATACCTCAAGCAGTCGTAAAGGGGACCTATGAAGATCTCCTCATAGCGGCGCGGAATCTGGAAATCGAGCTTCTCGACCTTGGAATCGATAAGGATGATTCGGCCTTTGGCGAATCGGCTGTTAACGAAATTGAGGAAGTCCGCTTCAAATTTGCCTTCGTCCCGCTCATGCTTGATCTTGCCGTTGAAAAGGCCGGCATCGAAGTAAGAATAAAGGGGCTGATCATTACGCATACTAATACCTCCTTTGGTATTTAATTTCATTTCTATTCGAAATAGGCCTTGAGAGCTTCTGCCCCGTCGCGCCGTTCCCAGGTGAACTCGGGGAGCTCGCGACCGAAATGGCCGTAGGCAGCCGTTTTCCTGTAGATCGGGCGGCGCAGGTCAAGCGTCTCGATTATCCCCTTTGGAGTCAGGGGGAATATCTCGCGGACAGCCGACACGAGCTGCTCCTCGTCAACCTGACCTGCGCCGTGGAGGTCGACCATCAGGGAAAGCGGGTTGGCCTTCCCGATGACATAGGAAATCTGGACCGTGCAGCGGGCGGAGAGTCCGGCCGCGACGATGTTCTTGGCGATGTAGCGGGCCATGTAGGAGGCGGACCGGTCCACCTTGGTCGGATCCTTGCCGGAGAAACAGCCGCCGCCGTGCGGACAGCTTCCGCCGTACGTATCGACGATGATCTTACGGCCGGTGAGGCCGGTGTCGGCTTCCGGCCCGCCCAGCGTAAAGCTCCCCGAGGAATTGACCATGTAGGCGATGGAGAGCGAACGCAGGCCGGGCGGGATGACCGGTTCGATGATCTCACGGATAGCGGCTTCACGGACCTCTTCTTCTCCGGCGGCGGGCGAGTGCTGGAGGCCGAGGAGGACCTGCTCCACGGAGACCGGGAGGCCGCCGTCGTACCGGACCGTCACCTGGGATTTCCCGTCGGGACGAAGCCAGGGAAGGCGCCCGGAGAGCCGGAGATCGGCGGCCTTTTGGACGAGTTTGTGGGCCAGGGATATGGGCAAAGGCATAAGCTCCGGGATCTCGTCCGTCGCATAGCCGAACATCTGGCCTTGGTCGCCCGCGCGGTCTCGCCGTTTGAGCGGGAAACCGCGTCCCTGATTTCAGGGGATTGCCGGCCGAGGACGTTTTCGACGCGGCAGGCGGCGAGGTCAAAACCGGAGGCGCGGTCCGTGTACCCGATGCCGGCGATTGTGCCCCGAATGATGCCGTCGATATCGAGGCGGGCCTCCGTTGAGATCTCGCCGGCCACGACGACAAGGCCGCGGGTGATGAGCGTCTCGCAGGCCACCCTCGAGGCGGGATCCTGGTCCAGGGCGGCGTCGAGCACCGCGTCCGAGATCTGGTCGGCGACCTTGTCGGGATGGCCTTCTGAGACGGACTCGGAAGAGAAAACATGGGATTTTTTCAGAAGCACTTAAACCTCCTTGAATGAATTCTGGGAGGAGGTACCCGGCGCCGTCGCGCGTCAAGGTGGGGAAAAGTGGCAGGAACAAAAAAACCCGCTTCACCTGACATCAGGCGAGCGGGCTTGATTCGCTCCGGACAGTTCGTTGCCGTCGTGTCGGCCACATCCTCGCCTTGAGCGAGTTGGCACCTTGGGTGTCCGTCCCAGGTTGCCGGGCCCTACTTAGCGGGCCTCTCCTGATGCCAATATATAAATAAGCCCAAGTCAGGGAAAAGTCAAGTCCGCACGTTAGGCAACGAACCCCATTCTTTGCGAGCCAGCTTGGAGGAACGAATGAGGGGCCGGGTCTCAACAATCAACAAATCGGGGAGAATAAACGTAAGGATTTCATACATATTCTTGACATATTATCCAACATGCCTATAATTAGGTCTTAGGAGAGCAAAATGAATTCATTGGGTCAAAGAATAAAGCAAGTCCGCGAGTCTATTGGGATGAGCCAGCAAACTCTGGCTGAGAAACTTGGTGTTTCACGCCCGTCTATATCACAGATAGAGAACGGAGTGAGGAAGGTGTGCGCCGAAGAGCTTAAGAAATTAGCCGGAATCTTCAATCTGTCTGTGGACGCCCTGCTGGATCCGGATAAAGAGCCGCAAATCGTGATCAGAGAGAGTCGGGAGGCCTATGGATCCGAACCCACACCCCGGATGAGGATCAACATCCCCCAGAAAAACCTCCAAAAGTTCAAGGAAGTGCTGATCTATATCCTTAACAAGGTGGGGGCAAAACCTGCCATCGGCGAGACGGTCGTTTATAAGCTCCTCTATTTCATCGATTTTGATTATTACGAGAGGCATGAGGAGCAGCTCATCGGGGCCACGTACCTGAAAAACAAATATGGGCCGACGCCCCTTGAATTCAGGAAAATCGTGGACCAAATGCTGGTTAATGGGGAAATCATCGAAGTTAAGGGTAAGTATTTTGAGTATCCTCAGAGAAAGTACCTACCTCTGAGAAAGCCGCATCTGGACATTTTGAAAGGCAACGAGATAGAAGTCATTAATGATGTCCTGGGAAGGCTTTCCGACATGAACGCCCGTCAAATCACCGATTATTCCCATAACGACGTTCCCTGGCTGACCACTGAGGAGGGAAAGACCATCGAGTACGAGGCCGTATTTTACAGGACGCCGGCTTATTCTGTTCGGGAGTATGATGACGCCGTTTAAAGAAATCCTCCGCCTGCCGCAATTCGAGCGGGACCTAAAAGGGCTCCTCAAAAGATTCCGGTCGCTCGAGGATGATTTGGACAATTTCATCAAAACAGAGCTTACGCTCTTCCATAAGCTGGGAATTGATAACAAAGGTGTTGTGCAAATCGGTGGGCTTGGCTTTCAAAGCCCAAAGGTCTACAAGGGCCGGAAATTTGCCTGCCGGGCTCTCAAAGGAAAGGGCGCCCATTCCGGAATTCGAGTGATATATGCCTATCTTGAGGAAATCGACCGGGTAGAGCTCATTGAAGTTTATTATAAGGGTGATAAGGAGAACGAAGACAGAGAGAGAATTTTGGGACAATATGGCTGAGGGAAAAGGATAGGTAGGCGGCGATCTTGTTCAGGGTGGTGAGAGACGGCGCTCTTTTGTCGGCCTCGAGAAGGGAGATGAATTCGGAGGAGAAGCCGAGGGCGCGGGCGAAGGCGACCTGGGAGAGGCCCAGTTCGGTTCGGGCTTTCTTGAGCTTTGAGCCGAGGACCCCTTGCATGCCTTATTAACGCCCCTACAGAAAATTTACGGCTGAAAATTATATAACATTATGTCAGGAACATGTCAACAAAAGTTTAGGAAGCGGACATGGGGTTAAAGGAGGCGGCTGCAAAGCTCCGGGCGTCCAAGCGATGGTCGAATTGCGCCCCCGCGGATGGTAGATAGTACCTATATTATTACCCATTTAATTGCGTATTACCCAGTTTTAGCTATCCGCTCCATTTTGCATCCCTGCCCCGGCCAAGGCATTCAACAGTTCCTGCATCACGTTCTTTCTTGAGAATTTTGCGGATCATATCAACGCTCACCCCCGGGCATTTCGCTTGAATATCGCTAATTGAAAAATCATCATTGAGCCCAGCGATGGCAGCGAGAATAAGTTATGTTTTAGCTCCCCGGGGGCTCTTGAGCTGACCAACTCGCTCTTCGAGTTCTTTATAGGCCTCTTTGAGCGTGAAAAGAAGTCTTGATACACGCCCGTTGCCGTCCCTGAACGGATGGATACAGAAGAGCTTCACAGTATTCATCCAATATCTCCAGCACAAAAAGCTTCAAATTCGCGAAACAACATTACGCCTCCATGCTGACATAATAGGCCCGCCGAGCTAAAAATAAAATACAGTCACGATGGGAGGCCATCCAAAGGGTTGCGTCCCGCGGTAATGCCTCCTTTGTTTCATTGCCTCTTGTAACCAGATTTTGCCCCTATTGGCAGTGCCCTTTTCTTTTTCTTGGCGGCTTCGAGATGGAGTAATTTGTACCGGTCGGAATAAACGGGGCGGCAGGCACTCGTCCTCTCGCCTCCCCTCCCCCCGAACACCTCTCGCTCGCGGCTGTCCGGGTCGCGCTTGATGTAGTCCTCAAACTGGGCCGCCGAGACATATCCGAGCTCCCTCACCTTGCGCAGCATGGCGGCAAAGCTCACGCCGAAATAGCGCTTCAGGTAGAGCACATGGTCAAAGGTCAGCCTGCGGCCGCCGAATTCCTTCTCGATCGTCGCCCGGACCTTGGAGGCGGGCATCAGGAACGAGGCCGCGAACGTCTGGGCGAATTTCTCCCGCGGATGGTAGAGGGAGACATACTCGTCGATGAAAACATCGGGGTTTTCGATGAGCGGCCCCTCGTGGCGGTCCTTGAGGTAATGGCAGTATTCGTGGGCGGCGGTGAAGGCCTGGCGGCCGGGTGTGTCGG
>Ga0307380_10010973_pt1 | contig 11369 bp, 11 predicted proteins | sample UN3MG_FD_202239 | JGI IMG/M metagenome (GOLD analysis project Ga0307380, IMG submission 202239) | Soil microbial communities from Risofladan, Vaasa, Finland - UN-3 | ecosystem: Environmental > Terrestrial > Soil > Coastal area > Acid sulfate soil | place: Finland: Risofladan, Vaasa | collected... | reverse complement strand
AATATTCAGATTTCTTTTTATATCGGTTTTATTAATAACTGATTCAGATTTTTCCAGTTTTGCTAGACTCATTAGCACTTGGCCACCCCTGAGCGAAGCGATATTTGTAAGTTTGTCAAAGATCCTCGCAATACCTTTTATTATATCATTGAAATCGTTGTAAAAGTTTACTTTATCTTGTCCCTTTAATTCAAATGTTTTAGTAAAGTCATCAATATAATATTTTTCTATAAATTCTTCAAAAGATATACTCATAGTGATTTACAATACTTGAGCATTTATAAAAAAATACTACAAAGATATAGAGCAAGAATAGCTTAATATATATTTTTACACTAAATTGTGGTTGAAATACCTTTTTTGTGTATTAGAACGACAGAAATCTCATCTAAATGGGACCTTTATAGATGCTAGAAAAAATGGTTCATCATTAAAATTCCTTTAAATTATTTTCCACGCGTATAAATATTCCTACTTGATTTCTACCTTAAAAATCGTTCAGAAAAGGTATTTAAAATTACATTTAATTTAGAGGCAAAACATCTGAGTGATAGCCAAATCAAGAAGTTGATTTTTTTAGTATAGATTTAGCTAAAACTTTGTTTAAACCAAACATTGGAGATCAAGCGTGGATGGCAACATACAAAGCGGCATTATTTAAAAAAGATTATACTACCTGGTTATGCGATCAGTTTAAAGATAATGAAGATTACTTGTTTAGTGCATTTATAAATATGGATACAATTTTACCTTGGACGAGAGCGAACTTCCCTAAACCAACAGACGATTCATATACTTATTTCAAAACGATCGAAGATTGTATTAATTATGCAATACGGTATTGCGCTGAGGCAATCAATCTCGTGACCTCGAATTTCGTTGGTTGCGATTGTGGAGGGAACTCGAATCGTTTACCAGAATTAACTCAAACTGATCCCACCACTTTACTCCAAGAGAACATGGTTATCCAAGCGTATTTCACGCTTTTCAGCCTTACAAGCTTATCCACATCGTTGTACATGATTTCGGTGGCAACAACCACATCGAAATTACAAGAACTACTGGAAAAAGTATTTCCATTGTTATATCATTAATTCTTTATTAATTTTTCACTGATTTTTTTTATTTTCCTTAATTTTGAATTAGACCTGTAAGATTTTCCTATTTATGCAGTTTTATGTTAGCCCATCACGATCCCACGAATACGCAAGTACTGTATTAGAAATTTAAATATATGTATTCAAATCCTATAAACGGACATGTCAATTTTTATAGAGCCTCAATGTTATAATTTTTAATGCAAAACCTTGGTGATATTTTACGCAAAAATTAATGAGGACTTATGAAGAAATTTGTTTAGCTAAACTAAAAGAAATAGGAATTGCTACCGCAAAGGAATGGGCTATTGCCATGGGTTATGAAAGCCATAATGCTCTTGCAAAAGTTATCAGGCGTATAATTAATACTACTCCAGAAAGACTCATCATACTGTATGAAAGAAACCCAAGACAATATAAAATCAACGATTCTTGAAGCTTTTAATTATCGAATGAATCGGTATTACTTAGGATCAAGTTAATTTTAGAAAAAACACCCATGATAAGGCTTAATTCTTTCTTTGAAATTAAGCTTCGTTCGAATACATTCTTGAAAGATAAGATTACATTATCTTTTTTATGAGTTCTAATTTTGAGAAATGATGTAATGCTTGAAATCATATCATATAATACATTTCGATTAGTTTTATCTGCCAGTAATATGGGTTTTACTCCCTGACCAATACTAATGTTATGAGTCTGTTTGAAGATTTCATAACAGATAATTCCACACGCTTGAGAAATATTAAGTGTTTGATATATATTTCCTGTAGGAATCCGAATTACTATATCTGCTAGTTTAATCTCTTCATTTGTTAATCCTCGAGATTCCTTTCCAAATAAAATTGCTATATTTAATGGTTTTTCCGATACAGGTAGGCTTAGCTCATGAGGAAATATTGGTAGACGCTTAATGTTTTGATAATTGCTTCCCTTTGCAGTGGTTCCAAAGATTAGATCGAATTTTTTTAAATAATCCGAAAGTTCTTGATGGTAATTATCTTTGCTAATATTAGTAATGATTGTTGAATTGTATAATATATCTTTGCCATGCATCGCAAATCCTTCAGTTGTTCGACATAAGATATTTTCTTTTTTTTCTATTGGATTAAAAATGACCAAATGTTCGAAATCGAAATTTTTCATTATCCGAGCAATTGAACCGATATTACTTGCGTGCTCTGGTTGAGCTAATACGATAGTGAACTTTAAATTTCTGAATTTAGGTGCAACATGAGTTTCTTGGAATTTATTTAATTCTTCTTGAATATCTTTCTTGTTCATTCTAAATCTTTCTCCCTTTCAAATTGCCTCATGTAGCAAATTTGATCTTTATTCTTTATAATTTCCTAATTTACTTATTTCAAGTTAGAAAATTTGTTTAATTACAAATTGTAAAATATACAATAAAGTTTTATCTATTGAGTTTTCTAAGAACAAAAATAATAATAAAAAAAAGATTTAAAGATTTCAAGTTCTTCTTCGTTTTTCATAATGCTCAACCATTATTGTTCTATATTTTTCTTTTTAAAAAAATAGATTAAAATTAAAAAAATAAAAAATTAATGAGTTAATTATGTTTAATGTTTATCATACTCAAGAATGTTGCTCCCAGTTTCAATATATTCGACATATTTTTTTAAACCGTTTAAGGTTAAATCTGCAGCATCCTTGAATTTCTTTTTAAGCTTCTTATCTTCAAATTCAACCCATAATTCAACTTTAGATATCGGTAATTTTTCATCCAAAATATATCCCATTGAATGCAAATCACTTTGTTCCATTTTCCATTTAACATAGATATCTTTAACTTTCTCTATTTTGTTAATAGTCATATCCCCAATTGTTGATTTTAGTAAATATTTTTGTCCTTCAAGTAGTGTTATTTCATTTACAATTGGGTTCCAGTTTACTGTCTGTTCTCCATCTGTTAAAATATTATAAATTTTCTCAAGGCTAGTTTTAATTTCTATATTTCTGGCAATTTTAGGCAAATAACCACCTCGTTTGAATATTACAATGATATTATATCATATTATCTTTTTTATACATTTGTATAAATATGTTAATTTATTAACTGCAGTTTTCTCTCGTTTTTCATCGTGTAGTGCCATTTATGCCATTTGCCCAGATATTTACAGCAAAATTTGCTGAAATTCCATTTTCTGCATATGTAAGTAAAGCAGAGAAATTTGTAGAAGGGCAAATCAAAGCATATAAAGCTTTTGGATGGGATGCCTTATGTTTTTCTTCAGATGTAGGAATATATGCTGGTGCTTTAGGTGCAAAAATCGAATTTCCTTACGATGATGTTCCTCGAGTTGTAAAACCAATACTTAGCCATTCAACTATGTATAAAGATTTTCTAAAACTAAAAATGCCAAACTTGATGAAAGCTGGACGGTTAACAGAGTCAATTAAAGCAATCGAGCTAGCTAAAAAGGAGTTAGGGGGTGAAGTTCCTATAATTGGTTGGACAGAAGGACCATTCCAAGGAGTTACATTGATATCTGGAGCGGATCCCCTGTCTCTCTTTTACACTTTAGAACACGTTGATGAATTTAAAGAAATTTTGGATTGGTATGCGGATTTCGAAATTGAAGTAGCAAAAGCTATGTATGAAGCGGGCGCAGATATTATCGGTGTAGGGGAAACAGCTGCTTATTTTATGTCTCCTACCTTTTTTGAGCAATTTTGCTTAGAACCTGAAAAAAAAGCGTGTCATGCCATTAAAAAACTTGGGATGGTGCCTCTAATTCATTGTTGTGGTTACGTACCTCAATGTGTACACTTTTCAAAAGAAACAAATCCTGGAGGGACAATTCAATTTGATTATCAAGTTGATTTAGCCTGGGCTAAAGAACTTTTACGCGGAGAAGTAACGATAATGGGCAACCTAAATTATAATAAACTTACAGAAGCTGATCCCAAACAAGTTTCAGACCATTGCACTAAAAAATTAAAGATAGCTGCTGAAGGAAGCGGATATTGGTTAGCATTTGGTTGTGAAATTCCCCGTGAACTACCAGTAGACAATATGAAAGCTATTATGAGAACGTTAAAAACGTCAGGAAAATATCCAATCCAATAAAAACTTATTTTTTTAATATCCTCTATAACATTCCCTACTTGTAATTTACATTTATTTATAGCATTAAAATGATGGTTGTGCATACCTTTTATTATAAATAGTATTAAGTAGATTTAAAATGGGCTAAAGAATTACTGCGTTATAAAGTAACGATAATGGGAAATTTAAATTATAATAAACAAATGCAAGGGACACAGAATCAAGTATACGAAGATTATACGAAATATTTTAATGTTGCTGCAGAAGGAGGTGGTTATTGATTAGTTTTCGGATGTGAAATCCCCAGAAACTTGCCAGTTAATAACATGCGATCTATAATGAGGGTAATCAAAACTTCTGCGAAATATCCCATCAACTAATTTAACACTCATTTATGTAATATATAAATATTCAAGTTCTTTATATTTGATTAAGCGTTTTATATAACCATAAAACCCTCAATATTATTCTAATCATAAAATACTGGTTCACATGTTGAATATTAAGAAAAGATTGGATAACTTACAGTTTATTAATATCAGTACTGATGAATTTACGATATTTGAATGGAAACCAGCGCGATCATATAAAAGTTTCATTTTAGATTTAAATATATGCAAACAGAATCCCGTGAGTGATATTTTTTTCCACATGGATAAAGGTAACCTAAAAATAGTGCATATACGTAAAGGAAATCTAATTTATTCTGCGGGATCTAATATTGAAATGCAATTCCAATTATTAGAAGCAATTATTGAGCAAGTATCAGTTGAATTTAATAAAAAATATGCTGTAGATTATATATTATCATATGAAAATTTCTCTTCTGGTATTTTTAATAAATTTGAAGTTGAGATAGAAAATATGTTAACCAATTTTGAGAAATTAGATTTGATAAAAGTCATTAATATTCCTTGCATAGTTTGTGATGTTATTAAACCATTAATTGTAAAGAAAAGTTTCATCAAAAATGCAGAATCATATCCAGTTCCCATCGTTTACACCCATGATGGTCATGCTATCTTATGTTTTATTGATAAGAATTTTGATGTGCGCGGTGTAGAATTAGTACATATAACAGGATAATAACGTTTAATCAAAATAATCATAATTACCACTTTTCTATGAAGAGAGATGTCAGAAAAGAAAATTGTTGAGAAAGAACAAGATCTTTTTTATGAATGTGTACTAAAGAAAACTAAAACAGGTATCACCTTTCCTAAAGATCTTAGAGATCTACTATTTGAAGAAGATCAAGATACATTCTTCCGTTTATCAATTCCTATAAAACAAGATAAAATAATTTTAGAAGTGATATCCGGGGAAGAAGCAAACCAATTATCAGAAAAATTGAAAGTAGCAAAACCAACACAAGTAAGACTTCCAATAGAGGGCAGAAAGATGAAATCTAAAACTGCCAGATCCCCTAATTGGGGTGATTACTTCATTTATGATTTTAAGAATAAAGATAAAGTGAAACCTATATTAGAATCAGCATTTTACAAGTTTGGCGAAAAACCTATTAATATCGAAGACGTGATGGGTCGAATTAAGTATGTTTTGGTTTCGTTTCTATCTTCTACTAAAACCGAAAACTCTAAGCTTTATTATACTGTAGAAAGATTTCTAATTGATGTAATAAAGCAATATGACCAAGTTAATTTATTAGATTGGATTTTTGAAATGATTATTCCAAGGATTGAATCTAAGTTTCTCTATGAACTAGCCCTTTTAGATCTAGTAGAAATATCAATTATCATGCAACGGTATGAAAAAGCAGAATTATATATTTTCCATGTGCTTAAAAATATAGATAATTATCCAAAATCAGAGATGTATAACATCATAAACAGTTTTAAGCAATTAGTGAAAAATTTAAAGTACGTGGAAAGATCTGATAAAATTGATATCTTGCTAAAAGAAAAATTGATGGAATATGGAGAGGGAGTAAGTGATACTGATTATAAAATACAAATTGTAGAATTTTTAGAAGATTTACAATATATAGAATTAGCATTTAAACTCGCAAAAAAAATACAATTAGGATTGCCGCAAGACAGCATGCGATTGGAGAGTGTAAGAAGACTAGTAAGAAGGTTACATGCTGCTCCAATAGCAGAAAATAAGCCACAATCAAGTATCGATTTTGATGAGTTGGATGAAGAAGACAACTTAGATTAATTTATTCATTTTTTTCTTTTCGTTTATCTTCTTCTAATTCTTTAAAAATTACTTCAGCGTGTTCCAATTCTTTTTCTCTAAGTTTCTTTTCCTTTTCTTCAATTTTTTTCTGTTGCAGTTCGATTTCTACATGCGAAAGCTCAGATTCTTTCTCTAATAATTTTTCTTTTATTTTTAGTGTTTTTTCTCTTTCTTGAATAGAAATTTCTTCAAATTCTTTTTCTTTTAATTCAATTTCAAGTTTCTTCTTTTTTATCTCAATGTATTTCTTTTTAAGTTCAATTTCTTTATCAAAAATCTCATTTTCATCCTTCTTGATTTGTTTTTTTAATTTTTTGGGTAAATCTTCACGCTCAGGGCTAATCTCAACTTCTCTCTCAATTATTTCTTCTTTAAATTTCAAACTTTTTTCTTTTTCATTCATGAGCTTTTCTTCAAGTTCAAGTTTCTTTTTCTTCAGCTCGATTTTTTTCTTCTTTAGTTGAATTTCTTTATCACTAATTTCATCTTCTTCTTTTTCAATGATCTCTGATTCAGTAAGTTCTTCTTCAACTATTTCTTCAATTTGATTAACTGAGACTATCGCTTTTAGTACTAAATCGGCTGCCTGTTTTAATTCTTCATTTTCTGCATTTTCTTTTACTATATTAGATAAAACCCTTGAAACTAAAGAGGTGTTGGACTTACCAATTACTTTAAGGGTTTGAATTGCTTTTTCTACAATAAATTCTTTTTCATCGGTTAATTTATTAGAAATTGATTTAATAAGCAACTCATCATCTATACCTTTATCACCTCCTGCCATGAAAATAGTTAACTGTAATGCGGCCTCACGAATATTAGGATCTTCTGAATTTATTAAATCTTCAATGAAAGGCATGAATAAATCACATTCATTTTCACAAAATGATTTTAATAAAAGTAGGAATGAATATCTTAAGACGGAGTCCCTTTTTGATAGACTTTCTAATAATGATGGTAAATCAATAACTAATTGCTCAATTAAAAATCTTAACACAGTTCTACCACCATGTTGAATTAATAACGTCTCCATAAGGTTTTCTAAACGATCTAAATAATTTTCATCCGTAGCATCACCCAAATACAATGCTATTATTTGAACAACATCATCAAATCTTTCATCGCGGATGAAGTCTTTAATTTTAATTAATTCTGGATCCTGTTCTTTATCTTCACTCATCTTGATCAATCCTTTCTTTTTATCATTCATGCCCATATTATGTAAAAATCATTATAAAACCGAAAAATTATATTAAAAATTAATCGCAAATCTCTATATCTCAATAAATTCTTTCTATCAAAATCACTGGAATTCACATCAAGGTGAATTTTTATAATTAAATCATTTTGTTTGTTTATATATAAATTAATTTCTTTACAATGTTGACTTAAAGCATCTAGGTCACTTGAAAAAATATTCCAAAAATAATCATCAATTTTGTCATCTTTTGTTTCAGGTGGTTCCTTACTTACTTTTAGTAAAATATCTCCGGGAATTATGCTTTTAATTTCAATTCGATTATCAAAACCTAATTGTAACTTGAATTCTGGAAAGTAGAGTCGAGCAAATAATTCGCATATTCCTTTTAGTAATTCTACACTAGTTATATTATCTCTATTGGCATTAGATAATACATAGTTTTCATTTAGAAACATTACGTGAATTTTTTCTTCAAATTTGAATATCATAAAATTTTCTTTATCTGTTAATAAATATTGGAAATGCTCGTCCCTGTTATTGATTCGATCTTTAAATATTTTAATACAATCTCGAAATTGTTTTTTAGAGTAATATTGATTTAATTTTCGATAATCCCCATGAAAAAAAACATCCAGGAAATCAATCGTATACAAATAGGAATCAGTCGGTTTATACACAACTGTCTTATTGTGATAATCTCGAAAAATAATATTTTTGTGAACCGAATAGCAAAATTTAGGCATATCATCTAAAGTTAATTTGTTGAGCATTCTTAATTTTAATAACCATCTTTGCCTGCATTTTGGTTGAAGGGTACAAGCAATTCGGTCAATTTGACAATCTTCAAAACAAAGTTGGTTTATCCTTTTAACCATTAATTCAGTAAGCTCGTCAATTTCCTTATCCAACTGAGAATCCTTTAATAAGTTCCTTAAGTGATGTGATGTTAAAGGCATTAAATCGATTAGAAAATTTTATTACAAGAATTTAATTTTATAAACATTTCAAGGTAAAAAAAATCTTTCTTTTTAAATAGTTAATTACTAATATATGGTTTCTGTATTAGATGATTCTGATGTTACTCTTAATTGATACTAAAACTTTTAGGTTTAGATGATATTAATATATTAGTAAGAGTTTTTTATATGATTATAAAGAATATTGATATCCCTTAATTTACATATAAGTGAAGATCATGTTAAGACAAATTCATATATTTCATAAGAGTATATGTATCCTTAATTATTCTTATGCTATGGGTCTTGGGGACGAGGAATTAACGAATGTAACAAAACTCATTCAATCTCATTTAGATTTGCCGATGCCAGGAAAAACCTTTGAGCGCCCTGTTACTAATTATCAAATATTCCACCGTACCAGTAAAGATGTGTTGTTTATGTTTGTAACTGATCTCGTAGATCAACTTATTAGAGTTGAACCTTTAATACTCAAGACTATTGATAAATTCAATGAATTATTTCCGTTACCCAATGAGATTTTAGAATCTACATCTCATCAAGAAAGCTTTATTGAATACTTGAAACCATTACATCATGAACTTCATTCTAAAATCGCAATCATTGGTCCAACAAATGCTGGAAAAACTGAACTTTTCTACATTCTTAAAAAAGGAGAAACTAAAGAAATAATGAATTTTGCTGTTGTATCAAATTATAGTAATGATACCCTAATTTTTGATATATGGGATTTTCAACTTAAAGATAATTTCTCACTTCTATGGTCCAAATTTATTAGTGGTTCGGATCTCATAATCTTCTTGTTTGATCTCTCAAATTACCACTTAAGAGTGATAGAACATTTTAAAACCTTACAAAAGCAAGAAGGAAATCTATCCAAATTTTTAATTATTGGAAATAAGCGAGATCTGGTAGAAGATTCTGATATGAAATTAATTAAGAATGAATTGGATTTGGATGATTTTTTTGAATTATCATTAGTTGATCCAGACGTAAAACAACAAATTAATTTGATTATATCGAATATACTTAAGCTTAAAGAATTATTACCTAAAGATTTCCCAGAAATGATAAACCAAGCAAAAAGATTAGAACTAGAAGGAAAATTTGTACTATCAATAGTAAAATATAAAGAACTAATTAAGATTTCTAATCAATATCAAGATCTAAGTCATATTCAAACATTTAAAGATAAAGTAAAAGAAATACAATCCAAACTAGAAGAAGAAACTAAATTAAGGAAACTTCGTGAAAGCAAGCAGAAGTTTAAAGTACCTGGAAAAATATCATTTTCCCAGAAACCCATGGTGAAAAGTTTACCTACTAGTCAATCAAGAGAAGTAACAACCTCAATTACGCCAGAAATCCCCCCACCCCTAAAAGAAGAAAATAATTTCAGTCCGGAAACATCAAAAATTGAAGATCTCACTCTATTTACTAAAGAAGATAATAAAAATAAAACTAAATTTTTAACCCCAGATGATATTAAAATAAAAATTAAACCAAAACAAAAAGAATTTAAACCAGATAAGCCAAAAGAGAATATAGATTTCATAATTGAAAAATCAACAGACAATATAGCAATTAGCAATATCGATTATCCATTAGAGTTACAACAATATATTGAACAAAAAGGAAGTTCGTTAAGCATCAATTTATGCCAACAACTAATTAATGATTTACAAACAGCATTGTCTCGTTCCATTACAAGTGAAGATCTTGAAATGGTCGCTGATGTATTCGTAAAGAACGAACTTAAGATTTAATTTCTTATTTTAAAGAAGTATATAAGAAAAGATATTTAAGAAAAATAAAATATTGATTAGAATACATAAAATATATATAAATAAAATAACAATTTTACTTTCAAAACTAATATCACATAATTCTAACTCTTTCTTATTGGCATTAAGAATTTCATCATCATGAGTTTCAAGGTTAATGGTTGATATCATTACAAGAGAAATCATGTTATAAAGTAAATGTAAAATTATAATTAATATAATGAGAAAAATAAAAGCCGAATTGGATTGCACTTCTGGACTACTCAATACTTCAAACAAAATCCAAGATGAATAAAAACTTAAAGGAAATGCGATTTTAGCTCCTGCAAAATATAATAAAAATCGTAAAAATTTTGAATATCTTCTCCCTTTCTCTTTTACTATACGATCATCTTCTTGCGTTAAGATCATCGGATATATATTATTAAGAATTAGCAATTTAACAAATATAAATAAAGAAAAAACTAAAAAAAAGCCATTCAGATACGTTTCTTTCATATAACCAGATATTAATAATGAAATTGAGAATAGCATTAAAAAATTATTAAAATCGCCAGTTATTGAGTATCCCATTATTTTTTGAAGAGATAGGGTTTTTTCTTCTAAAGAAAAGAATAACTGTTTTAATAAAATATAGGAAAAAATAATTATACCCAGAATTGAAATGATAGTGATACATAATCCAAATCCTAATGGCAAAAATTCAAAAAATTGAAACAATCTAAATAGGATGAAGATTATCGAATAATTTATCAGTAAGTAAAATAATAAACTAAAATAAGATCCATCTTGGAATACTTTTTTTAAATGGAAAACACCAATAGGGAAAATTCCACATGGTAAACCGAACCCAATTATAATCAGAATGATACAAATAAAATTAAATTCATCAGATACACCAATGCTTATAATTTCAATGATATTGATTGTTCCAGTATCGAAGAAAATAATGATACTAAATATATAGAGAGCAGCCAGACTAATTCCAATAGTTAAAAAAAAGGGAACTAAATTTTTAAAATCTATAGTTATTTCCTC
>Ga0307380_10010971_pt1 | contig 11370 bp, 9 predicted proteins | sample UN3MG_FD_202239 | JGI IMG/M metagenome (GOLD analysis project Ga0307380, IMG submission 202239) | Soil microbial communities from Risofladan, Vaasa, Finland - UN-3 | ecosystem: Environmental > Terrestrial > Soil > Coastal area > Acid sulfate soil | place: Finland: Risofladan, Vaasa | collected... | reverse complement strand
TCCTTGACCCACTGATCAGCCATCTTACGAATAAGACGCTCTGATGTAGCATCAACGAACACAGTCTTACAGTCCTGCCCCTCTAAGGAGTCGAACCATATTACTACAATTGCTCTAAGCATAGCAATGAGATTATGCTGCACCACACAGCGTTAGAACACTCAGCATACATTGGTTAATTGCAGCCATATTTACCCCATAAAAGTCTCGCATAACTTTGAATTATTACAAGGCATCAAAGCATGCTTAATATATTCATGGGGGGTATCAGGTTTTTTATCCTGATCATTAAAAAAGTACTATATAGGCTACCTCTGGCTGGTATATATCAAGAAAAAATAAAATTTTTTTTTATTTAGTTGCATTAAGGTATCTGATTATGCTTATTTATTTCTTTTAATGGTTATATTGTTACAAATATTTGCAACATATATTTGAAAAATCGATGAAGAATAACTATTTTCGTGAGGTGAATAGCCTTTCGTATACAGATGAGCACTTGGGGTGCAGAACGTGGATAGGTATGTGTTCGATAGAATTATTAAGGGACACATATATAGACATGGAGTTTAATGCAGTAATGAAGTGGGCTATAGATTTGGACGATCAAGGTCGAACGATAGATTTACCTTTTGACATAAGGAGTTATGTAGAGATAAATAGGAAAGGGGATTTATATTTCCGGATAGTTGTACGTGTCTTTGATAATATTGTTGATTACGACAAATTTTGGCGTGGTTTTGCTATGGGAGAGAAGCGAGTACGATTAAGTTTAGCTCGGTGGATAAAGTCAGAGCGATAAATTTTAAATAATTAAAATAATTAAAAGATGAGAAAAGACAGAATTATTGGGATAAAGTTTTCTCCTGGGGGTTTAACTGGGTTACAGATCACTTATAAGAAAGGTGAGGCGAAGTCGAATATAGAGTATGAGAATGAGATTACGAAGAAGGTCCGTTGGCCTATACAGGGAGCTTTGTTAGTACATCTTAATGATTTACGAGTTTGGCTTCCTTCGATGTCGATAGATTTATATGGTTCATTAGATATAATATCTACTGGCTGGATTTTAAAGGGGGAGACGGTTATAATAACTGGTCTTATGAAGGGTGATTTAGGAGATGGGTTGGTACATTCGGGTTTTTCCAGTTTACCGATAGGCCCAAGTGCTGATGTTTATGATTCGTTGGTACGTCACATTAATGAGACGGAGGAATTGATCAGGGATTATATGACTACTAAGGCTCAGTTGAATATCAGGCAGATGGTAATGGATTTTGCTAAGGAGGGCAAGATCAAGGATGGGACTAAGACTTTGGCAGAATTGGGAGGTATGAGTGAGAGCGAGTTATTAGAATACTGTCAATCTACTATTGAGCATGCAGGTGGGAGTGTTATTGGATTGGAGATAGAATCTAAGGAGTCTCAGGCTGCATAAAAAAGGCCGAGAAGATCATCAGTCTCCCCGGCCACCCAAAAAAAACAATAAAAAAAACCATATTCCTTACAATATAGGGATAAAAGGATTTGTACGGATAGGAGTGTCTGTATATTTATCAAGGGTCGGCGTTATTATAATTGTCGGCCCTTCATTTTAACTTTTAAATCCAAAGAAATGTTATTTCAACACGAGAATCCGGTTATACTAGAACCTATTAAGCATCAATATTTTGACACTGATTACAATGAATATATATCTTGGTCGAAATTTTTCAAGCAGTATGAGGATGAATTTGATTCTAATACTATTAGTTGGTATATGTCAGGGAGAAACCGAAAGAAGCAGTCTACTATATTACAGGAATGGGATGATACGAGGGAAAATTCTATTATCAGGGGGAACTATATTCATGATAATATGGATTCATATCAAAACACTGGGGAAGTTCTTGATTCGACTGATTTCCAAGTAACGAGTTTAGCAAAGAGTATTGGCAAGTTATTTTCAGGGTATAGGTATCGACATTTTGAACAAGCGGTATGGTCTGAAGAAGATAAAGTTGCTGGTACTGCAGATGTAATTTTAGGAGAGGGGAGAGAGAGTAAAATGAAAAAGGGCGATCAGTGGATTGATATATTTGATTATAAGACTAATATTTCTAAGGGGATTAGGCATAAGAGCCAATATTATCAAAGTTACAAATATCCTATTGCACACCTTACTGCTTGCGAGTATAATAAGTATTGTCTTCAGTTGTCTGGTTATGCTTATATGGCAGAAAAGACATGGGGATATAAGATAGGGAGATTAGGTATCATTTATATTCCTGAGAACATGATGAATTGGCATGTGATACCAGTTCCTTATATGAGATCGGAAATAGAATTCTTATTTCATAACTTTGCTCAAACGAAAAAGGCCGATGCCATTATTATTCCAAGTAAAAAGGGGTCAAAGAATTCTCCTACATCCGGAAGCGATCAAGATTACGAAAAGCCTCCGCAAAGTTTCGTCTGACGAACTTTTCTACATCATATTAGCGTATGATTACTATAGCAAGTACCATCAATTTCCCACTCATGACCGTAAGATGAAAGCGGAGCGGGAAGTTTTTGGCAGCAATACTAAGGACTACGAGAATGATCATCCAAAGATAAAAGAAGCTATTGACGAGTATAAATCTTTACAGTATGATCAGCGCAGGGATTTAATAAGTGTATTCCAAGATAAGATAGATATCCTTCAGGGGCAGATTGCTGCAGCAGAAGGATTGAAGATGAAGCAAATTATTGATAACATTAATTTGGTAAATCTAACTATAGAGAAGATGCAGAAGGAGATTGATCGTGATGAGGAAGTAGCACAATTAAAGGGAGGTGGTAAGTTATCAAGGATTGAGGAGTGGCAAAAGAATCAAGTAGAATATACTAGGAAGAAGAAAATAGAGAAGAAAGTGGAGGATTATGGCTTATCGGCCAATAATTAAGGAGAAAGGATTTTTACCGAATCCTGTAGCTAAATATGGGATACCGGGATATGCTGATTCGTCAGTGGATAAAGCAGTTACAAAAACTGTTGCTTACGAACAATGGTGGGACGAGCAATTTGAATATTGCATTAATGGTTACACCACAGGAGGCATTTACATACCAGGGAGATTTTATTATTATTTAAACTTCAATTACATATCGACTGTAGCTAGGGGATATCACCATCCAGACTACATCGATGCAGATCTAGAATTTTTTTTACTAGTTGAGGAAGCCAAGAAAACAGGCAAAGGGCTTATAACAGTTAAGGCTCGTAGAAGGGGAATGTCAGAAAAATGGGCTAAAGCTATTGCCGGTTATGGCACTAGATTTACTGCTGAAGGATATAGATCGGCAATAGTAGCTGGTCTTAGTGATTATTCTGAAGGATTACGAGATAAGTTTTTAGATGTAAATTCTATGGTCCCGCCAGAATTTTATTTACATAGTTACAAAAACGATCAAGAATTATGGATAGCAGGATACTATGTAAGAAATCAATTTGATGATTTAGAGCGTGGTGGATCTAACAATCGTCTTGCCATCCGTACCGCGAATAAAAATGCTAATGTTCTTAAAGGAAACTATTTTGATGATGTAGCTTTTGAGGAAGCAGGGGAATTTGATTTATTAATTCCTACTTATGGTGCAACTAAGGACAGTTTGATGGATTTAGGTATTATGAAAGGCACTACTTATGTTTTTGGTACTGGCGGAAATATCTCTACTCAATCCAAAGGATTCCTTCAAATGTGGAGTGAAGCGGAGAAATACGGATTACTTAAATATGAATTATTCGGACCAAGACTTAGAAAACCTTGTTATATAGGCTGCACCAATAGTAAAGGTGATGTAGAAGAGGATGTTCCAAATATCCTTAAAATGGCTAAAGAGCTTGGTTTATCGTATGATCAAATCTTAGGATGCGAAGATACAGACCGGGCTTTTGTGTTAAACATGGAGAGGCGGAAAGAGTTATATGACTCTAAAGACAGAAAGCTTTACTATGATGAAATTCAGAACAATCCTAATGACCAGAAAGAGGCATTTTTAAAATTCGGTGCTAATCCTTTTGACATTGAATTATTAACTAGTCGTGCTACTACACTTTCATCTATGACTTTTTATCCATATCGTAGATATGGTTTAGAATATGTAATGGATAGTAACGGAAAGCAATTAGATCCGGTAGAGGTAAGAGCAGTAGAATTAGATCATGACGAGAAACATGATTTTGAAGTTTGGATAAATCCTGATGGGATGCCAATCAAAAATGTGAAGAACATTGATATAATGGGTGTGGATAGTTATGATGTAGATCAAGCGTTAAGTAGCAAATCACAAGGCGGGGCTTTAATATTTAGAAGGAACAATGGTATTAAAGGAGTAATGAAGAATAAGTTTGTTGCTGCTATTAGGAAACGTCCTCGTAGGAGAGAAATGTTTTATGAAACATGTTTACGGTTATCCATATTTTATAATACTATCGGCAACTGCTTGATGGATTACGCAAAAAACGCTATTTTTGACTGGTACAAACGAAATGGTGGTAAACGATACTTAGCACCTAGACCTCGCAGCTTTGAGGCAGAAGACAGCAAACAAACGCACGATTACGGAGTTTTGTTAACAGTACGAAGTAAACCATCTATGATAGGATTACTTCAATCTTACGTGCTAGACTATGGCGATACCATAGATTTTCCAGTTCTTCTACAGGAATTAATTAACTATGATGTTGAGGCAAAAGAATCTGATTGGGATTTAGCTGATGCTGCTGGAATAGCTTTGATGAGGGATAAGGATATGAGATTATCTCCTCTTGATATCTCTAAAGATTCAATTGATCTATTTGAAACAAATAGAGGTATGGCTGGATTTGATGCAGAAGGAAATGCTATTTATGAATACGGATATTCATCTGCAGGAGTTCATCATTCAGAATATACTGATGAGACAATGAAATTATTAGTTCAACAAGGATTATGGTAAATAATGGCTGAACATTCAACTGATATAAAAACTGATCATCCTTCATGGCCTGACCCATATAGTCGTAAGACTGAAAAATATATGGAAGAGTGTATTGATTATGCAGTAGCAAATCATGGCAAACGGGACCAAGATCGAAGGAAAGACATAGCTTTAAAAGCAAAATTTGTCGGACACTATAAAAAAAGTGCTTTAACAGATTTACATTCAACTACCGGAACAACGGAAAACAAATATATTGATTATAAGTTAGGTCATCGTAAGATAATGCAATTAATGGGAGAGTGGAATCGCAGACCTATTAACGCTACTGTATATACGATAAACGGTCAAGCTAGAACAGAAAAAGATGATGCTGTAAAAGTTCATATGGCCCTTGCTGCAACAAAAGATGAAACTTCCTATTTAAGAGAAAATAATTTGGCAAATCCATTTGAAGGAATGGAGAGCCAATATGATATGGAGTCAGAAGATGATAATGAATTTTTAAAGAAACTTAATTCAAAAGAAACTAACGAACATATTCATCAAATAGGATTAAATGATTATATCCGATATGAAAACGCTAGAGATGTTCTTTATTTATGTTACCTAGATAACATTCTTACTTCTAAAGCATTTGCTAAAACTCAAATGCAGCCTAACGGAAAAGTAACTACCAGATATATTGATGTAAGTAATGCAATTTACCATCAACCAATTGGTAGTTTTTTTCTTGATGATTCGATGTACATAGGAGAGAGAAGGAAAATGACCTATAGTGATATAATGGATAGTTGGCCTGAACTTAAATTATCAAAACATAAAGCAAAATTAGAAAAAGTAAAATCATTATTTGGAAATTTTTTTTCTAGTGTACATGAGAATCATTCTCGTCCAGACGACTTTGATAATAAAGAAGGTCAAGATCATACATATGTTCACACTATACAATGGATGGCTTATGATCCAATAGTTAAGAAAACTGGAAAAGATCGTTATGGTAAACTTAGAGAGAGCGTTATATCATCTAAATATTTTAATGAAAACAAATCTAAGTTAATGAGAGAGTATCGTAACGGAAAATATGATTTAGATATTCGTTACGAGAAAAACATTTATGAAGCTACTAGAATTGGCGATCATATTTATGTAGGGTTAGGAAGAATTCACGATCAAATGCATAACCCTGATGATCCATGGGATGTTAAATATGATTATACAGGACTTCTTTTTAATACTGTGCTTGGTAAACAAACATCAATACAGGAATTAATGATAAATCTAGAACATACTTATAATTTAATTCGGATGGCAATCAATCGAGAGTTGGGTAAGTTCAAAGGAATGATCATGACTTATGATCGCGCACAATTACCGCGAGTAAATGGACAGGCGATGAGTTTTGAATCTATTTTAAATAAAATGTATAACGAAGGTGTAATGCATTATAATTCTTCTGCTGATGGTAATTTAGCACAAGAAGGACGTACTCAAGGAGATTTTTTTAAACAGGTAGATTTAGGATTAACAGGATCGATGGATTCTCTTATAAAACTTGGTTATGAAATTGAAGATACTACCAATAAAATTATTGGATTTAACGATGATCGATTAGGTGATACGCCAGCATCTTCAACAGTTACTAATGCACAAAACAATCAAATTAATTCTCAAGCAGCGACTACTCCTCTTGTATATTTTTTCAATCGATTCACAGAAAAAATTATGTGTAAATATGTAGAGAAAAGAAAAATCTCAATGGCATATTATAGAAAGAATGAAGCTAATGCAATACTTGGAACTGCTGCTGCTGTAATACTTAGAAGTGATGATGAATTTTGGGATGATTATTATGGAGTATATATTACCGATTCACAAAAAGAAGAATTTATTAGAGAACGGTTAATTGCTAGAGCTGATGTTGATATACAAGGAGGAATGATTAGAAATCATGATGTGGCAAAAGCTGAAATGGCAGAAACAGTACAAGAGGCAATTGCTATTATGGATGTTGGTTATGATCAAATGCGTAGTTATGTAACAGAACAAAGAGAGCAAGAAAACAAAGCTGCACAAGAATTACAACAAGCAAAAGGAGAACAGGTTACTGCAGATCGAGAAGATATTCAACAACATGAAAAGGATTTAGCTATCTTAGAGGCTGAATTAGAAGGAAGAAAAGCAGCAGCAGCTAACATTACGACGATGGAAAAAGCTGAAATTGATGCTGAATCAAAACGATATGCGGCTGACAATAAGCCGACACAAACAAAATAAAATCTATATAAAATGGAAGAACCAGTATTAAAAGAAATTGGTGAACTTACAGCAGAAGAAGTAAGTGCAATGGCAAATGAAACGATCAACGCACCCGATGATGCAGTTGAGCCAGAAAAATTGGTTGAACCTGTAAATCAGGTAGAGCCAGAGAAACCAGTAGATCCTGAAAAACCAGAAGATCCTGAAAAACCAGAAGATCCTGAAAAACCAGAAGAACTTGAATTAGAAGATCCTGACAAACCAGTAGATCCTGAGAAACCAGTAGATCCTGAGAAACCCGAAGAGGTTGATATAACAAATGATCTTACATTAACTGATTTTTCAGAAATAGCTAAAGCTTCTGGCGTAGAATTAGAATTAAAGGCTAATACTCGCGAAGGTTTAATTGATGCACTTAAAGATCGTGATATAAAAATTAAAGAAAGCTTAAGAGAAGAAGTAATTCAGGATGTAAGAGCATTAAAAGGATTTTCTCCAGAAACTCAATTCATGATGCATCAACTTAATAATGGTAAAACATGGGGAGAAATTCAAAATCCTGTAGCTGGATATGATAATATTTTAGCATTAAACAATGAAGGAATTGCTATGAAAAATTTGGAGATCACTGATAAAATGACTCCAGATGAAGCAGAATTAAAGATAGAAGAATTAAAGGAAGAAGGACAATTAGAGGGATATGCTACTCAAGTAAGAAATGATGTAACACAACTTCGTGAGGAATATTTAAGAGAGGTAAATACCAAAATGCAAACTTTTGTTAGTGATCAACAAACTAAGGCATTAGAAATTGATAATAAATTTTTAGATGATGTTTCATCTGAAATTGAAAAAACCACTACATTTGATGGATTCAACATTCCTGACAAGACAAGGAGGGAAATAATAGCAAGATTTAAAGATCCTGATCAATATCGCAAGCGATTAGAAAATGATCCAATATATGTTGCTAAGTTGGTTATCAAAAATGAGCTACACGAGATTAGCTTAAAACATAATATTGCAAAAGCTTCGAAAAGTGCAACTAAAGACGAAAAATTAGCAAATCATAAGAATCGGTATAATCCGACAGAAATTAGCAAAGGAGGGAAAAGTGGCGAGGCAGATTCTACGCAAGCGGAGGGTCTACAAGCAGTGGTTGATGCTTTCAATGCAGGGGAAGATATTATGAGAGGTTAAAAAACATCCCTAGTCATAACTTATCAATTCAAAAACTGAATAAGATATGCCTATTCTTGTAACCCCTACGCAAAAAACGTGGGACCACACTTGTACGAAAACATCTCATTTGACTCAGGCTGCATTAACAGTGCCGCAGATCAGTGAGGTAATCGAATATACAGAACCAAGGATGCTCAGTACGCTGATCGTTTCAGGAGCAAAGTCTCCGTACGATACAGTTGGAAACCGCACCAAGTCCAAAATTGGAAAAATTCCAGAAAATAAGAAAATTGGATCAACAGGATATCGCTATCGTAAGATGGGTAGAATCCAGATCAATTCTACAGTACTAAATCAAGTAGGCACTACCCTAGCTGATGGTACTTTTACGCTCACACTAAAGGATGATTATCAAACCCAAGGTATGAATGTACAGTTCTATTCAAGAACATTCCAAGCTCGTGTAATGAGTTACACAGGAAGTCCAGGTGCTTATATCTATACTTTTAAGTCAGTTGATGGAAGATTATTTGACTGGAATACTGATGTAGCACCGCAAGCAGGTGAAAAGACAGCTTTTGGCTTCTTCTCAACTTTTGGCGAAATGTCGGATAGAGGTTACTCTAGGAGCCATTATCCAGAGGAGTACATAGAACACATGACTATTCAAAGAAAGTCTACTGAAATTTCAGGAAACGCTTTGACAGAAGTAGTGTGGTACAACTTTGGATCAACCGGAAAAGGTTGGTGGTGGAGTAAGCAACGTCAAAACCGTTTACAATGGATGCGTGAAAACGAATTCCATAAGTGGGTTTCACGTTCATCAATGGTAGGCCCTAATGGGGAATACCTACAAAGAAGTAATCTTCAAGACGAAAAAGGAAATGACATTATCATAGGTAATGGACTTATCCCTCAACTTGAAGGTGGCAATGAATCATTCGGATCAGGCGTAGATGGATATGCTACAATTGATGATTTTACCGATATGATGAGGACTCTTGTTAAAAAATCTAACAGAGAAGATTTCGGCAACCATTTTTATGCTGTTACAGGTACTGAAGGATACGGAAATGCACAAATTGTACTTCGTGATCTTTGGACTAATAGTTATGGAGGCCGGACCAATGCTAATGTAAATAATAGTGTTGGAGGACAAGATATGTCCGTAGGAGCTAATTTTGATACTCTGAATTTTGAGGGTAACAGCCTTACATTCGTTCAACATCCATTATTTGATGATGAATCAGCTTGGGCTGCTCGTGGATCAGATGGTGGTGTTCTTCAGTCAGGAATGTACATCTTCCTAAATATGAACAAAACTGAAGGTCGTTCAAACATTGAAATCCTTTGTAATGGAAACGACATGGTAAGTCGTAGAATGGTTGAATACATGAAAAACGGTATGACTGGTGCTTCCCAATGGGATATCCAGAGTTCAACAGATGGTATCGAATATCATTTGTTAATGCAAGATATGATCGTAATCTATAACACAGAAGGTTGTGGTATGATTCATCGTTCACCAATTGTCTAGAAATATTAATCAATATAAAGGGGGGGCGAATCCCCCCTTTTTTAAAAACCAAATCGAAAAATGGAAACAAAAGAAATTCAATTAGGCGAATCAGGAAGAGGCCAAATCACTAAACTCTCTCAAACAATTTTTCCTTTTGAGGAGAAAGTGTCTTTACAAAAAAAGTATGTAACAATAAAACAGAACAAGCCAAGATTAGGTGGAAATTCTAAAGATTATCGAGCAAAAAATGCAAATGATTATTTCTGTAGAGGGTTTAAAATGCCTGATACAGATTATTGGTTAGGGACAGCTATCAGAATAAAAGAAGATGGCACTTATCAATGGAAAAAAATTAGAATTCAAGGATCAAAATCATTTAATTTAGATAATAGAGCAGAGGCTAATGAATATTTTACGTGGACTCAATCTATGTGGTACAAAGGGTCTAAATTAAGTATCCTTATGGGAACTGATCAAACAGATTGTCTTATTACTGATGATCCAGAAGCAGAAGCCGATGCATATATTGATAAAATTGAAACAGCAAAAGAGATTCAGGATAGAATACTTGAAATGCCTGAAGAAGAAATTAAGGATTGGGGATTAATATTTAAAATCAATCCTAATGGAAATACTGTTAAAAGAATTAAAACTATGCTTCTCCAAAAATTACAAGCAGATCCAAAGCAATTCAAAAAAGATCTTGAAATTAATGGTGATGAAGAATATTTAGCTGCAAAAATTGTTATGCGGAAAGCTAAATATGCTGGAATTGTCACTGATGATGTAGCTAAAGGAGTAGTATATAAAGATACTAGAGTACTTGGACATGATGAAGAACGTGCTATTCGTAATATAATGAAGGATACTTCATTTTATGGTATTTTAGCTGCTGAAGCACATGAAAAATTACCTACTAGTACCGTTAAGAGTATTTCAAATAAAACAAAAGAAAAGGAAACAATCCCTTTTGATATACAATCTGCAATAAATGATGCAGTTGCTTTAGCATTATCCAATGTAGCAGTATCAAAAGTAAAGATTATAAATCCTACTGAAGATGTTCCTTCTAAACCAGATACTCGTAGTAAACAACAAAAAGCTGCAGATACCAGAAAGGCTAATAAATTAGCTAAAGAGGATAATATTGATTCACCAAATGAATTAAATACTATATCAGTATAGATGACTATTATTGAAATAAGAGAACGAGTAAGATTTCACTTGGATAGAGTTGCCTCTCCAAGATGGGGGAATACTCGTTTATCTTATGGTATTCAGGTAGCAACAGATGATTTTGTTCAAGATCGATATGATAATATAAAAAATGCTCAAAAGAAATATGCTTTTGAAACAGTAGAAAGATTACGTGCAGAAATACGAACTATTGTTCTCGCCTTACCATTAATTCCTGTTTTAGATGTACTTACACTTCCAGCAGACTATAGGTATGATGTAGGATTATC
>Ga0307380_10010969_pt1 | contig 11373 bp, 7 predicted proteins | sample UN3MG_FD_202239 | JGI IMG/M metagenome (GOLD analysis project Ga0307380, IMG submission 202239) | Soil microbial communities from Risofladan, Vaasa, Finland - UN-3 | ecosystem: Environmental > Terrestrial > Soil > Coastal area > Acid sulfate soil | place: Finland: Risofladan, Vaasa | collected... | reverse complement strand
GCCATTGCGCACGGAGAGTTGCTCGACCCGGATGATAGCTACGCAGTTGAAGTTCTCGACTTCGCCGTGCACGCGATAGATCGTTTCTCAAGCGATATAGAGGATGCAGCCGTTCAGAAGCTGTTCCTCAGGCCCAATACAAACATTTCCCTGTGAGCCTTGAAGGCCGGCTTGAACGCACACGCCGTTTCTGCTATCATTACCCGGCATCAAGCGCACGCACAAACCGTGCGGCCGAGTGAACTCGTGATTCAGAAAGGACTCCTATGGACCTCCAGCAGGTCGTGAAGGCTCTGTTTGAGAAGAACGGCGAGCTCCAGCGTGGCTTCGAGATCACGTGGCGCTACCCCGGAAAGGCTGTGAAGAACCCGGTCGACGCGAAGATCGAGAAATCGTGGCTCACTGTTGAACACGGCAAGCCGCTCCCTCTGAAGAAGAACGCGAAGAACTGGTTCTACGCCGACTTCAAGTTTCCCAAGGATCGCTGCGGCATCGATCTGAAAGGTGCGGAAGCCTGGTTCTTCATCTACGGCTGGTGCCCGTTCACGATGTGGATCGACGGCGAGGAGATCTTCAGGGAAACGCACGTGTGGCACGCGACCGGCCCCATCGCCGAGCCTGCCATCCGCACCATCCTGCCAAGGAAGACCTACAGGCTCATCATCTGCTTCGAGCCAACCGAAATCCCCGCGGGAATGAACCCGCTGGCCGTCGACATCAAGGCGAAGCCCGCGATGGAAACGGCCGTGCAGCTTTCGGCCGCCGCGAGCGAACTCAAGATCGCGGAAGCCCTCGCCAAGACGGATGCCGAGAAGCGGATGGTCGAGCGTGCCGCCGCCAAGCTTGACCTCGACGCACTCGCGGCCAACGACCTCACCGCAGCACTTCGCGGCATCGGGCGGATGGAAGCCGCACTCGCCCCGTTCTCGAAACGGGCCAAGGCCATGACGGTTCACATCATCGGTCACACACATATCGACATGAACTGGATGTGGACCTGGCCCGACACCGTCTACTGCGCCCGCCGCGACTTCAAGGCGATCACCGACCTGATGGACGACGACCCGAACGTGACCTTCACGCACAGCCAAGTGCCCACCTACGAGATCATCCGCAAGATGGATCCCGCCATCTTCAGGAAGGTGCAGCAGCGCATCGCCGAGGGCCGGTGGGAAAACGCAGCCGGCACCTGGGTGGAAGGCGACCTCAACATGGCCGATGGCGAATCCGTCGCACGGCACATGCTGTACGCCGCCGACTGGACCCGCAAACACCTCGGCACCAAGGCCAAGGTGGTGTGGGAGCCCGACACCTTCGGCCATCCCGGCAACATGCCCCAGCTCGCGAAGCTTGGCGAGTTCGACTGCTACTTTCACTGGCGCTGCAATCCCGGCCGCGAGAAGAACTGGCCCGCCCGCATCTGGACTGGCGTCGACGGCACGCCCATCACCGCGTTCTCCACCGCATACGGCTCGGGAATCATGCCCGACAACATCCTATGGAACGTGCTCGACAACATCAGGTTCGGCTTCCCGTTTGCCCTGCACATCTGGGGGCACGGCGATCACGGCGGCGGGCTGCCCCGCTTCCAGCTCGGCCTGCTGCCGCTGTGGCGCGACCGGCCGCTCGTGCCGACGCTGCAGTTCAGCACGATGAACCGTCTCCTCGAGCACGTGCGGGCGTCCAAGGCCAAGCTGCCCGGCAACAAGGGCGAGACCTACAGCCTCTTCGAGGGCTGCTTCACTACGCACGCCTCGATCAAGAAGTACAACCGCGCGTGCGAGAATGCGCTCATCACCGCCGAAAGCCTGTGCGCCATCGCCGGGCTTGACCGCAGGGACGCACTCCGCGACGGCTGGAGGCAGACGCTGTTCAACCACTTCCACGACATCTTCGACGGCGCCGCCGTACACGACAGCTACGTCGACGCCCACAAGATGTCGGAGAAGGCACTGCTCGCCGCCGCCCGCGCGACCAACGACGCCGTTCCCCTGATCGCCAAGCCCGCAAAGAACGGCCGCTCGCTCGCCATCATCAACCAGCTCGGCTTCGAGCGCACCGAGCCGGTCACGGCCGCGCTGCCGAAGGGCACGAAGTGCCTGATCGACGCCGCCGGCAAGGCGATCCCCGCGCAGCCGCTGGGCGGCGAGCTGCGCAGCTCGCAGGCGTTCGTCTTCATCGCCGGAAACGTCCCCGCGTTTTCCACGAAGATCTACCGCATTTCGAAGACCGCACCCAAATCGCTCGACATCTCGCCGGTGAAGACTGCCGAGGAAGGCCAGTACCTGTCCGTCGAGACCAACCGCGCAGTCTCCAGGATTCGCAAGGAATCGGGTATCATCGGCTCGTACTTCGACAAGTCGCTCAAGCGCGAGCTGATCGCCTACGGTGTGAACAAGCACCTCACGCACGTGCCGTGCACGCGAACCGATCTCGCGCTCAACGTCTTCCAGGTGATCGACGAGTCGCCGAACTTCATGTCGGCCTGGCTCATCAACGACATCGCGAAGGAGGAAAGCCTGGTGCGGAACGCCGAGGTGAAGCTGGTGGAGGCCGGGCCGGTCTTCGCCCGGTTCTCGGTCGTCCACAAGTTCCGGTCGTCGAAAGTCGAGGAGCAGATCACGTACTACCGCGATTTCGGGCGGATCGACTTCATTGCGGAGATCAACTGGCGCGAGCGGGGCAACGGCGAGGTCGGCGTGCCGCAGCTCAAGGTGTCATTTGCCACGTCGATGATGGCACCGCGTGCCCGGTTCGAAGGCCCATTCTTCATCACCGAGCGGCCGTGCGACGGCACCGAACAGGTCACGCAGAAGTTCCTCGACGTGTCGGGCGACGGCTTCGGCTTCACGCTCTACAACGACTCGAAGTACGGGTGCGACGTGCTGGGCGGCCGCGCGCGGATCACGCTGCTGCGGAATCCGTACGGCCCCGATCCCGAGCCTGACAACGGCGTGCACCGGGTGCAGTTCGCGTTCGAGCCGCACAAGGCCGGCCGCACCAACGCCGAGCTGATGCGGGGAGGCCTGGCGTTCAACCGCCGTCCGATCGTTGCGTCCACGAACGTGCCCGCGGCCGACGCCGCGCCGCTGCTTCAGATCGAAGGCTCCGACGCCATCGTCTGCACGTCCCTGCGGAAGGCCGAGCATTCCGACAAGCTCATCGTCCGGTTCTTCGAGACCAGCGGCAAGCCCCGGAAGACACGCATCACCCTCGGCAGGGGCATCACGTCCGCCGAGGAAGTTAACTTCCTCGAGAACCCGACCGGCGGCAAGGTGACGCTCGCCGGCGGCAAGGCAGCGGCCGAGTTCCACCCGTTTGAAGTGAAGACGCTGCTGATAACAGCGAGGATCTGATGCTCAGGAATCCGTTGCAGGGGCGGGCTTCGCTCCACCGAGTTTGTAGGAGCGGGCTTGATCCCGCGGTCGTCTTCGACCGCACGAGTCATTCGAGGTGGGGTGAGTCGCCCGCCCAATTGTACGAAGCAGTTGCCCGCAGACAGCCTGTGCTGATCGGAGCCGTTGACTATGCGCCGGTGCGTGAAAACCATGCTGCTCGTCCTGCCTGGGATCATCGCGTATAGCGCGCTGGTGCTGCTTGCCGCCCGGCCAGCTTCCACGAAGACGGCCCGATACTGTTCGCCGATCGGCGTGGCCTTCTCGCCCGACGGCACGCTGCTGGCCATCTCGGATTTCACGGCGGGATCGGTGTCGATCATCGACGCCGGGTCCGGCAAGATCCGGCGCGAGCGCGAGCTTGACGGCAACGCGACGGGGCTGGCATGGTCGGCGGATGGCGGATCGATATTCGCCGCGGAATCGGGTGCCGGGACCGTTGCCGAAATCCGGGCGTCGAATGGCAAGATCGTCCGCCGATTGCCTGCCGGCCCCGGTGTGACGGCCCTCGCGCTCGCACCGAAGCACAACCTGCTGCTCGCCGCCAACAGCTACACAAACGACGTGTCCGTCATTGATCTCGCCGCCGGCAAGGAGAAGGCGCGGATCGCCGTTCTGCATCAGCCGTCTGCCATCGCCGTCGCGCCCGATGAATCGCTGGCTGTTGTCGCAAACCTCCTGCCGCTGGGCGATGCATCGGAATCGGCGTATGGAGCGAAGCTGAGCCTGATCGACCTCGCGAAGCTAGATGGGTTACAGGACGTGCCGCTGCCCGCCGGATCGGGCCTCGTTCGTGGCGTGGCAGTCTCGCCCGACGGCAGATGGGCCTACGCCGTCCACACGGTCGGACGGTTCACCATACCCACCACGCAGCTCGAGCGCGGCTGGGTGAACACCAACGCGCTGAGCATCATCGATCTCGCGGCCCGCGCGCACCACGCCACGGTGCTGCTCGATTACATCAATGAGGGCGCGGCCGATCCTTGGGGCATCGCTCTGTCGAAGGACGGCCGCTGCGCCTGGATCACCCTCAGCGGCGTGCACGAGCTTGCCCGGATCGACCTCGCATCACTGCACGAGCTGCTCGACGGCAAGCTCGACTCGCGGCCCGAGCTCGCCACGATGGACCGCCTCACCGCCGGCGTGCAAAACACCTGGCTGCAGATCAAGGCGGACCCGGTGAAGCGTGCGGAGCTGGTGAATGACCTGGCGGCGCTGCACATCGCCGGCCTCATCACGCGAACGCCCCTGCCATGCAACGGCCCGCGCGGGATCAGCATCTCGCCCGCGAATGGCAGCATCGCCATCGCCGGCTGCTTCAGCGGAAATGCCGTGCTGGTCGACGCCGGGAATGGCGAAGTGCCGCTCTCAATCGCAGTCGGCGAATCCGATCAACCCGATTCCATCCGCCGGGGCGAGATGATCTTCCACGACGCCACCTTCTGCTTCCAGCACTGGCTGAGCTGCGCTACGTGCCATCCGGGCGGTCGGGCCGATGGATTGAACTGGGACCTGCTGAATGACGGCATGGGCAACCCGAAGAACACCAAGTCCCTGTTGCTTTCCCATCAGACTCCCCCGGTGATGTCGCACGGCGTTCGCGCGAACGCCGACGTCGCCACCGTTGCGGGCTTCAAGTTCATCCTGTTCCGCCAGCCGCAGCCGGGCGAAGCGGAGGCAGTGCAGGCGTATCTGCGTGCGATGCAGCCCGAGCCAAGCCCGTACCTGGTGAAGGGGAAGCCGTCCGATGCCGCACGGCGGGGCGGGAAGATATTCGAGAACGCGAAGACCGGCTGCGTGCATTGCCATCCGGCACCGCTCCATACCGACCTGAAACTGTACGACGTCGGCACGCGCGGCCCGCTCGATACCGATGGGAAGTTCGATACGCCCACGCTGATCGAGTTGTGGCGCACCGCCCCGTACCTGCACACCGGGGAGGCCGCCACGCTGGAGGAAGTTTTGACGAAGTTCAATGAAGGCGACAAGCACGGCGTCACCTCGCACCTGTCGAAGGAGGAGATCACGGACCTCGTGGATTATCTGAAGTCCCTGTAGGCCTTGGCAACAGGCCCTCGCATCTCCTCCGCGTCATTCATCCAGCAAGTCCTTCCATTTTGCTCTCAGGTCCGACAGGTGCTCTCCTGCTCCTGGCTGAACTACCCCAGCCGCTGAGCGTAGGTGTCGAGCCAGGTGAACAGCCGCTCCCGGTCGGTGCGCTCGAGCTTCACGTTCTGGTGGCCGGCTTGCAGATGCTTGACGAGCTGGCTGTCGGCCGCGATCACGGCTCCGGGAATGGAGCGGCCGGCGATGTACTTGTTTTTCCGAACGCGTCGAACAGGTAGATGCCGAGTGCTCGCTGATCCACGCCGCTGCCCTGGAAGTTGGCGGGGTGGGGGCTCCACGCGGCCAGGAAGTGGTGCTCGGAGAGCGGCCACGGATTGCAGTAGTAGGTGCCGGGCCAGCCGTCGATCTCCGGGAAGCAAACCTCGGGCGTGAGCCGCGTCAGGTTCTGCTGGCCGTCGACGCCCGCGTTCGGGTCGAGCAGACACAGGCTGCCGGCGGTGAGCGAGTGGTGCGCGGACGCGGTGAACACCAGCTTGCGGGAGTTGGGGATGGATCGCGCCTCGAACACGCAATGCGGGCTGCGCGTGAAATTGCCGTAGACGATCCGCAGGCCAGTGCCGTCCGGGTTGACGCCCCACAGGCTCATGAAGGCGTTGTTGTGGCGATCCACGTAGTCCCACCGTGCGAACATGATGCGGCCGTCGTCGGCCACGGAAGGCGTCCACTCGAAATTCTCGAATGCGGATATGGCGCGGATATTCCCGCCGTCGGCATCGGCCGCGTGCAGCGTGCAGACCGCCACGGGCCGGCTGTGGTCGCCGCCGCAGCGCACGTAGCTATCGGGCAGCTCGCCGTTCGGATCGGCTGCGGCGCCGGGCTTGCCGCATTGCAGGGACTGCCCGCGGCGGGTCGACAGGAACACGATCTCGCCGCTGGGCAGGTACCGGGGATCGAAGTCGTCGTACTTCCCGCGCGTGAGCTGCCGCACGCCGGTGCCGTCGATGTTCATTTCGTAGACGTGGAAGAACGCATCGTCGGGCAGCCGCGACTTATCCACCTTGTTTCCCTCGCCTGACAGCTTCGTGCAGTGCCTGCACCATGCAAACAGCACCTTCGTGCCGTCCCAGGAGATGTCGGGATTGCCGAAGCTGCCCGGCGGAAACTGAGCGCCGCCATCTGCGGACGCAGTCAGGCAGATCGTTTCCGGCCGGCCGGTCTTGAATCCGCGCAGCAGGCAGATTCCGCCGCCCGGCCGCGACCACCAGCCGTAGTTCTGGTCAGACATGTGCGAGTAGCTGCCCGGCACGCGCTTCACGAACAGGATCGAATCGAAATCGAGCAACGGGTTCGCGAGCGCGAGCCGGCGAACGGTTCCCCGCATGTCCAGGTAGGCCGCGCGCCGCTGCTCGTCGGCTGCCTTCTCGGACAACTGTTTCCACTGCCGTTCCGCCCGGTCCAGGTCCTTCACCGCGGCGCGGACATCGACGCCATTCTGCTGCAGGCTGGCCGCGAGCGATCTGCCGCGCGCCAGCGCCGTTTCGAACGCCGCTCCCGGGCTCAGCAGCGGCTTCTTCGTGGACCACTGGCTGACGCTGCTCTGGTTGGCGGGTCGGCCGAGCGCAAGGTTCTTCGCCGGTTCCGCCGTGCCGAAAACTTCCACCTCGTCCAGATACATGTAGCCGGGATCGGGCAGGCCGACGCGGACAAACCGCCCCGGCGTGCCGTTCAACGCCACGTCCAGCGGCTTGCCGCCGGGAGCGCCGTAGAACACGGTGCCATCGTGGCGATAGCACTCGCGCCATGTTTTGCCGTCGTCGGAGACTGAGATGATCAGCCGTGCGGCGCGCTGCGGGCCGTTGTCGCAGCGGTTGTAGACCAGCACACGTGCCAGCGGCTGCGCCGCCCCAAGGTCCACCTGCCACCACGGCTGCTCCTGTCCGCTGGTGTGGAAGCCCCAGCGGCCGTTCTTCACGCCGTCGCACGCGCCGCGAGCATCGTCCTCGGTGGTCACAGGGCCTTTCAGGTCCGACGCGGTGCGGCCGACGGCATCCTGCACGGCCCAATCGGCCTCCACGCGCGCCTGCTGATCGGCCACGGCGATCCACGCGGGCCTCGCGACGTCTTCGGCGGCACAAACGACGCAACCTACGAGAGCAACCAATCCAGCTAGGCACTTCATGCGAATCTCCTTACGCATTACACACCGTGCAAGGTATCAGAAACGAAGGCAAAAAGCAAGCACATGGTGAGCAAATGGTGAGGCGGCAAGGCAGAATCGTGAACGGAATTCCGCACGGAATTCCGCACGGAAAACACTTGCCGCTCGCCGCACGATGTGGCAAAATAGATACCTGATAGTCGGATGGCACCGAAGGCACGAGGACACTATGGAGCGCAAACCGCAGTTCACGCGCGGCGGCATCGAACACGCCACGATCAACGGCCATCGCTTTCATCTCCGCCGCAACGACCCGATGAAGGAAAGCCTGCTGTGGATCGACGGCCAGTCTCCGCCGCTGGTGCTCGACCGCGTCGCCGCCGAATTCGTGTCGCACATCATCCAAGCGATGTGGGACTTCCAGCAGGGGGAGGGGGACGGCTCGGCACAGGTGCGGGCGTACGTGGCGGACAAGATGTTTCGGAAGTACGGCCGGCGCCGATTCCCGTGGCTGCCGGCGCGGCTGGCGGGCAGGCCTGCTCGCGAGCGGATATCGGCGGACCTCGACCGGATCTTCGGCACGCTGGACGCAATCGCGCGCGGCGCCTGTCCGCTGGACTCGAACCTCGACGTGCGGCAGATCGACCACCGCAAATGGTCCGCCCCGGCTCGTGTGGATCTCGCGATCACCTATCAATGCAACCTCGATTGCAGAAAATGCTACGTCGATTGCAGCAGGAAAGATCTGCCCGAAATGTCGACCGATGATTGCGTGCGTGTGCTCGAGAAGCTCTGGCAGGCGGGAGTGCCGCAGGTTGTGTTTACCGGCGGCGAGCCGACCTGCCGCAAGGACCTGGTGCGGCTGGTTGCGGAAGCGGATGAGTTCGTGACGGGCCTCGTGACCAACGGCACAGCCCTCGCCGATCTCGCCGCCGACCTGAAGGCCGCCAGCCTCGACTATGCTCAGGTGACGCTGGAATCGGACGATCCTGCCATCCACAACGGCATGTGCGGGGCGAGCTTCGACGCGTGGAAGCAGACCGTGGCCGGCATCAGCAAGGCCCTGGAGCTGAACATGCACGTGGCGACCAATACCACGCTGACGCGCGCCAACGCCGCGCACTTCCCGCGGCTTCTGCAGTTTGGCAAGAAGCTCGGTCTGAAGAACATGGCCTGCAACGACCTGATCTGCAGCGGCCGCGGCACCCAGGCCAGGCAGGATGACGGCCTCAGCCTGGGCGAACTGAAGAACCTGCTGTCGGAATCGGCGAAGGCGGCACAGGAGCTTGGCCTGAACCTGCAGTGGTACTCGCCAACGTGCTACAGAAAGCTGAACCCGCTCGAGCTGGGGTTCGGCCCCAAGAGCTGTTCCGCGGCTGCGCACAACATGACCGTTCAGCCTGACGGCTCCGTGCTGCCCTGCCAAAGCTGGCCGGAGAGCGTGGGCAACGTGCTCAGCGATCCCTGGCAGAAGATATGGAACCACCCGGTCTGCCGCAAGCTGCGCCGGCACGGCTTCTCGAAGGGAAACGCCGACTGCGGCGGATGCGAGCATTTGCCGGTCTGCGGTGGAGGATGCCCGCTTGAGAAAGCGTAGCCGCGCGGAGCAACCGCCCGGCGACGGCGTGAACAGAAACGAGCAGGCGTTGAAGCAACTGATTTCCATCATCACCGTTTCCATCATCACTGCGGCGTTGTGCGTGCTATCGGCAACGGCCGCGCATGCCGACACCGGCACCTACGTGCTCGATGAGTACCGCGTGAAGCTGACGCCGAAGTCCAGCGGGGCCGTGCGGATCGAGTATTATCAGAAATGGCAGGTCACCGGCGGCCACATCCCGTGGATCACGGTGGGGACGGCGAATCAGCTTTTCGATATCGTGCCCACTTCCGCCAGCGGGGCCGCCAAGCAGATCAGGCCGGATTCATCCGGCGGCTGGGCCGGCGTGCGGATCGATCTCGACCGCGACTACCAGCCCGGCCAGTCCTTCGAGGTCGGGTTCTCAATCGACCAGCACCGGCTCTTCTACGCCGCTGAGAACGCTTACGTGCTCGAATTCACCCCCGGCTGGTACGACCGTGCCCGCATTCGCCTGTTGCAGGTGGAGATCTTCTTCTTCGCGAAAATCGAGAACGTGAAAACGGGATCTCCCGCCACGCGCGTCGACGGCCAGACCATGATCTGGGAGAAACGCGACCTGGCACCCGGCCAGCGATTCACGGTGAAGGTCACGATCCCGCAAGCCGGTTTTCGCGGAGCGATCACCAGCAACGAGCTGAAAGCCAGCCCTCGCACCGGCTTCGGCCTCTCGGGCATCGTGCTGCTCATCGTGAGCAATCAGTTCCTGTTCATCCTGGCCATCATCGTGATCGCCATCCTGCTCAGCGTTGTGAAGGGGATGCTGTTCGGGTACAGCCACGGCGGCACGATTTTCACCAGCGGCGGCGGCGGTCGAAGCGATCGCCACACTGGGGGCGGAGGCGGGTTCGGCGGACGGTCGTCCTCGTGCGCCTGCGCCTGCGTGAGCTGTGCCTGCGCCTGCGCGTGCGCCGGAGGCGGCGGGGCCGGATGCGACCGCAAGACCCGCCACAGTTGCCCGCTCTGCCGGGATTGCCGCCGCGAGTCATGCCTCATCAAGGCGAGTACGCAAGGCCTGCGTCCGGCGCAGGGGCAAGGATGATATGAGCAAGCTGTCGCTACGATCCGTCCTGTTATCCGTATTGCTGATTGCCGCAGGATGCGGCGGGTCAGGCGATGCTCCGTACGATTCGAACACCGATGTGCCGCCCGGCGATCCGGCGTTTACGCCGCTCGGGCAGACATGGGTGATCGACAACGCAGGCACCCTCGGCAGCGAGACGGTCCAACGCAGCGACCGGATCTGCCAGCAATTGCAGGACAATGGCATCGCCGAGATCGTGGTGCTCGTGCAGAACGGCGTGAAGCATCCTGCCGACTACGCCACGCACTACGGCCGATGGCTGAAGCTCGGCAAGAAGGGCCTCAGCTCCGAAGGCGGCAATAACGGCGTCGTGTGGCTGATCCGCCCGGACGCCGACCTGAAGATCACCTACTCCATCGGCCGCGGGCTGCCGCAGCTCACGTCCGGGCATATGGTCGACATCATCAACGCCGCGAAGGAGTACATCAACTTCGGCAACTTCGACGCGGGCGTGCTGATACTCGTTCAAGAAACCGACAAGACCCTCCGTACGTTGTACGGCAGGAAAGGAGAAACCAGATGAGAGCTGCTGTGATAGTCGGCGGGCTGCTGATGCTCGTGCTGATCGTAGGCGCGGTTTTCGGGATTACCTACACGTCGAAGTACAACGGCCTCGTGCAGCGGCATGAGGGCGTGAACGAGGGCCGGTCGCGGTTTGCCGCCGCCATCAACACCTGCACGCAGAAGATGAAGGCAGTGTGGGCGATGGCCGACCAGGAAGGCATCCTGGAGAAGGAAACGTATCTCGGCGTGGCCAAGGCACGTGCCGGCTACGATGAAGCCCGCAAGAACGCCGAGGCCGTTGACCAGCAAAACGCCCCCGAAGCAGACCTGATGCGTGCCGGCGCCGATCTTGGCCGGGCGATGATCAACGTCCGCATTGCCTTCGAAGCGTATCCGCAGCTCAAGACCAGCGAGGTCTATCAGCGGGCGATGGTCGGAGTCGAAGAAGGCTACAACGAGATCAAGACCTCGCTTGACGACTGGATCAGGCTGTGCAGGCAGTACAACACTTACCGCCGATCATTTA
>Ga0307380_10010965_pt1 | contig 11374 bp, 13 predicted proteins | sample UN3MG_FD_202239 | JGI IMG/M metagenome (GOLD analysis project Ga0307380, IMG submission 202239) | Soil microbial communities from Risofladan, Vaasa, Finland - UN-3 | ecosystem: Environmental > Terrestrial > Soil > Coastal area > Acid sulfate soil | place: Finland: Risofladan, Vaasa | collected... | reverse complement strand
GTTTCGAGGACATACTAAAACGCAGGATAAGCAAGCAACACATTTTGAATAATCAACTTTTCGAATTCCATGTTCAAAATAGATTGCATTAGCTCTGCAAGCACGCAAACACCGCTCACATCTTAAACACATTTCTTGATCGATTTGAACCGGGATAAATTTTTCCTTAATAAGCGTTTACCTCAATCGAAAGTTTGAGTTAACTAAATAAATTAAATAAAATTAAAATTAGTTTTTATAAAAAAAATGTTTCTCCAGTTTAAACCGATAAAAAAATAGAAATAAAATAATTATTGAAAATATTGCGTATAGCTTTCCTTAGGGTGATCAGGTAATTGTTGTTGGTTTTGATATTGTTGGGCTTTTTCGGCTAGTTCAAGCATTTTAGCCTTAATCTCTTTACCTTCTTCTATTAATTTAGCCGTTTCAATATTTAAATTATAGATTTTATTCAAGACTTCTATAATTGCAGCAGCAGCTTCAGGTGTTGGAATTTCTAAAACAGGAGTGAATAGTGCGTATGCTTTTAATTTGGTTGATAATGCCTCGTTTAAAACTGTTGCTTCAGCTCCAACTATAATCCCTTTCTCTACCTTCTTCAGATCATATTTCTCCAAACTTTCGACCATATCAGCTTCCGCTGCGTAATATACAGGATAATCGTCAATAATACCCCGTTGAGGAATTCCCTGAAAAATGACAACTTCTTTCGCTTTAACATCTTCAGATAGTAACCAATTATTAATCGTTTTTGATAAATCGTTATATGCTGTAGCTACTTGAAAAGGAACCTCTGATATCCCAACAATCAGATTATACATAGGAGAATAATATATTCTAAACGGATGTTTTAATACCCCCTCGTAAAAGACGGAAATTGGGGGTAAATACTCACTAATAACAAATCCTATCTCGGTAATGTCTGGAATTTGCTCAATTAAAGTATTTGCTACGATTGGTCCTATTAATCCAATCCCAGCAAATCCCAAAATCATAGATGCTCCTTCTTTTATCTCAGTTTTCAGATCTTCAATGATAATTGAAGATTTTTTACCCTTTGCACATATATATTCCTTTTTTACCATAATATTTCCTCACATATTAATAAGCCATTTAATTTTTAATTCTATTTGAAATTAATTTTTTGATTTCAATTTAAATGCTTACAATATATTTCTAGTGAACATATCACTATTAAAATTAACCTATTATGAATTTTCAATGGATTTATTATCTATAATTATTTAAGAAGCAACTACAACATGTTTCCAAATAAAATATTACTAAATGTTGAGAATTCTTAGACTTCAGATATATTAGATATTTTTTATTAAATCATGATGATATTTGCATGAATTGATTTTTAATAAGAAAACACTCATTATAAACGGGATTTATGCTTATTTAAGCAAAAAATTATTCAAATCCTTAGTAAAGCTTCGCATTTCAGCGACCATTTGTTTTAGAAAAATAAATAGCAACGCGAATAAAAAAAATAGGACTAATCTAACATATTTATATTTTTTATTATCTGTAGAGATAATATTCTATTCTTTAAGGAACGATCATGAATATAACAGAAATTAAGAAAAAAAAGGAATTAATAAAGGAAAATAGATCTTCTATATTAGGACTTACGGGCTTTTTCGCTGCGCTATTCTTTCTGATCTGGATAGGAAGTCTTGGCTTTTACTGGTAATTGACAATTACTACATTAATGACAGCAAATAACTCTATTTTTAAATTTACTTTTCTTTATAATAATTCATTTTAGGTAACCATCTTAAAGTACCGAGAAGCAATATATTAAGATGATACAACTTTATATATAAAATAAAAGTAGATTAAAATAATTAAAATTTAAATTAGTGAGAATTAAAAATGGTTAAGAATAAGATAAAAGTGGGAGATAAAGCACCTCAATTTAAAATAGAATCTTACAATGCGGGGTTGATTGATTTAAGTGAATTAATAGGGAAGCAGAAAATAGTCTTGATTTTTTCAAGATATTTCGGTTGTCCTATATGTCAACTAGATTTTAATATTTTATTAGAAGCGGTTCCAGAAATTAAAGAAAAAGGCGCAAAGCTGCTTTATATAACTCAATCTGGTGAAATGGTTGCAAAAGAGTATATTGAAAGATATAGTATTGACTTTCCAGTAATACCTTCTTCAAAAAAAGAATTATACGAAGAGTATGGGTTGGGATTGATGAACGCGGGAGCTGTCGCAAAAGTTAGGAGTAAATTCAAAGAAGCAACTGAACGAGGATTTGTCCACGGTGAATACGAAGGCTGGGAAAATCAAGGTCCCGGTCAATTCGTTATAGACGAAGAAGGAAACATTATACACGAAAGAAAAGGCTGGTTATTATTTCCAGAAATTTTCGCGGTTCTCTAAGTGGAATAAAATATCAGTTATAAAATTTGTATAAATTATTTTTCACTATTTTTATTATTATTTTTATTTCTATTGTCTCATTGATTTAGCTAAAAATAATTTAGTCGCTTAATAAAATTCCTAAACATATTACGACCATATTATAAAGTCTTAAAAGAATCTAAATTCTGATTTTTATATATATGTGGATATTTCAAGGCTATTATCAGAATATTTACAAAAAGAGAATATCACATACTAAATATGTCTAAGGACTGTTAATTATGATTAGCTCAAGACTAACAGATCAAGAACCAATTCTCAATCTTAAAGACTTGTTTTATGAAGAAAATTTAAAGGATGAAATTGTTGACAAAATAAATCAACTTCCTGAAAAAAATAAAAGAGCAAATCTAAATCTGTTACAAGAAATTCAAACCGTGCTACAACGATGCACGCACTTAACGGAGAAACAACGATTAATGTATTGCGAAAGTCAAAGATACTTCATGAAACAATACTTACGTGAAATGAATAAGCAGCCTTAAGAGTCACGCTAAATAATACTTTTTTACTTCTTCTATAACTAAATTAATTAAATCCTTAGGATTTTTAATAGGATAAAATGTTACCTTATCTAGTAAATCTTTAAACTTTTCATTCGGTATTTTTGCATTCCCGATGAAAAACCCTACAATTTTGTGTCCTTTATTAACTATGTTTGAAAATAACTTCTTAGCACTAGTCCAATTATATATTCCAAAATCAGTTATAACAAATATTAAGGTGTCTCTTTCTGATTTCTCAATTTGCTTTAGAATATCTTTAATCGGTAAATGTGTCCCTCCACCTTGATATCTTAAGAGAGTTTGCTCTGCTTTTTTGTAATCATAAGTCCATTCGCAAACATCCGCACGATTAGAAAAATTTATAACACTAAATTTAACTCCTTTCTTAGCAGCAAAATGGAGAGCAGCAAAAGAAGCCACTAATGCGGTGTGATAAACGCCCCTAGAACTTTTTGCCAAATAATTCCAGTTCATTGATCCAGAAGAGTCGAGAACAAGGAGTAAATCTGGAATCTGTTTTTCAGTTAAATGGCCCTTACCATAATTCTTTAACCATTTTCGGGTTGTGATATTTGGGATGATTATTGGGCTATTTAAGATCGTTTGAACTATGTCTAGATCTTCAATAGGTTCTCCTAAATGCCAAACTTCTGGAAAAACGGGAAGCTGGCCTCCTGGTTTTTCTTCAAAAATTTTAATTTCAATAAGATCCTTAGCGAGCCCCCTATACCATGTAGTTAAAGGATTCCCATCTATTAAGATTCCTGCTTGACCGGCAGGGGCCCCATAATCCGAATAAGGTGTTTCTTTAGCAAATTCCTCTGCTTTTTGCCTTAGTTCTTCATCGTTGTCTTCTTTCAATTTATCTAAATTCTTATTTTCGAGGGGATTATCCATAATTTCTAAAATATCCTCTGGAAATTCAACAGTAGAACTACTTCTACCTGAAGATTTTCGTCTTGTATTACCCTCGCCCTTATGGACTCCTGCTCCTACCATTGTAAATGTGTTGTTAACTAGTGTTCTAAGATGATAAGCAACTTTAGAAACCTTTTCTTCCCATAGTGTATCGTTTTCAAAATTCTTCTTGATGATATTTACAACTTTTTCCGCAACACTCTCTACACTCGTAAATAAATCACTATTTACAATTTTAATATTTAATAGTTTTTCATACGCTCGAAAAAGAAATTTAGAGAATTCGCTTAGTTTGTTTTTGGTTCTTTCAAATAAGTGATTAAAAGTTGTTTTAAGTTCCCATTCAATCAGATCTGGTTCTTTTTTATGAAGTTTCGCGTCAATAATCAAATCAGCAAACACATTTACGACGATCGGAGCAAAATTTTCGTTGACATTTTTCATAGCAGCCTTTAATAATCTTGCGTTAATTAATCCGTCATATGGAATAATTTGGTAGTGAGAAACTTCGTGAAGAGAGATGGCGTGAAAGTAGTTTATATATTCCTGGTCATCAATGAAAATAGGGGCATTTGCTAAATTCATTGATATTTTCCATTTATTTTGGGGATCTATATAAAATCCTTCCAAGTGAGTGTAGTCGAAGACAAAGGTGGGTAGGTCTAAAGGCGGAAAATATAAAGCTTTTTGAGTCTTATCCCAAGCCATATTAGCTAATTCAATAAGATGTTGTTCTTTTTGGTTTAATTCCTTTTTTGGGATTGTTTTTGTTTTTTTTTTCCTAGATTTCGACATTTCAAAAAAAGATTAAATCATTCCTCCCTTTGAATATAATCTAATCGCTCTATGATTTTTCTCAATTGCAGTGCTTCAGAACCTCCGGATATTTGAATATTGACCAAAGAATCGTCATTTGTTCCAGTAACATTAATCTCGATGAGTAAATCTTCAGTCCTAATTTGTTTAGTCTGTCTCCGCATGAAAGCTTCCTTTAGTGGTTTATCTAATTTAGGAAATTCGCTTGCTATGTCTGCCCAAATCTCTTTGTTGTTTATATATTTAAAAATGTAATCTGAAACTGTTTGTTTATACAACTCTTGATTGCAAAAGTTAATTAAATAAGCTCTGTTAGGAAAATCAATGTTTTCAATTAGATCATTTCGAATATTAGCTAAAACTTCAATATTTCCGTTCTTTGAAGCCTCCTTTATTTTTTGGGCTATTTTAGGATATTTCTTGTCATTGACAGAATTTACAAAAGGTATCAAATCGTATTTAACGATTAAATCGTTCATTTGGTAGTTCTTTAGAGTGGTTAAATCATCGCTTTTAGACTCACCGTCTCTAAAACGCTCAGCTATTAGATAACATTCTGCACGATTAATAAAGCGCTTTTGAATAAGTTCTAAAATGCTTCGAGAAAAATCGTAAGGTTTACCCCAATACGGTGATTTTTCCAATTCTCTTCTTGTATATTTAACTCTATGAGAAATCACATACGGAGCTATAGTATTTACAAGGTTAATATCTATTTTTTCGAGATTTAGAAGCCATGTAAGGGCTTTCGAATACCTTAAGAGATCCTTTGCTACTCTTACGCTTAATATCGACTCGATTTTATTACATACATTCTGATTTGTGTTAAAGTGACATCCCGAACATAAACCAGTGCTGGGTTTGAGATTTTCAGAGTTCCCTTTGTCTACCCTTGCACATAATGTAAAATCCCTTATAATAGCATGAATGTAATTATTTACTTCTTTATTTATACTAATCTTATTAACATAGTACCAGATTTCCATTAATTCATCTATAGTTAAGACTTTGGGAACTTGAATAAGTTCGTCGAAACCACTATACTTTTCGTCTTTGCCAGTTAATATCAATTCTAAATCTTGGCTTGCAGGCATTACAATTGGTACCGATATGCCAAAACGGTCTAAAAATGGATGGGACAAATTTCGCATGAATTGGATTACAAATCATGTTTCGAAAGTCCCAACATCTTGAGGATTTATTGTCGCAAACAAGCAATATTTATCAATTGACTTGATTTCATCGTAATATTTGATAGTCCCCTCAGCCAATAAAGATAAAAGAATATCTTGAGCGTAAGGCGTTAATCGATTTACTTCATCTATAATTTTCCAGAAATTTAGCACGAATTGTCTCCATACAACTTCTTCTTCACCGTCATGCATCAATTTACCTAACTTAAGAGTTCCAACTAACTTTTCTTCAGTTAATTGAGGATGCCCACGAATAATTGAATTTTCTATTTCGTTTAAGGAGTTTCCCGTAAACATGCGTCCTAAAAGTTTAGTAAGACTAGTTTTCCCCCCACCGTGTCCACCGACGAGCAACATTGCTGAATTTGGAACTAATGCGTTTAACACACACAAGGAAAGTATTTCTGGTAAGGTTTTTACTTTAACCTTTTTCACATCTTCCGCAAAATATTTTATTTCTAAATTTTTAGAGTGAACGAAGAGTTGATTCGCTTGGGTAATATTGATTATCTTCCATACTTTTTTCCTTAATATTTCCTCTTCATTTAATTCTTTTAACATGCCATTGTTCCTTTCATGATGTTTATTTTAGTGAAACGAATTTCACTTTATATTTTTATTGATGACTTTTTTCTATAATATTCTTTTAAATAATGAATTAACTCAATATAATTGTTCCCTCTCTCAGTTAATATAAAAATTTTAAGCCTATTCTTTCCGATCTCTTTATTTAAAAAAATATTAAAGAAATTTTCTTTCTCTTTTAAAATTCCTAGGACTGTTGACCTATTACAATCAAGATTTTGTGCAAGATTCGCGATAGTAATAATCCTGTTTTGATGTGTTAGATCATAAATAGCATTTAAATACTTTTCATAAGTTTCAGTAATCTGTGTATTTATCGATAAAGGATTTTTAATAGAGGGCGGTATATGAAAGATTTGAAACTTCTGATTTGTTGAATTATAATCGTCTCTAATCACTTGAATAATATTTTTTTTATGATAGATTTCCTCTAACAAATCAAGAAAATCAAGTTTATATTCTAATACATTATGACAATTACGACATATAAAACCTCCTTTCTCATATTCTAAAATCTGTGCAATTTCAGAACATGTATAAGATTGAATAAACAATTGACTAGCATCCTTTATCTTACTATGAAGATATGGATTGTTCTGAAATTTTTTTCCACTGTAATGATGAAAATCAAACGAAGGTAAATAATCAGAAAGAGGAAATTCACCACAACTATGGCAAACCTTTCCATAATATTGTTCTATTAAATATTTTTTTTTGAGGTTTCTTACTATGGTATTTCTAATGTACATTTTTGTGTGATATGATTCGTTTTTGGTATTACTAAAATTTTCAATCGAAATTTTAATTATTAGTAGTATTAATTCAGGTGGAAGAGAAAAAATATCCTGTGGAAATTTTGGAGGGATATTTTTCCAATTGATTAACTTTCTAAAATAAGAGAAATATTTACTATGTAGTATATGATGATGGTTTCTGCATAAAACAATAACACCCTCATTTTCCATTTTTTTTATTAATTCTTCTAAAAATTGCTCGTTAGAAGATTGTTTTTGATATATTCTACTTAATTTATGCATGGTATATTCATTCTCCTTTTCCTCCGTTGAATGATGAAATTCCAATGACTTCAATCTTATCTCGTTGGTATTTAATAAAAATCCTTCCTTAAGACATTCTGGGCAATGCAGTCTCCCGTTTTTGAAATATCTGCCATTATATATTGTTTTCATTATATATAGTTTTAAATTATAACCTAATATTAGTCTATACTCTTCAGAGTTGCGGTTTTTATCATTATTACTTGATACCTTTACTCGATTAGGAAAAAATTCTTGATGTTTTTCTTTTAAATAATCAAAAATTTCTGTAACAGCTCTTACAAAAGTAGAAGGTTTATAAAAAAGGGTTATTCCTTTATTATTTAAATACTCACATGTAGGTTTGATGAGAAGGTGACCATTGATTTTTTTTAAATTCTTCGCTCGCTTTTTTAAAAACTCTACAATTTTTACTAAATCAAGAAAATATTTATTAAATTGATCTGGAAATGAATTAATCATTTGCTCTAGTAGATCTTTTTCATTTTTGGTTAAATAGTGATGCTTGTTATCACCTTTAAGGACATTTTCTTTAAAAAATATAATAGTTTCGTTTGACTTATTAAGAGGAAAATTAGAAGATTCAAAGATACATAACGCTATCTTGTCTTTTATCTTTTTCAACTTGTGAGAATAGTTTAGAAATGATTTTTCAATTTGAGCTGATTTTGCTCCTTTGATTGAGTTTTCAATTTTTCCTTTTTTATTTTCCAAGATACTTTCTTTTTCTATTTTTGCTCGTTCTATATTATTATTTCCATCAATATTTAAAAACTCTTGAGTTTCTTCAGAAAATAGATTCAAAATTTCCCTTTTTAATTCCTTACACAATCCTGCTTTAACAAATTCGTAATAAGTTGAAAAAAGTTCAAAAGCAGAAACTCCTTTTATAACAATTGATGGAGCTTTCCCAACAAGTAAAGAGCAGGTTCCTGCATGGAGTATCATATCATATAACTGTTTATGCGCAATTAAAGAGTTATCTTTCGAGAGAGAATTGTTCAAATCCTTTATAGTTGCTAAGTGATTTTTCAACCAGCTCTTTATATTAATTTGAGTATTTTTTGAGAGTGGACGCAGGTCTTTTTGTTCACACACTTCTTTTGATTTTTTATAAAATTTTCGTAAAAAGTTGGTATATTCTTCTGTAATCTTCTTTAAACCAAGATGAAGCATCTCATATTTTTTATAATATTTCTCACCTCGAATTGCTTTTTTCTGTTTACGACTCATTAATTTCATATATCCTTTTGATAAACCATCAATATAAGGAGAAATAATCTGACCCCCTCTACCTATTGGATTGCTGTACATCCACAGATTAATAAAGGATTCTAATTCATCTGGTGCATCCCCTCTTATTTTAGAAATTATATTATTGGGAGGAAGGCTTGACTCATCGAATAAACATGCCGTTACGCCATCAAAGAAATTTCCAATAAACTCATCAACGAAAACTAAGGCTAACCTATGTTTTGGGCATTTCGGATACTTTCTGAAACTGAGAAAACTCATCTTTATAGGTTTTACCTTTTCGAGATATTTACACCCTAAATGTGGACATATAGCGATTCGGTCTTTTTTTATATTCCTTCTACTAACTTGCGTCTTCTCAATTATCACTTTAAATTCTCACCTTACTCTTTATTTCTCTTTTCTCGTTATTTCTTTCTGATTCTATATTAATTGAGTTTGAAATTTCTATTTCTTTTTCTAATTGGAGATAATTTCGTCTTAACTCAATAAAAAAATCAAGCAATATTAGGTTATAGGCACCCTTAACGCTGCTGACAATATTTGCGATTGATATCGCTATTTTCAATAATTTAGGGTGGTTATAAAGTTCTAATTCCGAGATTATATGAAGATACGCCCAAATTTCTTCCGTTAAAATTTTTATTTTTTTTAATAGTAAAATATCAGGTTTAATGGGAAATCTCCCAACTTTTTGCTTGAGAATTTGGATCTTTTCAACAATATTTCCGTTTTCTACCCCAATTTCGTTTAAAAGGTTAATTAGTTGTGAGGATAAATTAAACATGTTACTTTTACAACTAAATATTTTATCATTATTCGTTAATTTCGTTGATTTATTAATTTTTGAGAATTTACTGCGAATTATTAAATATTTATAATTAAAAAACGTTCGGAATTGCCTTGAAAGTTCATTTAAGCTCTCATTTCCTTCAAGTGAATACCAGTCAGAAAAATAATCATTATCGCTCTGTTCAAAAAATGTAATATAATCTTCATGGTCATCAAAAATACTATCTTCCTGCTTCATACAGTTGACTTTTGTTAGATATATATAAATAAAAAATAGGAAAATGAAATAATGATTAAAAGGGAATATGATACTTTATATTATAGAAGCCTATTAATTATTGAGGGAAAATATCATGGCAACTCAAAAGGAAAATATCATACAAATGATTAAAAATCTTCCTGATGATATAAGCTTGGAAGATATCATCGAAGCAATATATGTAAGACAAAAAATTGAGAAGGGATTAAAAGATTCAAAGGAAGGGAATTTATATACACACGAAGAAGCTAAAGAACGCTTAGAAAAATGGTTAAAATAAAATGTTTTGATTAAACTTGCGTTTGAATTAAAAATAACCGATATGACCTAAATTATTACCCTCCTCATCTAGAGCGAACACCAATCCCATAGAAAGTGGTTCTTGTTCAATTTCCTTTGTAGATTTTGCCACGGATTTAATATCTTCCAATTTTAAGATGAATATTCCTCCACACTTCTTACATTTTATATGAATTTTCGTAATTTTTTTTTTATCATCTTCAAATTCTTCTTTTTCAAAAGGTTCTAACAATTCTCTACTATCATTATCACAATTTTTCAAAAAACACTGATCTAGAGAAATTTTTTCCATACCTCTTCGTGCAAGTGATATATATGCGTAACTAGGAATTTCATCTCTTAATTCTTCTTTGTCAGTCATATGTGAATTAAAAAAAAAAGGTAATTAACTCTTATCATTATTATTTATTGAACAATTTTTATGCGAGCTTAAGAATTAGAGGATTAAGCTTAATTAGGAACAAGAATTATTATTTCCGTAGTAGTGAATAATTTGGCCATCTTATTATGCCAGAAAAAGAAGTTTTTTCCAAAGAGACATTAGAACATATTTCCAAATTAGCACTTTTAGATTTATCAGAGGAAGAGAAAAATAAATTAGCCCAAGAATTAGGGGACATCCTCAGCTATTTTAAGAAATTAGACTCACTAGATACTTCAAATGTAAAACCTATGACACATCCTATCGAAGGGCTTAAGAATGTCTTTAGAGAAGATGTACCTTGGAAATCTCTAACCAACGAGGAAGCTTTAAGGAATGCTAAACATACCAAGGATGGTTTTTTTAAAGCAGGAAAAGTATTAAAAGAATAACTTCTCATTCCTTATATTCTTTGTTTAGAATCTCTATAGCTTTTTCCATATCTCTTAAAGCTTTTTTCCTCTTCTTAGGCGTCATAATCATCCAATCTTCTTCGGAATCCGTTCCAATTTTTTGGGATTCAGCTTGTGACTTGAATTTTTTGTAAACTAATGCGTTTATGTAACGCTCATAATGCCCAAAAGCTTTATTAAGTTCTGGGTTATCTTTAATTTGATCCCATAACTCGAGAGTTTCTAAACTCCGAATTCCAATATCAATCCTAAACCAACTAATAGGAAAGAGTAACTTCTTTTTAATACCATATTCTATAACTTTAAGGTTATCGTCATCAATATAAATTTCGGCTATTTCATCTTTACTAAATACGATGTTATCGCTCATTATATACAAATTCGCAGCGTTTCTTGACGTACATACAATTCCAACAG
>Ga0307380_10010961_pt1 | contig 11376 bp, 10 predicted proteins | sample UN3MG_FD_202239 | JGI IMG/M metagenome (GOLD analysis project Ga0307380, IMG submission 202239) | Soil microbial communities from Risofladan, Vaasa, Finland - UN-3 | ecosystem: Environmental > Terrestrial > Soil > Coastal area > Acid sulfate soil | place: Finland: Risofladan, Vaasa | collected... | reverse complement strand
TAATTTTCAAAAAGAATTGATTAATAATTTATCAAAACAATACAAAATTGATATATTAACTTATGTTGGTTTTTACGAAAAAAATATAAATTTAGTTATTGAAAGTTTTAAGAAAAATAATATTTATCATACAATAAAACAAGAGAACAAAAACTATATTTTACTTTTTTACAGCTATTATAAATTATTTAATAAATTAATTCAAAACAAGAAAGTAGTTATTTTATATAATTATAACTACATAAATCTATTTATTAGCTATTTTTGCAAGAAGAGAAAAATTAAGACCATATTAATTGTGGCAGACCATTCTGAATATTATGAATACCATAATCCTTTAAGAAGATTTCTTGCTTATAAATATTCTAAAGATTATTATAAATTTGATTATTTGGTATTTCTTTCTAAGGAATTAAAAGAAAGATATAATTTAAAAAATTCTCTTTTAATGATTGGCGGAATAAATATTGATAAATATAAAGATTTTGTTTCAACACCAAAGAAAGGTAAAATAATGATATTATATTCAGGTATTTTATCAAAAGTAACCGGAATAGATATTTATCTAAAAGCAATTAAATTAATTGAAGATAGGGACATAAGATTCGTTTTTTCTGGTAAGGGAGAAATGAAAGAACTTTTAATAGAAAAGTTCAAGAAGGATGACAGAATAGAATATGCTGGGTTTTTAGATGAGGAAGCATACTTATCATTATTAAGCAAGGCAAATATTTTGATTAATCCTCGTAATATGGATTTGCCCCAAAATCGAAATAATTTTCCTTCCAAGATTCTGGAATATCTTGACACAGGAAAAGTAATTATATCGACAAAATTCCCCAATTACCAGGAATTTGAAGAAAATATATTCTTTTGCGAAGCAAATGCACAAGACATAGCAGATAAAATAGATTTTGTTGTAAAAAATTATGATAATATATACAAAAACCAATATGTTATAAATAGGAAAGAAGCCCATAAATATGACTGGACCATACAAAGCAAAAAAATAGAACAATTGATTGAGGAATAATATCTTAATTTTAATATATTATTGTATAGTTAATAAAATTCTATTTATTTAAAATAGTGGGTAGAATATTTATATTTAGAGAGTGGAGTTTAATAAATATGCAAATAGTATTTTGGCAAAATATGCTTAGTTATCACCAATCTGCCTATATTAGAGCATTGTCAAATAAAAAAAATATTAGAGTAATGTTAATTGTTCAGGAAGATATCCCAGAGTGGAGAAAAGATATGGGGTGGAATGTACCTGATTTTGGAAATGCTAAAATATTAATCCGTCCACAAAATTTAGAAATTCTAGGTATTTTAAAACAATCCGAGGATATCTCTGTTCATATTTTTTCAGGAATTCGAGCTTATCCTTTGGTTAGGAATGCTTTTTTGCAATCTCTTTCTACGGGAGCTTTAATAGGGATTATTTCTGAAAGCGCAGATTTACGTGGTTTAAAAGGAATGGTTCGCCTGGGATTAGGAAAAATAGAAGCTCTTAGATTCCACAATAAAATTGATTTTATATTAGCTATGGGTGATTCAGGGATATGTTGGTTTAAAAAATGTGGTTTCCCGGAGGATAAAATATATCTGTTTGGGTATTTTGTAGAAAAAATTGAATTAAATAAAAACAATTTCAAACAATACAATAATTGCGCAAATAATAAATTTCGCCTTTTATTTATAGGTCAATTAATTAAACGCAAAGGTATAGATATATTATTAGATGCATTGAGCGAATTAAAAGAATCGAATTGGTTTTTGGATATTATAGGGGATGGCAAGGAACGTAAAAATATTGAAAATTTAAGCCAGATATTAAATCTCTCAAAGCGTGCTATCTTTCATGGAGTACAAAACAATATGGAGACAATAGAGCTTTTAAAAACAGTTGATTTACTCGTACTACCAAGTCGTTTTGATGGATGGGGAGCAGTAGTTAATGAGGCTTTAATGTGTGGGACACCTGTTGTATGTAGTAATGCCTGTGGTGCAGCAGATTTAATAAAAGATTCTTTTCGGGGTGAAATTTTCAAAACAGGGTCAACCTCTGATCTTCGTCGGATTCTTGCTCATCGGATTTTACAGGGCAAAAAAAACCCTGAATTAAGCTCAAAAATCAAGATATGGTCTAAAAAAATTGAAGGCGAAACTGCTGCAAATTATTTATTAGAAGTTATTGATGCTTCTGTAAACAAAAAGCAAAAACCAATTCCACCTTGGCTTTAATACAGCGTATTAGAGTTATATTAATAAGTTTTTTTACTGCTTAAAAAAATGGAGTAAATTATTGAATAAAATAGTATTTGTTAATGCAACTGCAGCAACTGAGGGCGGAGCCTTAATAATATTAAAACTATTTTTAGAAGGAATCCCGGAATATTCCAACAAGGATGAACTTTATTATCTATTTTGTTCATTAGAAGAATTAAAAACTTATGAGAGAGAAAACATAAAAATTATTAATAACATCAAAGAAAAGGGTTGGTTAGATAGAATAAAGTGGGATTTATATGGATTAGAAAACTGGAGCAAAAAGAATAATATTAAGGCTGATATAATTATTTCTTTTCAAAATACCGGTGTTCGCTATTGTAAAAACATAAAGCAAATAATATATTTACATCAACCTATTCCATTTGCGAAGAATATTAATTGGAAGTTTTTTTGTAAAAACGAAAGACTACTTTGGTTTTATAAAAATATTTATAAAAAATTAATAAGATTAACTTTAAAAAGCAATTCGTATATTGTTGTACAAACAGAATGGATGAAAAATGCAGTAATGGAACAATTTAATTGGAATTCTAAAAAGATATCAGTAATAAAACCTAATATAAAAAATATAGCTGTAGAAAAAATTTCAAAAATAAATTTTAACAACAATGAATTTCATCTGTTTTATCCGGCAAATAGTGCTATATATAAAAACCATGAGTTAGTTATAAATGCTTTAAAGTATATTAAGGATAACAAACCGGAGATATATAAAAATATAATACTACATTTTACTTTAGAGGGGACTCTAAATAATAGTAGAAGCGCAGTATTAGTAAATTTAATAAAAGATTTACAGGTTGATGAGCAAATTAAATATGAAGGGAAAATACCTTACGAAAGAGTTTTATCTTTTTATAAGTCTTGTGATTTGATGCTTTTTCCAAGTTATATTGAAACATTTGGCTTGCCCTTAATTGAAGCAGCAAGTTTTGGAATGCCTATATTGGCAGCAGAGATGGATTATGCCAGGGAAGTTATGGATGATTATGAAGGGGTGAAATTTTTAGATCATAAAGATTCAAAACTTTGGGCGGAAAATATTATTGATTTGTATAATAAAAGAATAAAATATACTCCATACAATATTCATTATGAAACATCTTGGAAGGATTTTTTTGAGCTTATCGAGAAATTAATAGCGTGATAAAAGAGGTGATTTTATGTTTAAAGGCAAAACTTTACTCATTACCGGTGGAACTGGGTCATTCGGTAATGCAGTTTTAGAAAGATTTCTGAATACAGAAGTAAAAGAAATACGTATTTTTAGCAGAGATGAAAAAAAACAAGAAGATATGAGAATAAGACTACAGAACGATAAGGTTAAGTTTTATATTGGAGATGTTCGAGAATGTGAAAGTATAAATTCTGCATCAAGAGGAGTGGATTATGTATTTCATGCGGCTGCACTTAAACAGGTTCCTTCTTGTGAGTTTTATCCTATGGAAGCAGTGAGAACTAATATTTTAGGGGCAGAAAATGTATTGAATGCTGCCATAAACAATAAAGTAAAAAGGGTAATTGTATTAAGTACCGATAAAGCGGTTTATCCTATCAATGCGATGGGAACTTCTAAAGCAATGATGGAAAAATTAATGGTGGCTAAATCAAGAATTGCTGGTGAAGGTAGCACTATATTGTGTGCTACACGTTACGGGAATGTTATCGCTTCAAGGGGTTCGGTAATCCCATTATTTATAAGGCAGATAAAGAGCGAACACCCTTTGACTGTAACTGATCCCAAAATGACCCGATTTATGATGTCCATGGATAGTGCAATTGATTTAGTGTTATATGCATTTAAACATGCTCGACAGGGAGATATATTTGTGCAAAAAGCTCCGGCATGTACCATTGGGGATTTAGCTCATGCTTTAAAGGAATTGTTTGGTGCGAAAAATGAAATTAAAATTATTGGAACCCGTCATGGGGAAAAATTATATGAAACTTTGTTAACCCGAGAAGAAATGGCCAAAGCTGAGGATTGTGGAAATTATTTTAGAATTTCAGCCGATTCGAGAGATTTAAACTATAATAAATATTTTATTGAAGGTGAATCAGAAATATCGGTGCAAGAGGATTATAATTCACATAATACCAAGATATTAAATATTGAGGAAATAAAAAATATGCTTTTAAAAGTAGATGATATTCAGAATGAACTTAAGAAGAAATAATTTGGTTAATTTTTTATCTTAATAGGATTAACGGAATAGGGAAATTAAATATCATGAAAACTGTTTTGGTAACCGGGTCTAAGGGATTTATCGGAAAAAATTTGATGGTCAGATTAGAAGAATTAGATAATGTGACAATAAAATCTTTTGATAAAGAAGAAGATATAGATACTTTAAAGAAGTTTCTTGGGGAAGCGGATATTATTTTCCATCTTGCCGGAGTTAATCGTCCTGAAAATGTGGAGGAATTTGAAAAAGTAAACACGGGGCTGACTGAATCTATGATAGATTTATTAGAAAAAATGAATAAAAAAATTCCTATTGTAATAACATCTTCCATCCAGGCAAAACTGGATACGCCTTATGGCAAGAGCAAGAAAATGGCTGAAGATGAGCTGATTAAATATGCAAAAAAAAATAGTGTACCTGTTTATATTTTTAGATTACCTAATGTTTTTGGAAAGTGGAGCAAACCAAATTATAATTCGGTGGTTTCAACTTTCTGTTATAATATCAGCCACAATTTGGATATTGCTATTTCTGACCCCAAGAAAGAATTAGAATTGGCATACATTGATGACGTAATTGTTGAGTTTATCTCTTTGCTGAACAGGGAAAATGTTGATTTTTATAAATATTATTATAATATTAAAAGGACTTTTAAGGTTACTTTAGGGGAATTGGCTGATAGATTATATGAAATAAGGGATATAAGAAATACATTGTTCGTACCGAATTTATCTAATCATTTTATGAGGTTTTTACATGCCACCTATCTATCTTATTTAGATAAAGATGCTCTTTTGTATGAAATGGATTTAAAAAAGGACAACCGGGGAAGTTTTGTAGAATTAATGAAGTCAAAAACCTTTGGTCAAGTTTCTATATCCAGATCGAGAAAGGGAGTTATAAGAGGAAATCATTATCATAACACCAAAAATGAGAAGTTTTACGTCATGCAAGGAGAAGCAGTCATAAAATTAAGAAATATTCTGGATGATAAAATTATCTTTTATTACGTTTCCGGTGAAAAAATAGAGATAGTAGATATTCCCCCGGGGTATACTCATTCCATAGAAAATTTAACAAAGGGTAGTGGTGAAATGATTCTTTTAATTTGGGCTAACGAAATATTTGACCCTGAAAATCCCGATACTTATTACTGTGAGGTGTAAATAAATGAATAAAATGAAAGTAATGACTGTTATGGGGACAAGGCCTGAAATAATAAGATTATCAGCAGTTATTAAGGCTTGTGATAAATATTTTGAGCATGTTTTAGTACATACCGGACAGAACTGGGATTACAATTTGAATGAAATATTTTTTAAAGAATTAGAGCTACGGAAACCTGATTATTATTTAGATGCAGTAGGGGAAAATTTGGGAGAGACTATAGGGAATATAATAGCTAAATCATTTAATTTACTTAAGGAAGTAAACCCTGAAGCTTTATTAATTTTAGGGGATACCAATAGTGCTTTAAGTGCTATAGCGGCCAAGAGGTTAAAAATTCCTGTTTTTCATATGGAAGCTGGTAATAGGTGTTTTGACCAGAATGTTCCTGAGGAAATAAATAGAAAGATAGTAGATCACATCAGTGATATTAATCTTCCTTATACCGAACATAGTAGAAGGTATTTATTGAGTGAAGGAATTAAAAAAGAGTATATTTTTGTAACCGGTTCTCCCATGCCGGAAGTATTAAATAATTTCAGAGACAGTATCAATAAAAGCAAAGCATTGACTGAACTTAAGCTAGAGAAGGATGAATATATTTTAGTTAGTGCACATAGGGAAGAAAATATTGATATTGAAGATAATTTTATAAACCTGATGAATTCGCTGAATTCCACAGCAGAAGAATTTAAATTGCCCATCATATATTCCACGCATCCGAGAAGCTGGAAAAAAATAGAAGAAAGAAAAATAGTATTTAATCCTCTAATAAGAAAATTAAAACCTTTTGGCTTTATCGATTATAATAAATTACAACAAAATGCTTTTTGCGTTTTATCAGACAGTGGAACATTAAGCGAAGAATCAGTAATCTTAAATTTCCCGGCAGTATTGATTAGAACCAGCACGGAAAGACCGGAAGTGTTAGACAAGGGTTCGATGATAATTGGTGGGATTAAATCTGATGAAGTTATTCAATCTGTTTATACTGCAGTAGAAATGTTTAAAGCAATCGACAATACAAATATTTTACCCGTAGATTATCAGGATACAAATGTATCAATGAAAGTGGTAAAAATAATTCAAAGCTATACAAAGATAGTTAACAAAGATATTTGGCGTAAAAATTAACTAAATGTTACAGGATATAAAATTTTGTGAATATATTATTTTTAATGATAACTTTCCCGGACATGAGAAAAAATTCAAATTTATATACAGACTTAGTCGAAGAGTTTAATAATAATGGTCATAATGTTTTTGTTACAACGCTTTTAGAAAGGAAAAATAATAAAAATACTTTTACTGAAAAAATAAATGGGATTACTATATTAAGAGTAAAATGTGGTGACATGTTTAATGTTAATCTTGTAAGAAAAGGTATAACTACAATTTCTCTACCCTATAAATTCAAGCAGGCGATAAATAAATATTTTAATCATACCAAGTTTGATTTAGTTATTTATCCTACTCCTCCCATTACTTTTGCCCCCGTGGTTAAATATATTAAAAAAAGAGACGAATGTAAATCCTATCTAATTTATTATTTAATTATTTTAGAAAAAAAGAACAACAGTTATATGATTTATCAGATTATATCGGGTGTATGTCTCAGGGGAATATTAAATATGTAATAGAACATAATAACATTGATGAGGGTAAATTAGAAATTCTTTATAATTGGAAGAAAATCGGGTACGATACTAAAAATGATGCAGTTGATTACAAAAAAAAATATGGGTTGGAAAATAAGTTTGTGACGATATTTGGAGGGAATATCGGATTACCCCAGGAACTCGAATTTCTCCTGGAATTAGCCAGGGAATATAAAAATAGAGATGATATTGTCTTTTTGATTTTTGGGGAAGGCACCGAGAAGGAGAAAATGATTAATATTATCAAAGATGAGAAATTATACCATGTGGTGATAAAAAATAATATAAGGAGAGATGATTATCAGAATTTAATAAAACAATGTGATATCGGGCTTATAAATTTGAGCAGGAAATTTACTATACCCAACATCCCTTCTAAAACAACGGATTATTTTAAGGCAGGAATACCGATACTTGCTTCAACGGATAGAAATACTGATTATAAAGATTTACTGATAAAAAAGGCAAAAGCCGGTCTATGGTCTGAAACTGGTGATTTAGAGGGGTATAAAAGTAATTTTGAAAAATTATTTAATGATAAAAAACTAAGAAAAAAATTAGGAAAAAATGGAAGAAAATTTTTAGAAGAAAATTTAAGCGTCGAAAGGACCTATCAAATTATTAGCAAACATTTTGAATAAAATAAAAAATAATCGTATGATATAAAAGATTAAATTGATCTTTTTGATTTAAACATAGGAGGCTTTTAAAATAATTAGGAAAAAATTTTCCCTTATAATAAAGCGAATGTTTGATATATTGGCAAGTGGTATAGCTTTGATTGTGTTGTTGCCAATTTTTGCTATAATTGGAATATTTATTAAACTTGATTCTAGGGGACCGGTGTTTTTTATTCAGGAAAGAGTTGGTAAAGGAGGAAAAATATTTAAAGCTTTTAAGTTAAGGACGATGGTAGAAAACGCAGAAAAAATGGGTTTAGGTTATGAGATAGCAAAAGATGATAGTAGGATTACGCGAGTAGGGAAATATTTAAGATGGGGAACAGATGAATTACCTCAATTAATCAATGTTTTTAAGGGGGAAATGAGTATGGTAGGCCCAAGGCCAGCACTACTTCATCAAATAGAAAAATATACTAAAAAAGAAAAGCGAAGGTTGGAAGTGAAACCAGGAATCACCGGATGGGCTTTGATTAATGGTAGAAATAAATTGACCTGGCCCGAGAGAATAAAGTTAGATATCTGGTATATTGATCACTGGAGCTTTTGGTTAGATATTAAAATCCTATTTAAAACTGTTTGGGTAGTTATCTTTACAAGAGAAGGAATTTATGGAAAGGATGGTGTTACCAGAGATTATGAAAGATAGATTTAAAGAGTGGGAATATCCAAAAATAGAAGAAGGAAAACTTACCAAATATAATTGGATGGTTCAAAATAAGGAAGGCTTGAAGTTGGGCTACAAAACAGATATTGGAGCATTTACTTATATTAATGCCAAAAATGGGGTAGTGATTGAGGATTTTGTTCAGATTGGTTCTCATTGCTCTTTATATTCTGTTTCGACCATAGATAATAAAGAAGGGCAGATAACCTTAAAGAAAAATTGTAAAATAGGAAGCCATAGTGTGGTTATACCAGGAATTACTATCGGAGAGAATACAATTATTGGAGCATTTAGTTTTGTAAATAAAGATTTACCAGATAATGTTGTAGCCGCAGGTGTACCGATCAAGATAATAAAAAAGATAGAAGGAGATTAATATTATGCAAGTTCCTTTATCCAGTCCGGATATTATAGAAAAAGATATTGAAGCAGTTGTTGGGGTTATGAAGACTAGATTTTTGAGTATTGGGCCAAAAGTGTTGGAGTTTGAGAAGAGGCTGGTAAATTTTACAGGGACAAAGTATACAGCGGCGGTGAATAGCGGAACCAGTGCGCTTCATTTGATAATTAAAGGGATGGGGATTGGAGAAGGAGATGTGGTTATTACTACTCCTTTCAGTTTCATTGCCTCAAGCAATTGCATTTTGTTTGAGAGAGCCAGACCTTTATTTATGGATATTGAGGAAGGGACTTTGAACTTAGATGCTGATAAAGTTGAGGAAAAATTGGAGAGTATGAGTGGGAAGGAGCTGGTAAAAGTAAAAGCATTGTTAGTAGTAGATGCTTTTGGACAGCCAGCAGATTGGGACAGATTTATAGAGATTAGTAAGAAATATAATTTAAGGTTAATTGAAGATTCGGCTGAAGCGCTGGGAGCAGAGTATAAGGGGAAGAGGGCTGGAAGTTTGGGAGAGGTAGGAGTTTTTGCCTTTTACCCAAATAAGCAAATCACTACCGGTGAGGGTGGTGTATTAGTAACCGACAATGAGGAATTAGATAAACTGGCGAGAAGCATGCGGAGTCAGGGAAGAGGTGAAAGCGGAGAATGGTTAAACCATGAAAGATTGGGTTATAATTATCGGATGGATGAATTGAGTGCAGCTTTAGGTTGTTCTCAGATGGAGAGGATCGAGGAGATTTTAGATAAGAGAGCAAAAGTTGCAGGGATGTATGGGGAAAAATTGGCGGAAGTTGAGAAAGTCCAAGTTCCTTATATTGCTCCCTATATAAGCAAGATGAGCTGGTTTGTTTATGTTATTAGATTAAGGAGGGGAATAAATAGAAATGGGGTTATAAAATATTTAAGAGAGAATGGAGTTGAATGTAAACCCTATTTTACCCCGATTCACCTGCAACCTTTTTATAGGAAGATGTTTGGGTATAAGGAAGGGGATTTTCCGATTACCGAGGATGTGGCGGGAAGGACCATTGCCTTACCGTTTTTTAATAATTTGAAGGAAGAGCAGATAGATTATGTGGTGGAGAAGCTGAGGGAAGGAATTAAAAATTAGCGTATAGCGAATAGATGCGGGGAACAATTATAGAAAAAATGTAAGATATAAGATGGTTTTAGTTTTTAGAAAAGGAAAGACGGATTCAATACATCGAACCTCTACAGTTGAGATTGTTGCGTCCTGATAAAGTCATAGTATTTGCAATGACAGAACAACAGATTGGCACGATGCATCGTGCCAATTAAATAGACAGGTGAGACGCCAGTCCTACAGGGATATACTGGTTGGATGAACCCGATCCCTACAAATATATAGACATAATCCATGTCTCTACAAAATTCTTTTATTCCATATTTTTCTTATCAATCATAGTATTTTTTAATAATTATTTTTTAAAAAAGAGGATTTTGGAATAGTTTTGTAGAATATAAAATAGAGTATTTAGTTTTAATAGATTTGTAATGATAGAGCCCTGGATTCCTGCTTTCGCAGGAATGACAGAGAAGATTGAGATTGCCACACTTGCCTTTGGCAGGTTCGCAATAACAATTTGAGATTACCACGTTTCGATAAATCAGGGCTTACAATGAGCTTTAAGTGCGGAAGGGAATAAAGGGAATCTATGAAGAGATTTTTTAGGAGTTTTTTTTGGGTTGCTATAGATATAGTTTTTATAAATGTTTCTCTAATTCTTTCTCTGATATTAAGATTTGGAGGAGATTGGGGAACTTATTTCTATGTATATCGGGAATTAATTATCTATCTTTCCGGATTTTTTCTTTTGTTTGCGGTGGTTTTTAGATTATATAAGAGGATTTGGAGATATTTAAGTATCAGTGACCTTTTTCTGATAGCGGAAGTTATTACCGGTGGAGTATTTGTTACTGTTTTGTGCTTGAATTGGGTGAAAGGTATTGCTTTTCCACGAACCATCGTTGCTCTTACCTGGTTTTTTAGTCTGACCCTGGTGGGGGGAAGTAGATTGGTTTGGAGATTGTATTGTGAGAGAAAGGGTGCTTTAAACAGAGGACAAGAACGAATCTTAATTGTAGGGGCAGGAGATGCAGGAGAGATTATTTCCCGGGAAATAATCAGGCGGCCGGATTTAGGTAAATTAGTGGGTTTTATAGATGATGACAAGGAGAAGGTCGGAAAGAGAATTCACAATGTAAAGGTATTGGGGAATATTGAGGGGATAAATGATATTTTGGAAAAAGAGCAGGTTAGCACAGTCATTATTGCCATCCCTACTGCAAGCGGTAAACA
>Ga0307380_10010960_pt1 | contig 11377 bp, 5 predicted proteins | sample UN3MG_FD_202239 | JGI IMG/M metagenome (GOLD analysis project Ga0307380, IMG submission 202239) | Soil microbial communities from Risofladan, Vaasa, Finland - UN-3 | ecosystem: Environmental > Terrestrial > Soil > Coastal area > Acid sulfate soil | place: Finland: Risofladan, Vaasa | collected... | reverse complement strand
CAGAACCCTCACCTTCGAAGATGGTCTTATACTTGTTTCAAAAAGAGCCATGGCAATGCAAAAGGCCTGTGAGAAGATCCCGTCAACAATGGCAGCTATCATCGGACTTGACGATTTGATCGTTGAGGATGTATGTAATTCAATCCCGGAAATTGTGGTACCTGCAAATTACAACAGTCCCGGACAAATAGTAATCTCAGGATCGAATGAAGGAATCGATAAAGCCATTGAAGTTCTTAAGGAAAAAGGCGCAAAGAGAGCTCTTAAGCTTGCTGTGGGTGGTGCATTTCACTCCCCACTGATGGAATCTGCTAAGAGAGAGCTGGAGGAAGCTATCATGTCAACAAATTTCTGTGAACCGATATGCCCTGTTTATCAAAATGTCAATGCAAATCCATCTTCTGAACCTGAGATAATTAAGGCTAACCTTGTTTTGCAGCTTACATCACCGGTAAAATGGACTCAGAGCGTACTGAATATGATTGCGGGCGGAGTCACTTCATTTATCGAAGTCGGACCTGGTTGTGTCCTGCAGGGACTTATCAGAAAAGTAAATAAAGATGTTTTTACCGAAGCAGCAATAGTCTGATCACTTTTATTGTACCGGCTTGATTATTACCCCCTTATGTTTCTTCCCGTCAATCATGATATCGAGAGGTTTTTCAAACCGTACATGCCTGATGAATTCATTTTCATATATAAACGGAAGTGTATTCAGGAAACCGACATCGTAATAACCCTCCTTAATGAACGGATTGATAGAAAAATAACCCACTCTGAATGAAATGAGGTTCTGGAAAAAATGGGTTCCCTGACTTGGATCGATCCTGTAGTTTTTCAGACCTGATTCAATAATTATTCTTGCAGCAGATATCTGTGGCCATTTTACCGGTATTCCCAGCCACGAATCGGTTGAGCCCCATCGGCCCGGACCTATAAGAACATATCCGGAACCCTGCTTAACAAAAAGATTATTAATCTTTTCGATGTCAATCGCAATATTTTTGTTTTGTGCAGGATTGAATGATTCAGGTTTTACATAAACCAGATCCCGGATCCCTATAAACAGTCCATTACCAAGAGCGGACTCCGAGTAGATGATTGTATCTTCAGGTTTAATATTTCCCAGGTTAATGTTAGTGGTTTCATCGGCATTGACAATTGGTCTGATTTGCAGGAAGTTAAAAATCTTTGGTGTCCCGGGTGGTGTTTCAAGATTAACTGCAAATTCAATTTCAATGGGATTGTTCATCTCCTGCTGTCCGAGTTCAAGGAGTGTACTTAGGATTTCAGCCAACGGGAATAATTTATGTTGCAATACATTTGATAAAGTTATGACCCGCTTCCCGGGATGATTTATCCCTTCACGCAATACATTATTATTATAGTCATAAGTGGAAGCGACATACTTCATAGCACCGTCGTTGTTCACGTTATTAATGCCAATTTTAAGAATATTGACACCATCATCAGTGGAAGGAACAAAGCTGTCAATCCTAAGATCAAGGGCGCGGAACTCTTTTTGGGTGTCCCTCAAAGCTGCTTCAGGGGATGATAACTGAAGGATTTTCTTTGCATGTTTGGGGGAAAACCTTAATGAGAGGCCTCCTTCAACAATCAGTTTACCAAGGCCAAAAGCAACATTGGCTATTCCGTCTTCAGCTTTTTCCGAACCAACAGGATAATAATTTATCGACTGGGCCACACCTGATATGGTAGGGTAGTACATATCTCCATGTCTGTTTCCACAAACTTCCTGAAGAATTATTCCCATTTTTTCTTCATCAATCACATTAGCTGTCGCAGTCATATATGCTTTGCTTACCTTGTAATAAACAGAGGCGTAAACCTCCTTTATCGCATCGGATAACACCTTTACCATCTGTTTGTTATCAGGAAGCCGGGGAATCATATAGGTTGAATAAATACCTGCAAATGGCTGATAATGTGAATCCTCCAGTTTACTTGAAGATCTGACGGCAAGAGGATGGATCCTTGAAACAGACAGAAATGCATAGAAGTCCTGATAGACCCTGCCCGGTAATTCTGCATTAATAAACCTGTTAAGTATTTCATCATCAGTTAGATCAGATAATGCAACTGAATACAGGTTGTTTTGGTCCATAAATTCGTCAAAGATATCGGTGCATAAAACAACTGTACGAGGAATGGCAATAAGAACATCCGGGAACTTATTAAACAGCTTATTGGTCTTGATGATCCTGTTTATAAATGCCAGTCCTCTTGCTTTTCCTCCTATTGAACCATCGCCGATTCGTGAAAAAATCTGGTACTCATCATAACTTGTCTTATCAAACTTGGCTATCACCCCTCTGCCCTTCCCGAGCCGGAAACTCGATATAGCAACATAAAGGAACCGCCTCATCTCATCCATGGTCTTGAAATCCTCTTTCCTTATGTATTTAAACATCTGGGCTACAGGAAAGAGCGCACGTGCATTCAGCCATTTGGAAAAGTGATTCCGGGTTGCATGATACTCAAGAGTTTTATCGGGTATCGTGAGAAGCTTTTGCTGAAGACTCTGAAGATCGGTGGCAATTGCTATCGGCTCCATGGTATCAGGGTTCTTAAAAACAAAAGGCCCGAAAGCAAGGTTCTGGATAATGAAGTTCCTTAATTCGAGAGATAAAGACTTGGCATACTTATTAATAAATCCTGCACCAAGCTCTTCAGCAATTTTTTTATGCTCCGAACTGGAAGATTGCAGCAGAAAAGGTACATTATCATCGTCGGCCATCACTACTTTACAAAGCTCTATTCCTGCATTTTCATCGGTTAAATTATCCCTTTTATAACTGATATCTGAAATCACTCCAAGCACATTGTATTTATATTTATTATAAAGAGCAAGTGCATCGTTGTAATTATTTGCAAGAAGGATTTTAGGCCGTCCTCTCATTTTTAACATCCGTTGATGTTCATTCAAGGCTTCTCTCTGAAAATCAAGAGACTGCACAAGTACAATCCTGTAAAGATTAGGTAGATATGAAGAGATATATCTTATTGAATTTTCGACCAGAATAATTGCCTGAACACCAATTTTTTCAATATCGTTATCAGCGTTCATTTTATCTTCAATGAGCTTTATTATGGCAAGTATCAGCGCGGCATCGCCCAGCCAGCAGAATACATAATCTATTGCACTCAGATCTTCCCCGGCCAGTCTCAGAGAAACCTCTCTCGAAAAATAGGTCAGTACCACGATCGGTATCCTTTCATATTTAGCCTTAACTATTTTTGCAAGGGCAAATACATCGGTTCCCCTGAGGCTAAGCATAGAAATCACCAGGTCAATATTTTCCTTCTGAAGTATTCTGAATGCATCCTCAGCATTATCAGTCTGAAAGAATGTGGGAGGATACCTTAGATTAAGCGATACATATTCATTGAATATCTGCTCATCAATCCGTCCATCCTCTTCCAACATGTAATTATCATAATTACTGCAGATTACAAGAACCCTGTGAATCCGTTTCTGCATCAGGAGATTGAACGGAGTGTCGGTAAAATCGTATTTCTGCAGATCAAGTATTCCTTCAATGATCGTCATTAGATTCAGGTTTTTATTGATTCATTGAGATTGCAGCTATTCCTTTTCTGCCATCCATCCTTACCAGGAGCGGATTCTTAAATCTGATATGCCTGAAAAACCTGCCTTCCTCTACAACATTCTGATTAATAAGTTTTTCCCAGTTGATAACGCCGTCCTGGGATGACTCATTAACTGAAAAATAGCCAACATTCATGGAGGTCACGTTGTGAAAAAAATGAGAGCCCAGGGAGGCGTCAAGATGGAAATCCGGCAGGGAAACTTCAACAATTACTTTCGCATTGGATATTTGCGGCCATACTACGGGTATGCCGATATATTTGTCTCTTGTTCCCCATCTGCCGGGCCCGATCAGAATATATTTCTTGTGCTCCCTTAACATTTTTTCATTGATCCTCTCTATCTCATCCGCCATCATGCCGGTGAGCAGATTATCAAATTTTCGTGGTTCCAGGTAAATAATGTCTGTAATATCATTAATTAATCCGTTTCCCATACACCTTTTTGTCATCAGAATCAGGTCTTCATTGAAAATGGTATCCGGATCAATGTCATATCCTGCTCCCGTGCCGAGAAGAGGTTTTATCTGCAAAAGGTGAAAAGAGGCATTTCCGGCCTCATCTTTTTTAAGATCAACTGCAAATTCTATTTCCACCGGTGTTCCGCATGCTTCAGTTACAACATCCAACACAGTTCTCAGTGTGGACGCTAATGGTATATAATTATACTTGAGTATATCGGTAAAATTAATAACTCGTGGTCCGGGAGCATCAAGTCCGGGAGTTATTATATCATTATCCGGGTTCAGAACTGATGCGGAGTGTTTTAAGGTTCCATGTTTCTCAGCATCAGCTATGTCGAGGGTCACAAGCCCTGCATTTTCACCCTCCAGAAGGTTCAGATTTTTCTTTGCCATATCCACAGCATAGAAAAATACCTGTGAATTTTTATACATGTCATCATGTGAAATAATGTCGAGTGAAGGATAAGCCGGTGAAAAGCGATAGGCTCTTTCTCCCTCCATAACATATTGACCTAGTCCGACAGCCAGGACAGCAAATCCATCCTTAGGGGTCATGTGGGCAACCGGATAAAAATTATATGATTGAGCTGAGCCGCTCATATGAGGATAAAATGCATCAAGATATCTTTCACCAACAACCTCCTGAACGACAACCGCCATTTTTTCCAGCTCAATTTTATAGCAGATGGCTTCAAAATATATGCGGGCACTCTTTGAATAGATTGAGGCAAAGACAAGTTTTATTGCTTCCGTTAATTGCTTAAACCTTATATCAAAATCCCGATCGTTATTCGGAAGAAGGTAGGTCCCGAAAATACCTGAAAAAGGTTGACTCATTGAATCCTCAAAAAGGCTTGACGATCTTATTGCCAGGGGTTTTGTGATCTTCTTAATGAAGATCCTGAGGTTTTTTTCGAGAGTATAGCTAAGACTTCCTTCAAGGAACATCTGTTGAAGGGCATCAAAATCCTTTTCTTCTTTTATCTTGTCCCACAGATGATTGCGTTCCATAAACATATCAAACTCATCTGTCCCGATTATGGCTGTAACAGGAGTTTTTATGTTTATTCCCGGTATCAGCCTGCCAAGTTCAAAACTATAAATAAGAGTGTTTATGAATGCCAGTCCTCTGCCCTTTCCGCCAAGTGATCCGGATGAAAGACTGACAACATTAGTCTCATCGATTAAGGCGGATTCTTCAAAATTAATCACTCTTCCCTTATTCATCTCTCTTCTCCGCTTGCGGATAATATCGATGAGATACTCTCTTAATTCTTTTACGTTGTTGAAATCTGATACTTTAACAGGATTTATCAGTTTGGCAATTTTGACTTCTCCACGTGCCATCAGCCACAAGGAGAAATGGTTCTTCATTGCATGATATGCAAGAGAATCTTCAGGTACAGTTTCGAGGTATGCCTCAAACTCTTTCATTGATTTGGCAACAGCAATCTGCCGGCCTCCGGTGTCTCTGTAAACAAAATGGCCGAACCCCAGGTAATAATTTATGAAGGATTTCAAATCCTGAAAAAGACTCTTGGAATTCTTGTTAATGAAATTTGATTTGAGGATAAAGGCATACTTTGCATTTTCGGGATCAGACGACTGCAGAACTGTCGGGAGATTTGGCAGATCATTTTTAATATGCTGAATAAGTTCAAATCCGGCCTTATCCTGCAATTTACCGTTCCTTGGAAATCTCATATCTGAGATCACACATAGAAGGCTGTCCTGGTAATTATTAAATATGGTCATTGCATCTTCCCAGCTCGAAGCAAGGAGGATTTTAGCTCTTGCTCTTAACTTTAAAACTTTATATAACTCGTCAGTAGAGACATCTTCAATCAGGTTCCGTGTCTGCTCCAGTACGAGGGTGTAAAGCATCGGAAGATAACTTGAATAGAAATCTGCCGAATCCTCGACTATCAATATCACCCTGGTAAGTCCTTTTTTGGTATCGTTGTCAACATTTACTTTATCTTCAAGTAACTTGACCATTGCAAAGAAGACTTTTGATTCTCCTGTCCAGACGAAATAGTTATCAAAGGGAACTCCTCCGGCTTTTTGCTTTCTTGCATAACCAACGTCACCGGGATTGTTAAGCAACAGAAATGTTGGCAGATAGGGATACTTATCCTTGATTTTTTTGCAGAGTTGCATCGGACTCTCCTTATCAACACCGATCATAATAATAACCATATCATAATGCCTGGCCTTGAGCCTGTTAAAGGCTTCCTCCTCACTCGAAACCCCTGATACCCTTGGTAATGATGTGAGACTCAGCTGATAGTATTCACCAAGCATATGATCAGAAAATCTGCCTTCTCCTTCGATTGAATATGCGTCATAGAGATTAGCAACCAGGAGTATCTCTTTTACTTTAAAAGGCTGCAGATCATGAAAAACATCCCTCTCTGCATTGTGACGATCGAGAAATTTCTGCAATAACTTTTTACTGGGAATATTTGCATAGTCTTCCTCGTCTTCGGCAGGAACCCTTGTCATTCGAATAATGTCACGGGCTTTATAGCTGTTGATATATCCGGTTATCAGGCTGGCAATATTCTGTATAAGATCTCTTTCCTCTTTTAAAAACGGACCCTCATTCTCAACTCTGAACTCAGTTGCATAGAATATTTCGATCGATCCTTTTTCTCCGTCTATGGTATTAAACTCCTGAACCATTCTCCATTTGGTCTCTCTGAAATCAATCGATTCAAAAGCGTTATTCATGTAACTGATCCTTGCCATCGTAAATTCAGGATATTGCCACGCAGCGGGTAATAATAAAACTATCTGCTGGAGGGTCTCTTCAATCGGTTTTCCTTCCTTAAGTATATAAGTAGTCTGGTTGATGCAACCCAGCTCTTTCAATCTCTCCTGCTGGTCATGAAGCAACCTCTTATATTCCAGACTTTTATAATTTGCGTCCTCCATCCGGTAACGAGGTGATCAGATTAATTTTTAAAATTACTAAAATTACCGTTATCCCCGGTAATGGTGAGAATCATATTAAGTGTATTTGGGAAATAGAAGTGTGATATGTACACTTACTCCACCTTCCATATTGATCCACTGGACAGAAGGTCATCCATGCACTTTATTTTTGATGTTTTTCGAATCTCATCGATCTGATTTTCGATTGAAACTTCATAAGTGGATCCGGCGACCGATCTTATAACACCTAATGCTACAGGGTACTCGGGGTGCCTCATATTTGCAAGCATATACTGTATCCCGGGATTAGGTTCGGTGGCATCATGCACCAGTACATTTTTTTCGTTATATTCATTTTCACTAAGCTTAACCACCCTGAGTTTTAACCCATCAAGGATAAGCCCTTTGTCATTTCCCTTACCAAAGATCATTGGTTCTCCATGTTTGAGAATGATAGTCCTGTCTTCTCTGACCTCCTTACCGGCAATAGTATCATGAATACCGTCATTGAAAATTATGCAGTTTTGCAGGACCTCAACTACGGAAGTACCTTTGTGTTTTGCTGCTTCAACGTAAATCTGTGTTGAAAGTGAAACACTTGTGTCAAGGGTACGGGCAAAGAATTTACCTTTTGCTCCAATCACAAGTTCTCCTACTGAAAAAGGTTCTTCTACTGTACCGAAAGGAGAAGTTTTTGTAACCAGTCCCCTCTCGGAGGTTGGCGAATACTGACCTTTCGTCAGACCGTATATTTCATTGTTGAACAAAATTATGTTGATATCAATATTACGTCTGATTGCATGAATAAAGTGGTTACCGCCTATTGCGAGGGCATCACCATCTCCTGTAATCTGCCATACCGAAAGTTCAGGATTCGCAGTTTTTACTCCGGTGGCGATTGCTGATGCCCGCCCATGGATACCATGAAAACCGTAAGTATTCATGTAATAAGGGAATCTTGAAGAGCATCCTATTCCTGAGACAAAAACGAACTTTTCCCTTGGGATTCCAAGTTCTGAAAGAGCTTTCTGAACTGCATTTAAAACAGCATGGTCACCGCAGCCAGGGCACCATCTTACTTCCTGGTCGCTCTTAAAATCCTTTGGATTACTTTGATTCACAACTAGATTTGTCATATCAGTCTCCCTTCAGTATTGTGATGCATTTTTCTTTTATTTCATAAACAGTAAACGGCAGTCCCTGAACCTTATTAATCTGTTCATAAGTGAACTCCTGGTAATTCATCCTCAGATAATCAGCAAATTGTCCCATGTTAAGTTCACAAACCACTATTTTCTTAAAATTGGTGAAAATATCTCTTACATTCTTTGGCAAGGGATTGATGTAATTAAAGTTCACCAGGCTTACCCTGTGACCCTCCGCCTGCAATTCACTAACTGCTGTAATCAAATAACCATGTGACCCACCCCAGCCTGTAACAAGCAAGTCACCCTGGCTCTCACCAAAAAGTGTAAGTTCAGGTATTCTTTCACTTATCCTTTCAACTTTTTCAGCGCGGAATTTCACCATCATTTCATGATTCTCAGGGATGTAGGATACGGTCCCTTTAACAGTTTTTTCAAGTCCACCGATCCTGTGTTCCAGACCCGCTGTTCCCGGCTTTGCCCAAAATCTTGTGAGTTTCTCCTTATCCCGTTTATAAGGTAAAAACGGAGTTTCGCTTTTGTCAGCAAAGGGAGGATGAATTTCAGGAAGCGACTTCATCTCAGGTATTTTCCATGGTTCGGAACCATTTGCTAAATAACTGTCAGTCAGCAATATCACAGGGGTCATGTGTTCGAGTGCTATTTTTGCTGCTTCATATGCAAAATGGAAGCAATCAGAGGGGGTGCTGGCAGCAATTACAACAACCGGGCACTCCCCGTTACGGCCATAAAGAGCCTGCATCAGATCGGCCTGTTCCGTTTTGGTAGGCAGTCCTGTTGAGGGGCCGCCACGCTGTACATTTATGATTACTATCGGGAGCTCAGCCATTACGGCGAGACCAATAGCTTCAGATTTAAGTGCCAATCCAGGACCGGAAGTTGATGTAACAGCCAGGTCACCGGCAAAGGAGGCTCCCAAAGCCGTGCATATCCCGGCAATCTCATCTTCGGCCTGAAAGCTTTTGACCCCCAGATCTTTTCGGGCTGAAAGCTCTTCAAGAATACCTGTTGCAGGGGTAATAGGGTAAGAACCTATGAATAGTTTTAATCCTGCTCTTTCCGCAGCTGCCAACAGTCCCCAGGCAGTGGCAGCATTACCGCATATGTTTCTGTATGTTCCTTTGGCTATTGGTGCGGGACTTATCCTGATAACCGGATTCAACGCTTCAATTGTTTCGGCATAATAATATCCGGCACGCAGAGCAATTTTGTTAGCTTCGGCTATCTCAGGTCTTTTTTGAAATTTCTTTTCAAAATACTGTTCCGTATAATTTAGCTTACGGTCGAAAAGCCAGTAAACCATTCCAAGAGCAAACATATTCTTTGTTCTCAGAACCGATTTCGGATCAAGCCCGAAATCCTTTAGAGCTTGTTTTACCATCGATGTGATAGGAGCTGCTATCACATTGAAACTGTCAAGCTTCTCTTCCGTTACAGGATCTTTTTCATAGCCTGCTTTTTCAATGTTTTTATCAGTGAAATTATCTTTGTCATAAATAATGGTGCCACCTTTCTTTGTCCACTTTGCATTAGCTTTGATCGCAGCAGGATTCATTGCAACAAGGACATCGGCATAATCTCCCGGAGTATGTATTTCGGAATGGCCCATGTGGATCTGAAACCCTGATACACCTCCCACTGAACCCTGAGGAGCACGAATCTCGGCGGGATAATCAGGAAAAGTAGATAAATCGTTACCGTACAATGCAGCAGTATCAGAAAACAGAGTGCCTGTTAATTGCATCCCGTCTCCTGAATCGCCCGAAAATCTGATCACTACTTCTTCTCTTTCAATAACCTTTGATTTATTATCCATTATACTAATTGTATTACAAGCAACTACCTTAAATAACCAGGATATATCAAATTCTGAAAACTAATGTTTTGATTTTCTTGGCGTTCCTTAGTGTGAACTTGGTGTGCCTCGTGTGGTTATAAAAGATTAAACCACTAAGGTACACAAAGGATATCACTAAGGCACCCAAAGTTTTTATTACTTAGGGTTTATAAAATTATGAAAATTAAGAATTACAAATCTGATACCCATCTGTTTTTCTGAATAATATTAATCATACCTTTACGAGAGTATCAGGCAAAAAACTTTAACTCCAGATATCGGCTTTCCTGAGGTTTATATCACCTTCAAAAAACATTCTGGCAATCTTTTCGAAATAAGGTGTGTAATCAGAGATGAAAAACTGGTCGGTGATAACTCCGGAATCATTTAAAAGCTGATTCTTTTCGAGCAGATCCCTGAGTATATGGGATACAATCCTGGCCGAGTCGATTACTTCGACATTAAAATTAAAAAATTTGCTGATCTGGTTTTTTATGATCGGGTAGTGAGTGCAAGCAAGTATTAAAGCCTGGATCCCGGAAAATGATTCGTTTGAGAGATATGTTCGTATAATTGCATTACTTATATCATCAAAAATAAATCCCTCCTCGATCATTGGAACAAGCAACGGAGTAGCCAGTGAAACCACTGAAGTACCCGGAGATTTTTCCATGAGCTTATGATCATATGTCCCTGAACTTACTGTTCTTTTGGTTCCTATAACCCCTATCTTATTAAAACTTTTAGTGCTTAAATAATCTACGACAGGATCAATCACATCAATAAGGATAGTTCTGCCACGAAATTGCTCTTTTAAAAAATCGAAAGCAGAAGCTGAGGCTGAATTACAGGCTACAAGGATAACCTTTGCATTTTGTTCAAGCAGGAACTCCGTGATTTTCCGTGAATAGAACCTGATTGATTCCTCGGATTTATCCCCATAAGGCAAATGGGCTGTGTCGCCAAAATAGACAAGACTTTCGCCAGGCAGGATCTGTTTAATTGCATGTGCAACAGTTAGTCCTCCTACACCTGAATCAAATATTCCGATTGGTTGTTCTTTCACTTTGACAGTATATAAAAAAATGACCATCCCGACAAGGATGGTCATCGGTTTAAATTACGAAATTTATTTAAGTCCGAGCTTTGCCTTGGCAAGAGCCATGACATTAGTGCTTTTTGCCTCATCAAAATATATAACCTGCCCTCCCGGCGACGTATCAAAAATATAGATATAACCATTTTCTTTTCCGACATCTTTTATAGCCTTATCGGCTTTAGTGGTTATCGGAGTGAATAGTTCAACCTGTTTCTCCTGAAGTTGATTCTGTGCATTCACCTGA
>Ga0307380_10010956_pt1 | contig 11379 bp, 21 predicted proteins | sample UN3MG_FD_202239 | JGI IMG/M metagenome (GOLD analysis project Ga0307380, IMG submission 202239) | Soil microbial communities from Risofladan, Vaasa, Finland - UN-3 | ecosystem: Environmental > Terrestrial > Soil > Coastal area > Acid sulfate soil | place: Finland: Risofladan, Vaasa | collected... | reverse complement strand
GGGATATGAAATACTATTTTGATTACTTAGGCATAGAGACCTCACCTGCCTATGGACAGCATCCATTTATAAAAGGTGAAGACGGCTACGGAGTATCTCACACCTGGATTATTGTCCACTCTGAGAACGGCGACTTCGCCATGGACATCAATGAAAGTAAAAAAGGCAACTATACGCTAACTGACCCTGTGTGGTTTAATCCGACCTGCTGGTCAATGGCAAACTGGGAGCTTTGGTATTGGGCCTATGAGCAATGGGAACAGGGGGGCAGCGTGTACGGTGCCCTTGGTATCTGGTATTGCAATAAGACAGGTGAGAGCTTTGATAACAGGCAGTATTTAAAGCAGTAATAAAAGGCTAGGCTATCCTGATCAAATAAAGCTAGGGAGGTTTGGAATGGCAACTGATAAAGACCAAGAAAGAGCGAAAGACCAAGCAAGGGCGCAACTCGATTCTATTATTGAACTAGTAAAAGCGCTCGAAAAGGGAGAAGATGTAGACGGGCAAGACCCGCAGGAAGCTATTCGTGAAGACCCGCTATCAATCCAAGTCCGAAGTAATTGGCACGCACCAGGAGACGAAGCACGGGCAGGTGAATACGAAATATTATTATGCACTGGCGGGCCAGCTTGCCGAATTGTGGGCGACTTAAATGAGCACCAAGAGCCAGAATCAGCCAGCATTGAATACCAAGACTGGTTTACACCTTGGGAAAGTTACCCCATTAATAGCGATGAGGTAAAAGCCTTACTTGCTTATGCTGGCCAATTTTACTATGGCGCCTAGTTCCTACCTTAATCCCGCCCATTGCTACCGTAAGATATTAACAGTCGGTGTTAGTGGGCAGGGACTAGGGTAAAAATAAAAGGAGGTTTAATATGGATTTAGAGCTACTAATTCACAAGGTCGAACACTGCATTGGACAGATTGAAGCTGACGCACGGTTTCATTATAAACCGGCGCAGGTTGATATCAATGCCCCGTTAGCCTTAATACAAGTGGAGTTGGATACGAAGTATAGTACTTTAATGTGGGTTTATGACCAGTTAACAGAATTAAATAATGAGCCAGTAATGGAAAAGCCAGCGTTTTCGAAGGAAGAAATCATTAAACAGAACCCTTTATACCTGGAATGCCCACACTGTGGCCACAAGGACATCATATACGGTGCGACGGCCATTCCGGAAGAGAGAGGCTGCAAGATTATATTCGGCTCCGCTGCAGACTTCTGCACCAAGTGTGATAAACCATGGGGCCGTAATACACATTAAAATCACGATTTTTTTTTACCAAAAGGAGAATTTAGCAAATGGACAAACTCAGGCACAAGGTTGAACTGTTGCACCGCTCAAGCGAGCGTCTGGTCAGGGCTGCTGGTATAAAGCGAATTGACCGCACCTGGTGGCGCTTCGTGCGCAAGGAATCCTGGATTCACCTTAGGCGCAGCTTGGAACTTTTCCTAATGGTGCTTCGGAGAACAAGGTGAGCGCCATGCGTACCAAGAGAAGAAAACTTGGGCAGTACCGCTGCTGGCTGTGCGACAAGCACTTGAAAATCACCTGCGCCCCTTATAACAGGGACCGGTATAGCACATGTTATTGTGATGAGGATGGCCTTCCAGGTGGTTACACAGAGACGCCTGACGGCTGGACAGATGAGCAGGTTAAGAAAGCCAGGGAAGAGTACGCAGAGAGGCAGGAAACCTAGAGGGTGCCTTCCTCTATGGGCATGGTGCGGGCATAGAGCACCGTCTCGCCGACCGCCTTCTCGTTGTATTCCCTTAGAAGGTTTATGATCCGCAGGCCGACGTACTCGTCCTGGCTGTCCTTGAACTCGATGTCCAGCTGGACGTTCTTCTCTATTTCATAGCCGTCGTCGGGCTGCCTCCACTTGCCCCTGACCTTCCACTCTGTCTTGCCCTGAAGAAAGTCGAAGTGGTACGCCTTGGGCTGGGCGATTATGATGGATAGCAGCTCACGGTCTTTAGCCTTGCAGGCCTTCTTGACCTCGTCGTCGAAGATAAGGGCGTTGAGCTCTTTCTGGATATCCTCAACTGACATACTTTTTATATTGACGCCGTTAGTGCAGGGACAGGTTACCATAGTAACTGAATTCTAAATCAGACTCAGGTTTTAGTCAAAGTTTCCCGTTTAGTTGACCAAAACATCAAGCTGTTGGATAATTACAGAAGGAGACGTTTAGTTGAACAACGATATTATAGAAGCCCTGAAGAAGGTACCCAATGACATGGAGAGCTATGCCGACATAAGCCGGCTGGTCGATGCCGGCAAGTATGAAGAGGCCATTTCAAAGCTAAGTTCCTCAAGGATAACAGCTTCAACCAAGGAACAGCTTATAAAGGCTCTCGAGTCAAATGAGACCTACGTAATCGAAAGCACCTTCGCCGAGTTGAACTCAAGGATAGCCCAGGCGATGTGCTGGAACTGCTGGAGAGAGTAGCATGGTTAAATCTTTGGAAAAAGTCACGCCAGTGGCCGACAGCTTCTGCGACTACCTTGGCGATACGTGCACCAGGTGCTGGGAGAACAACGTCAAGGCCTGCCACATCAGCCTCGGCGAACAGGAGTACTATAAAGGTTTTAAGGTTTACGACCAGATTATGATTGTCAGAAGAGACGGCAACATTGGCGTTGAGAGCGACGTAGAGGTGAAATACAAGACAAAGTACCCCTATGGACTGCAAGCCGGCAAGGGAGCCGAGTTTGCCGCGGAGTACAGCAGGCACGAGAAGAAGATGAGGGACTACATAGCGCCCAAGCTGCCTGCCGGCACCCGTATACTCACCTCGCACCAGCACTACTTCCCCGATAAGAGGGACCCTGAGATGGTGGCCTTCCATATCCACGTCAACAAGCGGGCTCAGGACCTCGATGAAGCCAAGCTCGTGGCCAAAAAAATAGTTAATGCCTTGAATCCGGCAGAAATAGAAGAGGTCATAAAGGAGCCATGATGGAAGAAAAAAGCAATTTTGGTCTGGCCCTGCTGGCCGGCGAGGTCACCGATGGCATAATCGCCCAGAGGATACTTGATGGCGATAAAGACGCCTTTATGATCGGAAACAACGGTGACCCCAAGAAGCTGGTTGAAAAGGGCAAAAAGGCGGAGCGCACACTTATAATGAACGGCCACAGCTGCTGGGTTGAAGATGCCAAGGCCAGGGGGAGATTGTAATGGCAGAAAGACCAATCGTTGCTATACCCAAGAAAACAGAGATTGAACAAGAGCTGGATAGCTGGATAGATGATATGCCCAAGAGCATCTGTTTCAGGGACACGCTAAAGATTTACGCCCCTATCTGCCAGCACAGGTGCATCCCCGAGGCGATTGAACTAAGCGAGAAGATTACAGATTTATTCGGTCAGACGGCATTCTACGCCCACGTCTCAAGCTGCTGGAAAAAGACCGCTCCCGGAGGCGGCACTGTAGTGGAATGTGAGCCGGTATACGTGTTCGAGGTGGAGCAACGCTGCGTCAGCAAGGGCATTCTGCGAGGTCTGGCCGATGCCATAACAGACTATGGCAAAAAGACGCACCACAGGGGGATATCTATAAAGGACGGCACCATCTTTATCGCCAGAACACCGTCTGCTATTAAGGAATTCGAGGATATAGCCAGGAAAGTTCCGGCATAAAGATTAATTAACCTGGGGGGGGGATTCGAATCCCCCCCCCTTTTTTATGCCTTTTTAAGCCTGGCGCCGATAACGTGCCAGTGCTCGTGGTCTACTATCTGCCTCGGCACGCGCCTTATCGAGTGGTACTCGAAGAGGTAGTCTATTGCATTGACCATCAGCCTTTTATCCTCTTCGGTAGCCTGACCGTGGTGATTGACCACCACCATCGGTATCCGGCAGGTAAGGCAATCTACTATGATACAGGTGACGTCTCTGTAGTACTTGTGCGTTTTTATTTCACCTTCAACGAGACGGCACAGTGGGCAACCTTCTTTTTCCATCTTTTTAAATCCCAGGTACCCCTTTACCTTTTTCAGGTTCATACTGCGTTATTATATCATATTGGTACACAGGTACTATGGTAATGGTACTAAAGAGGGATTGAACAACTGTTAGCCTTCTGTTAGTCTTAGGTCGTTATGGCCAATCCAAAGCTGGAACTGAAGTTCAAGTATATGACGGCACCGGGTGTTAGAAGTAAGCTCGGCCTGAGCCGCTACCAGATGGACGAGCGCATAAAGCGCGGTCTGCTGCCGAAGCCTACCATGGTCGATGAAAACGGTGTCCGCTTCTTTGACCAGGAATGGCTTGGCAAGGCCAAGGCGATACTAAAAATATGACCAGGTCTCAAAAAAAAAGGAGCCGACTGTCCCGGAAAGGCAACGGCTCCAAAAGGGGGTGATGTCCAAAGGTTAAAGACACCACGCAATATTATTCTAGCGAATATTTATTAATTGCGCAAGTAAAAATCTTAAAGAAAGGAGACTGAAATGAAAAGCTTTTTTAAGCTCAAGAAGGGGCAGAAGGGTTTTACCCTGATAGAGCTCCTTGTGGTTATCGCCATACTCGGCATCCTGTCGGCAGTGGCCATCCCCAATATCGCCAAGTTTATGAACGCGGGCGAGGTGGAAGCCGGTGAAACTGAGTGGGCTAATGTCCAGACGGCCCTGCTGGCTGGCATGGTTGATAACGATGTAACTTTATTTTCAGCAGCGGGTACCTTTGGTGAAAATGCTACAGACGACTATGCAATTACCGGATCGGTCAACCTCAGCTCTTATATACTTGGTGGCATGCCTAGCGTGGGCGGCTCCTACACCATTGATATTTATGGAGCGGTTTTACAGTTAGCCTATCCGCGTTAACCTTAATCTAATAGCTATCGCTAAATACCGAGATAGATACCCAGGGGGAGCCCATTAGCCCTTCGTCACCAGGTGGGCTTCCCCGCTCACTTCCTGAATTCAATTGACAACTAATGTCAACAAATGTTACCATTAACAACATGAAAGCAATGTTAAGAAGGATAAAAAGCGAACAAAAAGGCACTCTACTCATATTGGCCTTAATACTGCTTGCCGTGGGCTCATTGATCCTGGTTCCCCTTTTATCATATATGGGAACCGGCCTGACGGTCGGCAAGATATTTGATGAGGAAACGAAAGACTACTACGCTGCCGATGCCGGAGTGGAAGACGCCATATGGCAGATTACAGAAGGCGTATTCGAGTTACCGGATCCCTTCAGGGAACCCCCTGATCATTACAACCCCTGGGGATACAGCATAGCCGATGTCAATGGCAGAAGCGTATCTATTGAAATCTGGTATCTGGACGGCATAACCTACCGCGTGGTATCAAAAGCCCCGGCTGACGGCAGCGGTACCACTATTACCGCCTTTGTGCAACCGATAGGCTACTGGAACGACATCATGGATAACGCCATCACCAGCCCCGGCGATATCACCATAAAACCGGGTGTAACTGTCACTGGAGACGTGCAGTATAACGGCTCGATTGATAACAAAGGTGAAGTTGACGGGACAATTTATACAGATCCCTTGGATTGGTGGCCTGAACCCGATGAGCTCTCGGGGTTCTACCTGAATGACTTAGAACAGAACTACCCTTCCCACGATAGATATATTGGAGACATAGAAATCGATCTGTCCTCAGTAACAACACTAGGGCCACTTTATGTTGACGGAAACCTGCTCCTGAAGGGAGCCGGCTCGGTCGGTCTTGCCGGCACCATCTTTGTTACCGGCAACCTGACAGTCAATCCATTGTCAGGTGCCAGTTTAACACTTAATAATCAGACCATCTATGCCGGTGGCTCGATATTCTTGGCACCTGGTTGCACCACCATCGGCTCAGGGTGCATCATCGCCGCAGGAGACGTTGACTACCAGCCAAACATTTCAGGGGAAGATTTCGTTTTCCTTATGTCCCTTGAGGGTGTCGTTACACTACAGCCAGGAAATGATTTTTACGGTTCAATAGCGGGTGAGTGTGAGGTCAATCTTTGGCCGGGCACCGAGCTCATCTGGTCAGATCCGCCCATAGACTCTTTAAACTTCCCACCCTCGGGTGGCGGTCCGGGCATGGGCGTCTTTTGGGGCATACTTTCCTGGGAGATAAGCTAAAACTTCATCAGGGGTTCAAAGCTCACCCTACAGTCACTTGACAATTACACTATGTAACATTAGCATGTAATTGAGAGGTTTTGTATTGGAAGTAAAGTACTTTAGAGACGTAACCGACCTCCCACAGTTATCAGTAGAAGAAACCTTAAGGCTCAAAGAGGTTACCAAGAAATTCCCGTTCTATGCCAACAGCTACTACCTTGACCTGATCAACTGGCAGGACGAGGCCGACCCAATCAGGAGGATGGTGGTGCCTACCACCGAGGAGCTCGAGGATGAATCCTGGGGGGCCACCGACCCTTCTCGTGAAAAGTACTATACCACACTCCCCGGCCTGCAACACAAGTATAGTGACACCGCCATAATGCTGACTGGCGACTCCTGCTACGGCAACTGCCGCTACTGCTTCCGGAAGAGGCTCTTCGTGGACGGTGGCAGGTACGAGGTACTAAGGGACTATAAGTCGGCCATTAGTTATATAGAAGGCCATAAAGAGATTAGCAATGTGATACTTACAGGCGGTGATCCCCTGCTGCTGGAAACGAGCCGTTTAAGAGATATCTTGACTGAACTGAAGTGGATTAAACACGTCAAGATCATAAGGATTGGTACCAAAGCGCCCGTCTATAATCCCTTCCGCATCATAGATGATGCCGTGCTGCCTCGGCTAATAGATAAGATAAGCGGACCGCAAAAACTCATCTACTTCGTGCTGCACTTCAGCCACCCCCGGGAGATAACCAGCGAGGCGGTCAAAGCGGTGGGTATCCTCTTAAAGAGTGGTGCCGTTCTCCTGAACCATCACCCCCTAATTCGGGGGGTCAACGATAGTCCCGAAGTGCTGGCAGAGCTTCACCGTAAGCTTTCCTTCATTGGGGTTTCGCCTTACTACGTCTACCAGGTCAGGCCGGCCAAGGGCAATAAGACCTACAGCATGCCCATAGCAAGGGCCTACCGCATATTTCTAGAGTCACAGAAGCAGCTGTCCGGCACAGCCAAGAGGGCCAGGTTCGTGCTGTCGCACAAGCTGGGTAAGATAGAGGTTGTTGGGCTGGATGAAAATTATATCTACACGAAGTACCATCGGTCACCAAAGAATGATCTTGTTGACAGGATGGTGACCATGAAAATAGACGAAGAAAAGTACTGGCTCTAGTGCCTGTAGAACTCCGCCTCGGTTGCCTCAATTTCCCTGGAAGCTTCCGGCATTTTCGTTGAGTTCATGTCACCTAGGCAGGAACTCTCTAAACGTAAAATGATTTATTATGTAAAGAGCCCCCTGTTTTAAAGGGGGCAACTCATTATGACGAAAAAGCCCAAGTCTGTCATTGGCATCAACAAAAACCAGGACTCAGACCGGTTGTCTTTATGGGGTGCTTACCCTTCCACCAGGCCTCGCCCATTTCTTAGGGTCAGTACCCGCTTGCGTACCTTCAGGCGCACACATACAATCTGCCTGAAGACGACTTGTGAATAACTTGGCTACTTCGTCAACGATGCGTTGCTGTGCTTTGCTGAATTCCAACTTCGAATACGGGTACGGGTTGCTCCAAGCTTCGAGGGCTCTGTCAAAAGCCTTTTGGTTCAGCTCACCCAACTCTATAATTTTTGTAACCCAAGCCGAATACTCACAACTCGGGGTTGTCAAGACTTCGTGAAGAAGCTGCTCGTACTTTTCCTTACAAAGTGACCTTCCCTCTACAGGAAGCAGCTTACAAGCCGTGTCGGCCGCGTCAAAAGGTCCTTCTATAAATTCCTTTTCCATTTGTTCTAACTTATCGGTTTTACTCTGGAACTCCCGCAAATGTCCGTATTCTTCTTCAGCTATATGCTTATAAAGCTTGGCAATCTCAGGTTGTTTTGCCTTCTCAGCTTCTTCGGCTAGCTTCTCATAAGACCCCATAGCCTCGGCTTCTTCCTTGATACTATCCACCAGGCCCTTATAAACATTCTCATCCATCATGTTTTTCCTTTTTTCTCCATTATCCATTACATTTTACATACTGTCAATAAAATAAGGGCCCAGACCGGTTAAAGTCTGGGCCCTGGCTCGCTCATTTCTCTTGGTTTTCTCCCCTATTTTGGCTCGCTCATAGTCCATGGTTGTCTCATTTTATACGGCTCGCTCTTATTATCCACTCACACTTACATATTATCAATATAAAGCCGCACAACTACGTTGTTAGGAAGCTTGCGAGGATTCCTGAGTACCTGCTGCCAAGACATGACGTCTATAAAAGCAAAGAAATCAAGCCTAGGGTTGGTGCTAATAATAGCAAATGATTTTTATATGGGGATTAGATGTTGAGATATGTATACTAAATGCCGTACTTATCTATTAAATTCAATAGTCCATATTTACCAAGACCTGTTTGTTTAACGCTGAGGATATCCGATAGAGTACCTGGAGGAAGCGAGGCTCTTGTTTCAGGAACGAAAGTTACGCGTGTACGGTCGCCGAATTTTTTCGTGAGACATTTTCCATGCCTTGCTTTTCTGCCCTCTGTCCAACTATCCTTCTTAAGTAATTTTATTAATTGTTTTCCTGTTATGGCAGGTAGTTCTCTGCGCGAAGACATAACATTATAAGTTGGCTACCGTAGGAATTCGCTGGACTATAGGCCTAAGAAAAGTATCGTCGCTCATAGATGTATTTATGTCAATATTATGCTTAGGTTTAATTTTGTGGAAAATAATATTATTTTCTTTAAAAAAACGTTCTCTTTCACCAACGTCCCCAAGTGTATTCAAATGACAAAAAATAGCCTCTTTAAGGTGTTCATCAGCCTCACGAATAGAACGCCCAAAAGTAGAAGTACCGAGCTCGTCACAACGCGCAACCCAACGCCTTCCTTCTTTTCGAAACTTGCCATTGAGAATCACATAAGAACCAGAAAACATACTACCCCCTTTTTATCTAGTAAAACGCGCCAAAGAAATAAATTTTTCTGTATATACCAAAACAGGTTATTTGTAAATCTATCATTATAACACCAGTTTACATTCTGTCAACAGTTTTATATTATAGGCACAAGTTTATTTTTTTGTCAAATGTCAAACCTTTAGATTTATAGGAAGCCAGCAAGGATCCCTGAGTACCTGCTGCACAGGCAGGATGTCTGCAAACGCAAAATGACTATTATGTAAAGAGCCCCCTGTTTTAAAGGGGGCTCTTAATGATTTATCTAGAAAATCCTTTTTTTAGGCAGTTCTATTTCTTCTCCATATCTGAAGGGCAACAATGCCCATTAGCACAACGGCCAGCAGGCCTGGGAATAGCAGGAACATCCAGCCGGCAAAGGCCTCGTCTTCCATGAAGCTGGAATAGAAGTTCTGAAAGGTAAAAAGAAGCATGGTAAGGCCTATTATGCCGATCAGCCAGTCATACCAGGTCGTCCTCATATTCCGGCCGCGCAGCCATTTAACCATGGCAAATCCAAGTATGCCAAGTAATAGGCCGAGTAAAGCCCACAATACAACCATACTGGTAAACATATATACTCACCTCCTGTTATATTAATAATTTAATAGTTCATTTCGCCCATGCAATACAGGTCGTGGTCTTTGTCCCACCATTCTTCCCATTCTTCCTCGGGTTTGACGCCGTAGCCATAGGCTACGTCCATATTGACGAAGAAGCCGTTCAGCATTGATGTATTGGCTATGATAGGCTTGACAAACTCGTGGATAGTTGACAGCCTCTCCTTGTTAAAGACGCACTCGGCATTGCAGAGGCCGCAATAGGTGTCCGTCTCCTGCCAGTAGGTAGCGCAGGCATAGTGGTTTAGAGGCCAGCGCTTGTAACCGGGTGCATTGTTGAAGAATTGCGGCTGCAGGTGGTCCGGAGCCATCTCCGTAGCGTTGGGGTCGGTCATGACGTAATCGGGTTCCTTGAAAAAGGGTATAGCTGTACCAGGGCAGACATCGGCGCACTTTGTGCAGGAATTGCAGAATCGGTTGATGCCGGCATCTATCGGGTTTGATGGCGGCAGTGGCAGGTCGGTAAAAACGACCATGGTGGTCCTTATCATAGGCCCCCACTGCGGGGTAATTATCTCGTGGATTCTGCCAAGCTCACCCAGGCCGGTTAGCACACCCCAGGCGGGTCGCATGGTCATGCCCCATGTCCCGGCACCGGCACCGTAGTATCCTATTGATTGCAGGAAGGCCTTTATCCGATACTGGGTAATGTCCATCTGATCATAAGCCTTGCCTACAATGCCGTCTGAAAGATAACTGGGCGACATTCTGAGCGCGTATAGCTGGTGCCTAATGGTACAGACAATGGCATACTTAAAACTAGTGGGTAATACTATCTCGCCTTTGCCTTCGCCTTCAACGGCCGGCTTGTCGACATCCTTGAATACAATACGCCAGTTTGGACCAAAATCCTTAGATGTGTGGTGTATCAGCTTCTTGGTGGTGGCATCTTCTACCGCACCGAAGCCCACCGAGGTGGCTCCCATATGACGGCATACCGTCCTCATCATACGGGCATTCTCTTCCGGAGTTCCCACCCAGGGTGGCAGGCCCCTCTTCTCGGGTGAGGCTACTTTATCCTGCTGTCCTAGAACAGAATAAACACCCTTTTCCTTGACATAAGGCTTGAGCCAGCCGGTGGTTTTAATAGCTTTGTCACGCAGGCTCATGCCCGGCACATTGTTATTGGTCTGGCACGCATTAGCACGCTCCTTCTGGGCGGCGCTTCTTTCCATATATGTTGCCGTTTCGATCTGCCTGAATGGCTGTCCCGGTGCCGGCATGAAACCATTGTCATAAAGACCGCCTTCGAAGCGATCCATAATGGCCCAATCGATCTCGGTGGTGGAATCTAGGTAAGGCCTTTCTTTTATCCACCAGGCGTTTTTTTCCTGGGCCGCATCGGGTGATGAGAGGACTTCGTCCATGTCGTGGAACACTGGAGCGGCAGCCGCGGCAGCACCAATGCCGGCGGCACCGAAACCCACGGCCTTCATGAAATCCCTTCTTGTTACCGTTGAGTGAAACTTGCTCATTTTGACCTCCTTGTTCTTAGAAAATTTAAGGCGTTGGGGCTAAAGTAGATAATCAGGCAGGCTATGGACAGGACGGCTGAGATAGGATGAAACCAGAGGTTGGCGGTATACGACTCGCCATCCTTGATCAATCCGATCATCTGGAAGCCGCACCCTATGCTAAGCACGCCAAGTATCAAACCTACAGCGCCATATATATTCCTTCGTTTTTTACTCAATTCCATTTAGCTACTCTCCCCCTTTT
>Ga0307380_10010954_pt1 | contig 11380 bp, 17 predicted proteins | sample UN3MG_FD_202239 | JGI IMG/M metagenome (GOLD analysis project Ga0307380, IMG submission 202239) | Soil microbial communities from Risofladan, Vaasa, Finland - UN-3 | ecosystem: Environmental > Terrestrial > Soil > Coastal area > Acid sulfate soil | place: Finland: Risofladan, Vaasa | collected... | reverse complement strand
ATACGAGGCTAGTATGAGTCTAAAGCGACTTTGAAAGCTCCTTAATGAGGCGAAATATTTTTAGTAAGTGGATTAATTAACCAAAGAACCAAATATTTGAAAGGGCAAAAGGAGTAAATGTAACCCTCGTTGCTTTATAAATATTTTAATCTCCTGCTCGGAGTGGATGGAGCGAAGTTTGACATAGTGACAGAAAGGTAGCATTGTGGTTCGTACGGACAATGAGAATACGGAGATATAATTATAAAGAGCGCGTCATCTTCTATAAGATTCTCGCTAAGTAAGGTTCAATTCCTTACCTATGTCAAAAGTGGGTTCTCTTCCCTCTTTAAGCCGCAAGGTAAATAAGATTGCCACAACCTTTGTATTTTATGAGGTTGTGGTTTTTATGGAGAAGTAGGCTTTTATTAGGAGTTTCAGCCTTTGTCAACTGAGAAGTTGACCTTCTCCGCCAATTACCAGAAGCAGGTAGAATAAACGGCTAAATGACGCTGAAAAGCGAAAATGGTTAGCGAAGTCGGGGAGTTTTAACTTTTGTTAATATAATACTCATAACTTTGAAACCCGCTATTTGAAAAGCTATGCGCATGGCGTTCTTCTGGGATTTACTAACTTTTATAACAATAAAATTAAATAAATATGAGTCTAAATAAAGTATCATTAATCGGATCAGTTGGCAAAGATCCTGAAATTAGATCAACCCAAGATGGTAAAGAGATCGCTTCTTTTTCGCTTGCAACAACCGAAAGCTGGAAAGATAAGAATACTGGCGAGAAGAAAGATAAAACTGAATGGCATAGAATTGTAGTTTTTGGCGCACTTGCTGGAATTGTCAAAAATTATGTCAAAAAAGGTTCAAAACTTTATGTTGAAGGTCAATTAAAAACTAGAGAATGGACTGATAAAGATGGAATTAAGAAATACACAACTGAAATAGTTTTGCAGGGCTTTAATTCTAATTTACAAATGTTGGCTGGTAAAAATAATAATGCACCGCAGGATCAACTCAATAAAGATATGAATAAAGTTGAGGAAGCTTTTGATAATCAAGAGCTTGATGATGAAATTCCTTTTTAGTTAAAATAAATATAAATATAAAAAGAAAATGAAAAAATTACCAAAAATCGGAAAGATATATAAGTCAAAATATGGTCTCAAGCGTGAAGTTGAGGTCGTGAGTTTTTCTGAAAAATTTAATATAATTCAATTAGTGACAAATTTTGATGATTGTCATCATGGTGTTATTGAGTCTAGAGAATTAGATACTTTCTTAAGCCTATGGGAAGAAAAGGAGGAAGCAGTAAAAAATAAGCTATCAAAAGCAGAATTGAAAGATAACTTGAGAGAATATCTAGAAATGGGAGATGATTTCTTTGATAATTTTTGTGGGAAAATGCTTTTAAAATCTTTCAAAGATGAAGTTAAGGATTTGCTAGATTTGCTTGATAAAGAAGATTTAGAAAATCTTCTTGCATTTTAGACGAGCAAGAAAAGATAGTTTGTAGCCCTAAAAAAGAGGCAGGAAAAAGTTAAAATGAAAATACAACAATTTATAAAACCACTATCGGTAAATCAAGCATGGCAAGGAAAGAGGTATAAAACTAATGCCTATATTTGTTATGAAAGACAATTACTGCTACAATTGCCTAAATTAAAGCTGCCAGAGCCTCCTTATGAGGTTAAGTTTGAGTTTGGGTTCAGTAATAAGGGTAGCGATATAGATAATGCTCTAAAGCCGTTAATTGATGTAATGCAAAAGAAGTATGAATTTAATGATAGGGATATTTACCGACTTATTGTAAATAAAGTAATTGTAAAGAAAGGATTGGAATATTTTAGGGTAGAAATGAGTAATTTTAAGATTCAATAATTTCTAATTCAAAATTATCTGGCAGGATCTTTTTCAATTTAGACATAGTCTCTTTTGAGGATGTCACCGCAAGTTGATTCTTCATTATTGACCAAGTCTTGCCGAATAATATACAACCCTCCGTATCAGCTTCAAAATTTCCATTGTGGATTTCAATATTGCTACGATTAACTACATTTATCAATTTCCAATACCTAAAAATCCCAGTGTCATCTTTTGTGCAGCGATATATTCCTGTTGGAATAGCTGAATCTTTAATTGAGTTGCGGTGAGGATTTTCAAGACTTCTAGCAATTATTTTATCGCCGTCAAATAAAGTACCTAAAATTGCTGTATTAGCGATGATTTCACGCTTTAAAATGTATCTATTCATCCAAAAGATTCAATAATTCTAAAATTATATTTTGATAGCTACTATCGTATCCGATTTCCATTAATTGTACAAACAAGATTGACTTTCTTTTTCGTTGATTGCGTGAAAATCAATATATTTATCCATAGTTAAGCGATATATTGGATTTTTACGAATATTATTGATAGTTTCAAAATCACTTTTTACAAGCCAAAGCGGCTCATACCTATCGCAAAAATCATTAATTTTAACAGTCTTTACAACGGTTTGACTGCAACCAGCTAAGATTATCGCTAGTAGGAGCGGAGCGATTAATTGCTTTGCGAATTGTGATTTGTTTTTTCTCGTTAATAAATTCATCTTTTGCCTTAATTTCATCATTTTGTCGTTGCAATTGGTCGTTTAAATTTGTGTTAATATTTTCAAGCTTTGTAATTGAATTATTGTAACCCTTCAAAAGGGAGCTAAAATAAATAAGAAATCCAAATATAGCAAGGAAAATCACAAATGTGCCAGCAGATTTTAGACTGTTCAAATTAAAGAATTTTACTAAAATACTTATCATACCTAACCTAAAACATAAAATTAATATTTGCCAGCATTCCTCTCGTAATTCCTAAGCTGCTACTGGAATAGAAGCTAATAGATGGGACTACGCTAACATCCTTAAAAGTTGTCAAATGGTAACTAAAATTAATAGCTGGAACGATTGCCGAGATTTTGCTTTTTTCGTAAAAATAGTCGGTATAAGCTCTACTTTCTAAATTAACATTAGCCAAAATTAGCGAGGTGGTGACTTTCTTTATTTTATACCCAACGCTTAGAGTGTCAATAAATGATTGATGTTCGTAGCTAAAATCTTGATCTGATTGCCTTGCATGTCGCTTAGATTTATAATTGATTAATCTATTTGAGCTGATTGAAGTTACAAATCCATTTTTATAAAAATGAGTGATGTTAAAATTTGGAGTTTTAAAGCTATTTTCTAGATTTGAGTGATCTGTAAATTCAAAGTCTTTGTGATCTTCAAAAGAATGCCCAAAACTTACGCCGAATTTAGTAACTCCAGCATTGGCAGATGAGGTTAAAAGAAATAGAATTAAAATCGTTTTTTTAATCATTTTTTAAAAATGCCTTTTAATTTGTCAACAGTTGTAACGCCGAGTAATGCTACACCAGACCAAATCATGGTGTTCGCAGTCTCATCGATTTTATCGTAGAGCGTGAAGGCAGTAATTAGCTTTAATTTAGCTCCATAAGCTATTAGTGATAGTTTTGAAAATCCTCCTGAGAATATCAAGAATAAACCTGCGAGTTTTCGCGATGATGTTTCTCCTCCTTTAGACTCTAAAAAGCTAATTAGATATTTTATTAATCGTTTCATAAAATTTATTTATGTTTAGCAAAATTTACAATATTGTTCTTCTTTTTAAAAGTTCCGATATAATTATGTTCAGTTTTGATTTTATCAACTTCGTCTAAAATATTGGGATGAGTCTTTTCGAGGGCTTCAAACATCTTTTCAAGCAGAGCAATTTGCAACAATGAATGATTTTCTTCATGCTTTTTTATTGAATCCAAATCTAATCTGATTTCTTTAATTTTAAAAGAAAGAATTAGAGATATTATTATTGCAAAGATTGCTATAATAGATATAATTAATAGGTAAGAATTCAGATAAATCATTGTTTTATAAGAAAATTTTTAATATCGTTTAGAATAATATTTGGATCAGAACACTCCGATTCTTCAATAGCTGTACCTGAAAGGTATGTAATGACATATAACAGATTTTGTTCGCTTAGAATTGAAGTAATCCACAAATAATGCAATGTATTTTCTTGAAACCAGTCTGTATTTTTTGCTATAAAAATCATCGATGAATATTTATCTAGCACCGACAAATCTTGCTCACCTTTTCTATCTCTCAAATAGAATCTTGCGGCATTAGTTTGATTTCCAAGCTTGAGTAATAGTTGGTAAGAATTAAGATCAATTGATTGTTTGACTGAATAAAGAGCAGGCTTGATTGCTTTTAAGTCTAGAATACAGCGATTCTTTATTTCTCTTGCATCGCAAGCTCTAGCGGCATAAAATCTACCCGAATATGAATCTTCATAATAGTTGAAGTCCAAAGCAATGGAGCTAATTGAGATACCAGTTTTATCGCCACATTTTAGTAAAATTCTATCAATAAAATAATTTAGCTCATCGTAATTTGTATTAATGTCATAAGATTTGTTGTGATAATATCTCTTTACCAGATTAGATGAGAAGTAAGCAGTTGAAATAATTGAAATTATCAATATTATTGAAAGCCATTTTTTAGCCAAAAGAAATTTCCAAATTTCACCGATTTGTGTTAGCCCTTTTATTGTATTCAAAATTAAGAGAAGTTGTGCCATTATTTCAAGATTTCGTAAATTGGATGAGTAGCATCTTTATTTGCTGCCTGCGTGCTTACTGTATCAATATGATCTTTCCAGTGTAAACTAGCTGTTTTTTTAGCGAATGCACCCGCTGCGGCAATACTAAGCCAGCTAACAACGCCAAATATTATGCCAGCAATGCCAATGTACAACCAGTTTAAGCTATCAACAATTTTATTTATCATTCAACTATTCTTACCATTGGTTTGAGAAACTCATTTTTAGTAAATTGTGCTGGGTTTTGTGCTTTATCTTTGATGTTTAAACCAAGTATTGGTCTAATACTTTCAAGAGCGGCGGCGTTGCAATAATGGTCGTAAATCTTTTTCTTATCGCCAAAAATTTTGTAAATCCAATTTATAGAAAATGGAAGTTGCGTAAATTTATAATTTGCGGGTTTATTCCAATATTTTTTTAATTCCCCATTCGCTTGTTTTGAAATTTGAAAACGGTTGGAGCAATAAAAGAATTTTACCCCATCATTTCTAAATCTTGAATCTATATTATATCCGATTGTTAAGCCGTAATCATTTCTTAACCGACTTATTTCATAAATAGTTGTATGCTTTCCAATGCCAACATTCAATTCACCGAGCTTGAAAAATAAATCATCGCCCGACCTTTCAACATCAAACACGCCCGCAACATGATCTATTTGCTCACCTGACACAAATTTGATTAGTTTAGAAAATATGTAATACCACTTTTTGTGATAAAAAGCGAAAAAATCACCATTTTTTAAACTATCAAATAGATATTCTAAGTTTTTATTTTCAATCATATTAAACTATATTGTATTTATCCATTAAGTATTCATTAACAGCTGTAATTTCAGCTGGAGATAATGTTCTTGCGAATTGAAGAACTTCAGCTATTAGACCTGAAAAATTACCAGAAAATGCAGTTGGTCCTACTCCAAGAGTTCCAGTGTCTGTCAGCGTGATACTTCCTGAATTTGCTCCATCAACGATTGAAACTCCATTGTCAAATATTGCAGCAGTGTCAGGAGCAGCCCTTCTGACGAATGTAAATACTTTAGCGTCTGTTAAAATATTTGTCGAAGGAGCATTAACAGCATCAGTAGCTGGGGTTGAAACAAATCCATACTGAAAATAAGCACTTGTTGATGTTGGGATTGCGTTTGGAGTTGCGATTGCAATATCCTTAGTTCCGGCTCCTGCTGTTGAATTCCAACCATATGACCATTGTTGTTGAGCTGTAACTCCTGTAACTTTTTGGACGATAAAAATTGTGGTTGCTTTTGTGCCGCTTATTGCACTACCTGGAACTCCAATTCTTCTCATGCCAAAGTTGAAGCCAGTCAAATCAAGAGCAGGAAAGCCATTTAATCCAGTTGCAGAGTAAGTAGGAGATCCTGCAAGTATATTTAAATCAAGCGTTGCGCCTGCGCTTCCTTTATTAACCCAAAGTGTCGGAGTTAAATTAGAATGTTGAAGACTATCGCCATCAATCCAGAATTCAGGATTTGCAGTGGTAACCGCAGAATCATCAATTCCGAAATTCTTTTCAATTGAAACTGTCATCAGAGTTCCATCAGAGACAAAATTTAATTTGTCGATGGCAAAAGGATCTGTTGATAAAACTGGTTTAGTCTTATTTTCAAAGCGATATGTTGCAAAATTATAATTTAAAGTCCTACCACCACTAGCATCTTGCTTGACTAGTAAGCTGTATTTACCGCCATTTTTCATATTTGTTGGCGCTCCTAGAGTTCTGTTCCCCGCTAGTGTTACGCTTGCATCTTGGTTGTCGTCTAAATTCCAACTAATAGTTGCTGCGTCTGTTAAAACTGTTGCGGCAAAACTATGTTGTTTCGTGAATTGTTGCGCTACATTATTTTTAGTAGTGTTAGCATCGTAACCTTGAACTGTTACACTAATATCACTAGTAACAAGAGCGTCGCTAATTGTAATTAAATCTGCGTCTGTAACGAATCTTTTATTTAATGAATCGGTAATATTACTTGTTGTTGTAGTGTCGGCATTTACAACATTTCCTAGTCCTACATCTGCTTTTGAAAGACTATCCAATGCTGCCAAAGCTCCAACTTGAACCCTTCTATTTACGCCAGCGCGCGAAACTGGTATTTCATCGGTAACTTGAATAATAGTTCCGTCTGTTAATTGACTAATTTTTAAATCTATTGGCATTTTTTAATTAATTATTGTTCTAATAAAATTTTCCCGCCGTCTTCTAAAAGAAGGTGTCCGCCATCTTCCAAAAGAAGATGTCCGCCGTTTCCATCATTGTCGCCCTCAACAATTAAGCTAGTAGTTATATTTGTAATTATACTTGAAATTATACTTGAAGTTAGCATTATTTAATTATCATTTGGGGTTAAACCTACAATCATGCTATATTGTGTAATATCATCTGTTGCTATTGCTTGCCCTGTGCATTTTATTATATTATCTAATGTCAAGTCTTGATTTCCCAATGTTCTAGTAATTGAATCTTTAGGAGAATTTAAACTAGATGTATAGGAAATATTAGCTACTATTTCTTGAGATGTTGGGGATGTTCTAATTATTGTAGAATTTATTTCCCAACTTCCATTAAAAGGTAAAGAGCTAGAATCAAAAATCATTTGAGAACCGAATTTAAGCTTTACTTGTTTATTATTAACATTTGTAGCAAAAGATCCCCAGCTTTTTATAGTTAGAATATCGCCATTATTTTGTAAAGTGTTTTTTACTAATTTATAATTAATTAAATCAGTTTCTGCTACTCCAACATTAGAAACCGATGTAGTATTAACCGATAATATACCACTAATATTAAGATTAAATTTAGCTCTAATAGCCTTATAAACTCCTTGTAAATATATAAACCAACCAGTAGTAAATAAATTATCCTCTGTTGCTACTGGAATATTAGTATTTGGAATATTAGTTTGTGTCATTAAAAACCTCCTGGTGTAGCTTTTAAATACGCTCCCAATATAGTGCATTTTACTGGATCAGATATTGTTAATTCAATAATAAATGATCTACAAAACCCTAATTTTTCCCAAAATAACTCTGTTGGATATTCTCCTATTGCTCCTAAACTAGAAGTTGTCTCTTCTGACCATGTATAACCCCCATCAATAGAGTTTCTCATCATAATTAAAGGCGTAGAACCCTGCGAATTACCATCAATACCAACTCCAAAATCTAACATTAAACTTAATCTATCAATGGTATGATAAAGATAGTTACTAAACTGGGTAGCTCCCACAACTTTTCTTATGATAGGCACTCCATCTTCTGTGTAAGTATCAAGATCAAGCTCATATAATTTTCCATATTTAGAGCCATTTACTATATTAGTATTATTGAAAAAGGCATGATATAAAACAGTCCATGCTACTACTTCCGTTTGCCCAATATTTAAACTACCTCTCTCACTCCAAAGTTGATTGCTTATATCATATACCCAAGTTTTTTTAGCACTCGGAAATGTTAAACAATAAAATTCATGTCCTGCTTGAGTATATATAAAAGCAGTTGCATCATCTATTACTGAATAAGAGTTTATAGCGGTTTCAATTGCAGAGGTAGAGATTCTTTTAGGAGAATAACTTCCTGTAAAATAAACTATTCCATCTTCACCAAGCCAATAAATTCCAGTTGTATCAAGGGCTGTTGAAAATTTAGCACCTAATCCTTTTTGAATTAAACCTCCGTCAATTCTTAGAAATGGAAATGTTGCATTACCTGTATCATACCAAATTTCTGTACTAATTGTGCCAAAAATATAAAGATGTCTGTTATAATTAACAATTCTAACAATATTGTCAGATAACGCTTCCGCTGTTGCAAAATCTAAAGCCGCATATGAGGTGGTATCCCTTAAAGCTGAAATAAAAAATTGCCCACTATTTATTTTACTAAAAATAGAATAGCCATCTAAAGTAGTAACCGAACTTGCCGCTTGATAATCAGGATCAGTTATTTGACCAAAAATATTAGCACTTATATCGTAATAATAAGCAGCACCACTTTGCGTAAGGATTGTGATTTGTACGCCGTTTTCAGTCATCATTACTGGACCTGGAGAAGTAGAAAGCGTTCCTAAAATTGTAGTAATTTTTGTTTTAGATATTTTATATAAAGTTAAACCTATTACAGCATACAAAAATTCATCAGTAGCTAATAGACCATAAACAGGATTTTTAGTGTCAGTTGAAATCCAATTTTTCCAACCTGGCGTATTAAATAAAATAGCAGTTTTAAACGGAGAGTCTAAAGGCGATAATTCTGGGTAAAAATTCAATACTCTTTCAGAAGACAGAAGACGACTTCTAGATTGGTAAGCATTGACTGCGAAATTAATTTGTTGTATTTCCGCCATTATCTATAAGTATTAGTGTTAATTTCGGTGGCAGGTTCAAAATAAATGCTAGTTGTTTCCCTATCGTAACCTTCTGCATCAGCTAAAGAATTATCTGCATCCTCTTTTAATAAAGTCAAAAAATTAGGATCGCTTATAGAGTTAAATCCTGCTAATTCTTTTGCTAAATTAAGATAGATTGGCTTGAGCCATTCCACTGGAAAATCAGCAGTATTAGAAGGATTATCAAAATCAAATAATTGTTGCTGGAAAGTAAAATTGATTAAATAAAGTGCGCTAGAAGGCGTTTGCCATAAATAAAGAGTTCCATTATTTAATTGCTTATCATAAAAAAATCTATTTGGAATGCCAGAGCTATTTTTAATGGTAATTGCTCTGTAAGTATCTCTTGAAAGCTTTACCATAGGTAATTCGCTATTAGATTGTATACATTGTGCGTTATCTATATTTTCAGGACGGCTAATTTTAGTTGTATAAACATAAACTGCGGCACCAAGATTTACATTATCAGTTAATGGATTATTTATAGTAACATTTAAACCAGATATGTTAGTAATGGTTGACCAAAAAATATTACCGTTACTTAAAAGAACTCCAAAGAAATCACCAATTATCATTCCATTTACATTTAATAATGGAATGATATTAATGCCGCTTAAAATATTAGTAGTTGTAGTAGTAGAAACATAACTTTCAGTTACATCTGCGGTTAATCCGTCTATAATATAACTTGCTTGATTAGGCTGGACAAATAAAGTACCTTGTTTTGTTTTCCAAAGTCTTGCTCCTTTAGCGATCCATGATTTAATTAAAATGTTAAGTAAGGTTTTCCCTCTTTGTTGTTGAGCGGCGGTCAAGGCTCTATAATCAGTTTTTACTCCTATTCTTTCATAAGCTAAATCAATAATTTGATTAGTTACTAAATTAAAATTATTTGAGTTACTTGTCGCCATTTTAAAAAGTTATATCAATATTATTAAGAGCTTCCATTGCTTGCTCGTAAGTTACTTCTGGAGTAATTTCAATTGCATTAATCTCGCTAACCAAAGTAGCTTCATGAAAATCGTAAGTTACTTCTGGAGTAATTTCAATTGCATTAATCTCGCTAACCAAAGTAGCTTCATGAAAATAAGAATATGATCTTTGATCTTCAATTAGATTGATAATATCTTCCATTTCTGAAATTAATAACTCAATCGCCATGCCATCATCTGTCATCCAATTAACAAAACCAATTGCAATATTTCTAGGACTTCTTGCGGCTGATACCAAATTATCACCTGCGATTTTTGTTGCGGTGTAAGGTCTGGTTTCATAAATAACTGGTTGATACATCCAACTGTCTCTATTTACTCTAACTTGGGCTATTTTATTAATTTTAGCTTCAGCCAAATTACTATCTTTAAAAAGATCATTTATTTGATCTTGAGAATAATCAACATCTATAAATATTAAACCTTCAGCATCCCCATTAGCAATCATTTTGTCCTTCTCGACTTCTGAATCTACACTCTCACTAATAAACTGTGTAATAATATACTTATCCTCTGAGTTTTTCCAAACTATATTTTTCATTAACTTTTAAATATTAAAATTGATATATTTGACAAATCTGGATAGCTTGTAAAGTTAGAATTATCCCATTTTTCACATCGTATTGTCAAACTTGTTGTTAGTGCGGATATAATCCCGATCGTTGGCGTAAAACTTGTCTGTGCGCAAACTGCTGTTACATAATAATCTGCATTTGGCATTGGAGTAGTAAAGTTTATTCTGTAGTTTCCTGCGCTCAAACGAGTTAAACTAGAAACATTTTTCGACGCTAAAGTTATAGGAGTAACAGCACCATCGAAACGAATAGCTGCTGAAATAAAATTACCATCATTAAATGTTTGCTGAAGTTTCAAAGGTGTAATAAAATTAGTATCATTTACAGCTGCCGTGGTTTCTGCTTGAGTAGCTATTTTTGCAACACCAACCACTAATTCGGTTGCTACACTTAAGTTTATTGAATCAAAGAAAGGTTTTTGAGGATTTAAAACAATTAAATCAACACCATCATTTCTTAAACAGTAAGTTTGATTTAATACATCGTCTGCTTCTAAATCAACTTTTACACCTGCGCCATTATATTTTTTTAGATTTAAAGCCGCTAATCCATCAATAGCTAAAGTAGGGGCGGCAATATTTGGAATATGAAACTGCATTTCAAATATTTGGGTATCTTTATAGCCAATAGTAGAAATATTAACATTGGAATCTAAGACATAAGCAGAAGCTGAGCCTGAACTTACCCCCCAAAATGCCTCTGGCATAGGGTCAAAAGCAATTATACTATCAGAAGATCCCCCATCAACTGGATCAATAGTATCT
>Ga0307380_10010953_pt1 | contig 11380 bp, 27 predicted proteins | sample UN3MG_FD_202239 | JGI IMG/M metagenome (GOLD analysis project Ga0307380, IMG submission 202239) | Soil microbial communities from Risofladan, Vaasa, Finland - UN-3 | ecosystem: Environmental > Terrestrial > Soil > Coastal area > Acid sulfate soil | place: Finland: Risofladan, Vaasa | collected... | reverse complement strand
CACCTCTGGCAAGCTTGAAGATATCCTTATACCAACCAGAACCTCTGGGCGTTCCGGTCACAATCCCAAGTCCTTTGGTCTGTGTGATAGTTGTCAGCAGGGAATACCAGACTTGTCTTGTGATTTTTCCAGTCTCATCGATGACAAATCTATCAATGGATTCTCCTTCGATAGTCGTTTCAGCATCTTTACCATGAAGGAAATGGATCACAGACCCATTACCAAACCTGATTTGCATATCTGAATCACGAAATTCAGTCACCCCAGGAATATCGAGCATTGCCTTCAAGTAACGATAGCCGATTCGACATTTGGCTCTAGTGGGAGCAATCCAGACACAGAACAGACGTGGGTTTATCAGAGCTTCCTTCCCAATCCACATTGCAGCACCAAAAGACTTACCGACTTTGGTACCACAGGGCGCAACCAGAACCTGTGCTTGTTCGTAAACTTCATTCCAATTGAAAAATATTTCCTGAACATCATGTGGAGTGGGGAACCGAATAACAGTGCAGTCTTCGTTTCTCAAAGCAGACATTTGTTACCATTGCTTAACGGTTTATGAACGGTTTAACACTTTAGATAAAATATTAAACCGTTATACGCAACAATAACAACAATAATTAATCTATAAAACACGCTTTTGCTTCATCAAGGTCAATATGTTGAGCAACATAATCGCCATTATCGTAGCAATGATAGATAGGCATCTTATGCGGGCCAATCGCCTGCACAATTTTAAAATCAGCACTAGTCCACTCTGTTTTTTCTTTGTTTGATTTCCACTTCATTCGGAGTTCTCCTTATTAATAATTCTATTTCTTTGAAATTTTCTAATGTAATTTCATTAGTCTTTAAAAAGTCTTCAATACAAATAAGTAAACTTCCATATATACCAGCGTTATCAGACTGATTAAGTGACTCATAATATGCGCGTTTATGTTTGCAATAGTCTGACAAGGAAACGATAACAGCAAAGGCCTGTTCTGATTCGATTGCCATCTTCATGCGTCGGTGTTCGATCGGTTTGTCAACATAAAATTCCAGCGTTGCTTTCATCGTGTGACCAACCTCCATAAAAAAATTACCCCCAAGGTCAGACCAAAGAGGCAAACGAATTGAATAGAGCTCTCGATAGCATCATAAGCCGACATGTTGCTAAGCTTGCGACTGAACACCCGGAATATTTGCGCCATCTTCAAAAAGCGTCCCTTGTTTAACTGATTGTCGTTCTTCATCGGACATCTCACGTTCCAGATACTGTTTTCCACCGTATTCATGCCATGTCCTGCCCGTATCCAGATCGTAACAAGCTTGCGCGTTAACTTCACGCTCCTCTATTTTAGAGGCAAATATCTGACAGGCTTTGCGTACCGATAATTTAATGTCTTTTATCTTTTTGTTCCAGTCACGTTTAATAAGTTTATAATCTTCTTCCATGTTGTCCAACTGGCTCATCAATTGTGTTGCTCTTTGGGCCTGCTCCTCAACCTCCGTAGAAGTCAAAATAAATGGTAGTCTCGTGGTTACTTCTGCTGATTCCATCCTTGATTTCCTTTTTTTGAGTATTTTAATCTTCTCACGTTCTACAGAATTCCAAAGGTTGACAACAAAAGAATGATTTGGACTATGACCAGTTGACAACTCGCAATCATCACACTCAACAAAATAACCAACAGTCTCCCATTTAAGTTGAGCCTGACCTCCACACAAGCAATGGAGCAGATGAATCGGGCTCATAACTTGTTGGATCCTTCAACACCACGGGATTCGCGGTTCTTCTTCCGATCTTTCAGCTCAATCAGTGCCAGGCCCAGATTGTTCAGACACCTCCGATTTTCTTCGCATGGAAACTTGTCATTTAGTCCCTCAATGATAGTGAATGCTGCTTGTATGATCGTATCCACTTGACAACCGTTGACACCGTTCTCTTTGATCGGGCCGTCCTGAATTTTGAATCTTATTGCATTGTGGAAGTGATCAATATCGATGTAATGATCAGTCTTAAGATGCTCTATCCACTGGTTACCACTTAAAATTAATGCAACCTTAAACCCATCAATCTCTTTAACGTCCTTCAGTGTCTCAAGAGCCATTCTTATTCTCCTTTTTAGGATTCAGTCCATTCCATATTAAAATAAGAGCTCTGGCGTTAGATACCCAACCCAGATTCTCCCCACAGCTACACTCTATTTTCCAGACAGGCTGGTCATTAACCATTGGATTTAACGAAAAATTAACATCAAGATTGGGCACGTTCCCACATCGACATGGATTAATCCCATCCAGCTCCTTCATTTATACGTCTCAAGAATAAGACGTATAGCAACTGTTGCCACGTCAAACAATTCTGAACGATATGAACCTTCAGGCATATCCGCTTGAATCTCCGTCGCAACTTCGCCAACTTCTTCGACCAAAGCAGCAAAAGAAGGCTTAGGATGCTTAGAAGAAGCCTGGTTAATTCTATGTGCCAAAGTGTTGAAGGCTTTTCTAATCAACTCATTATCGTTTGGGCTCATTGTTCTAAAATTCTCCATGTAATGCTCTGTCTGAAGCCCACCACCAACACCGAGAAGAATCACAAAAATAAATCCCGTTGTCATACAAGACTATTGATCCACATCTTGGGCATTTTTGGCTTGTCTGATTCTCAGTCAATTTATTCTCATCAAATCTGTGTTCCTGCTAATCGTATGAGCACAGGCTCCCTGGAAGTTTTTGCATTCACAACCACCTGTTTTTTTGAAAGCGCAATGTTCGCAGGTCGTACCTGAACAGCTCTCTGTCACGCCTTGCAATCGCAAGAAAGCATGACCGTCCACGTCAATAATCTCTGTCCTGCTTATACGACAATCCCCCTTGTGTGTATGTCCTTCCCTATACACATAAGTTTTATCCCCTTCAGTTGCTATTTTCACTTCTTCAACGTGCACTCCGTCTTCAAATACGTCCTTGAAGGTAACAGGTGAGACGGGTACCAGAATATCTTTTGTGGTCTGGCAACTCGTCAACAGAACTAAAATAGCCAATAAAATCTTCATTATCTAACCCTTTTTAAATATGGTTTGCCAACACCTGCATCAATAATCTGCTCGCTAAGTGTCCAGGTCATATCCCATTCGTCTTTATCTCCATCGATCCAGACCTGACATAGCCATCGACCAAAGGAATCTTTCTTATAACTGGATAGCTTAACTCTACTGAACCCTAGCCTCTCATTAGCGAATAGTTTGGCTTCTTCGTACCCATCTTCCCCACGTTCAGGAGTATCAACCCCCATGATTCTGATCCTGGCTTTATGATGTACACTCATCCCCATATCAACCATACAATCGAAAGTGTCACCGTCTACGACTCGACTAACCAAGCCAGAATAGTTAAATAAATGTTTATCCATTTTCACCTCACTTTCCCCCTAGTCCCTTTGTTCTTGTGACTCTAAACTCTTTGCCATTCTTGCAGACACAAATGATATAAGGTGTCCATAACTCCGTTTCCACAGATTTAACTTTGCTAAACCCATGACACAGGTCTGAGCAACAACTTCTTTGCATCGGCACAACTGGATCACGCCCATGATTCCGACTATCTGCTTCAGCCTGTTCTTTTTTAATCTGTGCTCTAGTAACCAATTCTTGGCCGGCTTCATTGTTATCCCCTTCGTCCGGTAAACTCTGCATCATCCCAGCACAACCTGTAGTCAGCACAGCCATCAACATTATGAATGGATAAATCATCTCAACTCCAACTTAAGGGTCTTGATTTTGGATTACCCGATGGTAACAGTCTTTGGTTCTGTTCGCGCATACGTTTTTTCAACGAATAATCGACGATTAAACCTTTGGTTATTTCGTCGATAAGATTGTCTCTACTTGTCCCCTGAACAGTCCCATCCACAGACAAGGAATAACGGATACCCTTGTCAGTAATGAAGACGTAATAGCTTGTATCAGGGATGTAAGCGGCAATGTATTCGATCATGGCCTTGTCCTCACTTTCATTTTCTTCTTTGCATTCACAATATTTGCCTCGGTTTAGGTCTATGAAACTTCCCGTCCTTGGATACTTCCACAATATAGGTTGGAAACTGTGGCCCGATCTCAGCTTCCACATGGGTTTCAGGTTCTGGTAGGGTAGGAATACCCACATTCTCGGTAGTCATACCAAGAGCCAATCGTTGCATCTTCTGGATCTTCAAAGCCACATCTGCCAGTCTTGATAGGGATGTACTAGACATCTTCGTGACCAGCTCACCAGCCTTGTTCCTTGTAGTCGCTTGATTCAGCAATAGAGTAAAATGTTCCCTTAACTGCTCAGCAGCCGCAAAGTCTTTCTCTGCTTGTCCCTTCCTCCATCCCTGAACAAGTTGCCACATTTCCGCGATTTCTTTTTGTGGCCTTGGTGTACCCTTGTCGTATGCCTTACTTCTTTTCATCATCGATTTTTGAGCGATCTGGGTATCCCGATTCCACGATTTAGTTTTACGTTGAATACGTGCCGAAGTTGGATCCAAACCATATGACTCCAGAAAAGCCACACGATGTTGACCACTTCTAACCCACTCATCGAACAACATTTCCCAGTCAATAGCAGGCCTACCACCTGTTTCGAGCTTGGGTGCTTTCAATGGACTTATAGACTCTCGTGTTTTAGAGTTTATCATTCTGACTTTTATCCCCTTTTGGTTTGCTTTTCATTATGGATGTAATGTGCGAAAATTGAAATGTTAAACGTAACTAAAAAGGAAACAAAAAATGGAATGGATGCCAATATTTATGATGTTAATTGTTATGGGGTCGTTTCTGTGTATTTTTCCCAAGGACAAATAATCATTACTATTTGTGACATAAACTGGACCCAACTAAAGCCTGTCAGGCTTCCGCGAATACCCTCTATTAATGAGAGGATTGTCTTTATGGAGCCAAAACAAAATGTGCACTATCTGATTAAAGATTTGCTGTGGGTAGTTAATGAACAAAATCATCTGGCTGTAATGGTTGCTTGCGATATCTTAACTGAGAGACGAAAGCATCTATCTGTCGTCCCACCGAATCAAAAATAAGGTAGAATAGGAGTATATATAACGATAATGGAGAATGTATGGCCTAAGGTTCACTTATCCTTGACAACCACCTCATCCTTGCCCTGGGATGAGGTTTTTTCATTCACAGCTTCAGATTTAAGTCTGGTACAAATCACCGGCCTGAATTGTACCGCACCAAATCGCATCATATTTTGTCAGACAATATTGTTTGACAAATGTGACCAACTTGTGACAGGGCATGGTAGAATTGACATATGAATATCATGAGTGTCATCACAGTCTTCTATCCGCGCAAAGATGGACCACCAAGAATCCAGCAGGAAATCTATGCCCTACGTGTTCTGACAGATGCTGGATCCTGCAGGCTTCATTATACGAACCTGGAAGGCAATCATTGTAGCTTGATTATTTCCGGTGATATGATCGTGAAAGTAGAACAATTTGAGAGGAATTCAGGATAAGGTACGAGGATTGGCTAGTACAGTCCCCACTAAACTACTTACGCTCTTAGAACGGGCATCCCAGAGACCAACCTCTATTTAAATTTAATGAGACATGTTATAAATAGCAAGACAAATTTGGCTATTTAACCAACATACGAAACATATCAGAATGACTATCCTTCCGTAATGCATTCGACAATCTTACATTGTTTAGGATTCAGATCCTCGTCCTTTGCTGCTTGCTTACAAGCCTTTTTAGCCTTTCTTCTTGCGACAATCTTAGACGGAAAGGCAATCGGTGCCCGTTGCACTCCCTGACCTATGAATTCCTCGTCAAGATCAGGATGCTCAGCGATACAGGTCGTTACGTCACCAAAGTCAGCCATCGCGAATGGAGTCGCCACCAAAAAAACTATACCCAATAACCATTTCATCTAAATACTCCCTTATTTAAAAAAGATAAATTCTTCTAACACCCAATGATTACCCCGGCACCTTCCCATCTGGCCTAATCGTCGTCATCGTCATCGTCATCATCATCATCGTCGTCATCATCGTCGCCACCCGGAGGAGGAGGAATCACAGGCGCTGGCGGTGAATTTAGTCCCGTACCCCATTCCTTTAAAATATCTAATTCTGCCCGGCTTATCTTCTGTCTGTTTCCTATTGGCATTCGTCCACTTTCAATTTCGCGGATAGAAGCCCCAAAATTTCTGATGACATCCGGCTCATTGTCGAGATCGACACCCGCCGCTCCTGGGCTTGAATGACAGTTTGAGCCAAGACATGACCGCTGAATTATAGGAAATACAGCATTGAATTCTCGAATCGGGTTGGGAATCGGGTTGGGAATCGGGTTGGGAATCGGGTTGGGAGTCGGGTTGGGATCGGGGTCAGGGACAACATCCACCGGGGGTACAATTACCGGTCGAACAATTGTATCAGATCCGCAGCCGAACATCAGTGCCAAGGTTATGATTAAAAATCTCATAGCTAACCCTTTACTCACTTATAAATTCTATAATTAATCATCATTTTACTCTCGATCTATCCTTTATTTGACCCAGCGATCTCCGACAATTCTCTCTAATTCGGCAATGGGTTCCACAGTAAACAGAGTTAAAATCCGGACAACCCCCGCTAAGAATACAATCCGTTAAGGGATCAAATTTTTTTTGAAAAAACTTCTTTATCCAGCCAAACATCAGACAATGCCCTATATGATGCCCACCTATCTATGTACAGGAAGGTGAACACCACGAATCAAAACCAGTTCAGCATGTCTTGTCTGAACGTCTGGGGTATTTGCGGAGCTCCTTGCGGTGGCATCCGATTCGTATAAATCCAATCGTAGACAGGACTAGCCCTAAGGTTTCTTTCGTTGACCATAAACGACGCAGAAGCATGGCATTTCGCGCAAAACTGGTTCATAAGACCTTGCATTTCTGCGTAGTTTATTGGATCGCCACCCGGAGGAGGAGGTTCTGGTTTACAACCGTCCTTGTCACACCCAGGCGGGAAGACAGGAACCTCTCTTTCCTGTACCACAGTATCTTTTTCACCACAGGACAAGAAAATTAGACACATCATTAAAACTCTAATCATTATTTAACCCCCGATGTCTTGGTCTCTGAACAGGTTCATTTCGATAACCAAAGTTTTAAAATTTGCCTGATAATCAGCCATGGATACTGTTCCACCCGAAAACAAATTGCCCAGAGCGACACTGGAAACAGATGTCCCACGTAATCTTTCCAGGAATGTTTGGGTATCCAATCCTGTGAAGCTTGCGGCTTTTACAGCGTCGTATGGCTCACGAAACCATGAAATTAGTTGAGAATTTATTGGATCTACGGCGGTATTTGTGACGCCCAATTCCCCTAAAACCCTTGCCCATTGCCTGTTGATCTCCCCAAGCTGACCGTCAAATTGGACTTGATTATAAAAAATATCCCCCAATATTTTTTCGTTGGCGTTGAAAGCTGGATTTGTGCGGATTACGGTTTGCGCTTCATCGATTACAGCTTTACCCATTGTTGAATGACATAGGGGACATCCACCCAATCTGATAATTCCGTCATGATAACGATCGTCCGGATTTGTTACTATATTGCCAGGAGCTTCTGATTGAGCGATACCGTTTGCGCCATTTAAACGCCCTAAATACAAGCCATTAGCCATGGTACACAAATGTTCTTGAGCTGTGAAATCGAAGACTTTTTGGCTAAGTATTTGACCACCAGCATTAGCAGCAAATATAGGAAATGGGTTAACATTAAAACTGTCCTGGTCTGCTAATGATGTATCATAACTTGTCATACACCAGCCAAAATTTGACTCAATTATCTGTGCAATTCTCCCTTTCGATAACGCAATCGGACTGCGATTTGTCGCTGCAAGAAAAGCTTCTTCATCATTGAAAGCTTCCTGAACATCGATCCCCTGATCGGCAAAGAAACCCGCGATACTCAGAACATCTTGCTCCAAAAGTATACAATAAATGTCACAAGCTGAATTAGCAGACGATAACTGATCAGCTTGCAAAACGGTTACAGCCATATCTGCCAGGTAAAGATAAGGCTTATTTTTTTGCAATAGAAACCTCAAATTTTGAGCACGAATACTTAAGGGAACGAAATCAAAAAGCATTCTTTCCTCTATCGCGATGTATTTGGCTCCAGACAAGTTAAATTTGTCCTGATCTCCTCTAAAAATACACTGAGCTTCACCAATGGGAGTTAACCGGGTGACAAAAGCAGCCGTTGAAACGCTATTAATCAGCTTGTTAGCAGCCTGGATAACTTGATCCATGTCTTTACCGGCGTTAAACATGTCGCAAGCGTATAAATAAAAAGTATCTTGTCTTTGATTGTCGGATGAAAGCAACTGGGCATCGATCAGCATAATATCTTCTGCAGTCTGAATACTCACAAAATTTGGTTTTGGATCCGGCAAAGGTGGAAGATCACGGGGAGGAGGTCTGTTTATAAATATTGGCTTCTCAACCTCGATAACATCCGGCTTTCTGACTTGACATGAAATTACCATACTCAAAATAAATAATAGTGTTGTTATAATACCCATATCTGCTCCCAAACACCTGAGGTACATAGATATGATACACAAAACAAAATTCTTTTGCAAAATGATTGGGTTTAGTTTTCTGTGCAGTAGTTGTGCAGTAACGTCAACACACTGGAATCGCTGTGAGGCTGAATGTTTCCCGGAATCAGTAGCCGAAGCCTGCTATCACCTCCAAAAGAAGTGCAAATGTGTTGTTGGTGACGCCTTCAGCTTGACAGAAGACCAAAACTAAACAGCTATCGCTACCGGTATATACCCTTCTACTTCTTCCAGATCGGCAAAATAGGGCTGGGCCAATTCCCACTCTTGCCCAATTATCCGATAGAGTGTTCGGTCGAGATTGCCCTTGAATGAGTAAATTCTATTGGGAACAGGAATAAAATCCTGTGTTTTTGGAGCCAATTTATCAAAAACTAAAAGATAGTCAGGCCCGTCATCAACGTAGACCGGCCTGACTACAAATCGTTTTCGTTTTCCCATTTTTGAATTCCCCCAATCCAAATAAAAAAAACTAAGGATAGACACACGTATGTCAGCCAATGAAACGAAGACATTTCCTTTTCTACTATCCCGTAGCCAAAAATACAAACCAACACAACATTATAAACTGTAATTTGCATTGACGATTGCATGTAGTACTCCGTTTTTTTAAAAGAAAATAGGTAATCACGGTAAAATCATACGTTAAACGCAACCGGTGAAGCAACTTGTGATTTGACATGTCCACAAAAGAAGTGATAATTGAGGCAACATAAGAAGAATTTTGAACAGAAACTGGCTGGAGTCACCGCACCGGCTACCTACTCTTATCATACTCGGATAACCATCCCCGCACTATATATCTGATCAAACCGGAATTTGAGTCAAGACCTAATCTCAATCTAGCTTGTGTGATTCGGTCTTTGTGAGACTCGGTATCTTTGTAGCCGATCATAACGGTCTTTTCATCCCGGGACAGGAACGGACGTCCTCCCTTGTTTTTTTGAATGATTTGTGATTGAGGCATCAAGTTTCCCGTAGTAAAAGAGCGTCAAAAAAACATGCAAAAGCTCATGAGCATATGTTATCTGGATTTGTTTGATTGACCTGAATCGCATATGATGCAGGGGATACCACGTCCATACTTCGTTCGGCCGATAAGTAGGGATCTCTCTCAGACAGATGCCCATATATTCAACTGTAGCTTCTTCGCACTTTGCGAAAGTCGTCTTATACTTCTTGTCTTGTCTTGCCCATCGCTTGAGAGATAGCAACATCACTTCCCCGACCACGGTCCCCGGTCCACTCGCTATTTGCGTCATATGTCCTCACATAAGCAGTAATGAGCTTCCTGATGTTATTTCTACGATCACTTGGAATCGAAACCCAAAGTTTTTTTAGGGCCTCATAATCCATTTTAGAACGTATTGAGTAAGCTTTTATCAGTTTGCTGGTCTTCGTGTTCAAATTTGCGTTTCCTAATAATTACGTTTTACGATACCGGCAAATCGTGTATATGACAATTAATTAAAACCTCTTCTAGTTATAAATCCAAATCCAAATCCAAATCCAAATCACCATAACCAGAGCCAGAACCAGAACCAAAGCCAAAGCCAGAGCCATGACCAAAACCACAGCCAGAACCAAATCCAGAGCCAGATTCAGAACCAGATCCATCACCAGAACAAAAGCCAGATCCAGAACCAAAACCACAGCCAGATCCAGATTCAGAACCAGATCCATCACCAGAACCAGAGTCATCGATCATATTGATTATCCCCATTCACCGTCGCCGTCGCCATAGCCAGATCCGTCACCAGATCCAGATCCAAAGCCAGAGCCAGATTCAGAGCCAGAACCGTTACCAGTACCAGAACCAAATCCAGATCCATAACCATAACCATCACCAGAGCCATAACCATAACCGCAACCAGCAACATCACCAGATCCAGAACCAGATCCAGAACCATCACCATCGATCATATTGATTCTTCCCAATCGCCATCGCTATAGCTAAAGCCACAGCCAGATCCATGACCAAAGCCATCGCCATAACCAGAGCCACAGCCAAAGCCATAGCCGGAGCCATCGCCAGATCCGTCACCAGAGCCAGAACCAATGCCATAGCCAGCACCAGAGCCAGAACCAAGGTCATCGATCATATTGATTCTTCCCATTCTTCCCACTCACCGTCTTCGTAACTAGAACCACCGCCAGATCCATCGGGAAAGCCATAGCCATCACCAAATCCAAAGGCAGATACAGAACTAAAACCAAGACTAAAACCACAGCCAGAGCCACAGCCAGATCCATCACCATCACCATCGCCATAGCCAGTACCGTAACCAGAACCAGAACCAGAACCATAGCCAGAGCCATCGATCATTGTGATTCTTCCCATTCACCGTCGCCATATGAAAAGCCACAGCCAGATCCATGACCAGAGCCATAGCCAGATCCATGACCAAAGCCATAGCCAGAACCAGAACCACAGCCAGAGCCAGATCCATCACCAAAGCCAGTACCGTAACTAGATCCATCACCATAGCCAGATCCATCACCATCACCATCACCATAGCCAAAGCCAGAACCGTAACTAGATCCATAGCCAGAACCACAGCCAGATCCAGATCCATCACCACAGCCATAGCCAGATCCATCGATCAGATCTTCCATGTCTCGACGCTCTCAATATTTCTGATAGCAGCTTCAGAACAAGGGATAATCTCAATGGCTTCTGTCAGCAAAATTGACGGGACAGCCATCGCAAATTTACAGTCTTGGGGCTTCTTGCTCCCTTCAATAGCGAGTTGAGAAAGGCTTGCAG
>Ga0307380_10010952_pt1 | contig 11380 bp, 4 predicted proteins | sample UN3MG_FD_202239 | JGI IMG/M metagenome (GOLD analysis project Ga0307380, IMG submission 202239) | Soil microbial communities from Risofladan, Vaasa, Finland - UN-3 | ecosystem: Environmental > Terrestrial > Soil > Coastal area > Acid sulfate soil | place: Finland: Risofladan, Vaasa | collected... | reverse complement strand
GGGAAACTCCACGATAGCCGGCATGGTCCGACCCTCCCTGGTCGTTGTGCGCCATCCGAAATCGCAGAGATTAGACACGAAATTGCCTATTTTTCCAATGCCGTTTGAAAGATTGCAAAAGTCCAGTCATAACGTCAAAGTACACGACATCTCGCATGTGGGTGAAAGGGCGGCATCGGCCCTCAAACGGGCGCAAGCCGAGCACATCGATTCACCGGTCATCATTCTCGAAATTGGCGGTAACGATCTACTCGGTTCAACGTCTTCTGCCCAATTCTCCCAGGATCTGGACGCTCTTCTCGCACATGTCGCCTCCCCTGGCCGTCAACTGATCATGTTCGAGTTGCCTCTTCCACCCTTCTGTCATGAATACGGTCGTATTCAGCGAACTCTGGCCAGAAAACACAACGTCGCACTGGTGCCTAAGCGCGTATTTCTTTCAATACTTGCAGCTAATGGCTCAACAGTTGACGCTGTCCACCTGTCAAAGGTAGGCCATCAGCGCATGGCGAAGTGCGTATGGCAACTGGTAAGTGCTGCGTTTCCCTCCGAGTGAGCCACCTAACCCGGAGTGTATTGGTTCAAACCCCATTCTTTTCTCACGGATCATACTGAAAAATTTCGTGCCTTTTCGGGCGATTGCCGATGGCTAGTATTCATTCGAGAGGAATCCGTTCCGCAGTGGCCGGGCGTAGGAGCCGATTGCAGCGCGGTGCCGCGACCGGATGTGCTACGCTTGAATACCTCGACACCCGGCCTTGGCGGGACGGTAACCACGAGCGTGGGGCGACTCGATGGATGCGATTTCTGCGGAACTCCGGCGGCTGAAAACCCTCGGCCCGACACCGACCAACCCGCCCGACGTGACGGCTGTTCTTCCCGCCGGCGATCGAGCGGCCACCCTGCCTTTGTGGACCGGAGAGACTTCTCCTGCCCGTCGAATTGGGGCATCGATTCCCACCGGCCGTCACCTTCCATCGGGCCGATTGCGACGCCTATCGCGCCGAACTTGCGTTTTTGGGGCTTTTTCAATACTCGTAACCCAGGAGGCCGAGAGCCATGCGAGGAACCACGAAAGTCGTCCTTGCCGTCGTGTCGCTCGCGATCGTCTTGATCGCGTGGAATGTGTGGGTGCGTGCCCAACAGCCGGGCCAGACGCCGGAGATCGATCCGGCCAAGGCGATGGAGAAGCTTCGCGGGGCCGCCGAAAAAATGGGCGAGCAGATGCCGGAGCAGATGCCCGGCAAAATGACGGAAAGGATCCGCGAGAAGATCCGCGAGAGAATGACCGGGCAAGCACCGGTCGCTCTGGAAGGGTTCTGCCCGGTTTCGATCATCCAGATGCAAAAGTGGGTCAAGGGCAACCCGGAATTTCAGACCGTTTATGACGGCCGTACGTACCTCTTTTCGGACCAGCAACACAAGGACGCGTTCCTGGCCGATCCGGTGAAGTTCGTGCCGGCCCTGGGCGGCGATTGCGTGGTGACGTTTGCCCGGTGGGGGAAGCGTGTGCCGGGGGATGTTCACCAGGCTGCGTTCCACAACGGTCGGCTGTTCCTGTTCGCCGACGAGCAGGCCAAGGAGACGTTCGAGACCGATCCCCTGCCATTCGAGACCGCGGATCTGGCGCTGGGAGGCGATTGTCCCGTCTGCCTGATCGACACGAAGGAGCGCATGCCCGGCAAGCCGGAGTTCGCCGCCATATTCGACGGCATGCGGTACTTCTTCGCCTCGGAGGAGCACCGGGAAAAGTTCTTGGAGACTCCCGAGAAGTACCGGATCGGCGCCACGGTCGAGAGGATCAAGGAGAAAATGGGAGAGATGAAGAAGGGGATCGAGCGGATCGAGCCGCCCATGGAGCCGGGGCCGAAGTATTGATCGATCCGTGGCCGGTCACGACCATCGGTGGTGATAACCAAGAGACGTCCGGTTCCCAAGCTTCGGCTTGGGAACCGGCGTCTTGTAGGGTGCGTGCAACGCATTTGAACGGATGTTGTGGTGCGTTTCACGCACCCTACGAACTGAACGGATGTTGTGGTGCGTTTCACGCACCCTACGAACTAATGCCGACGCCGGACACGAGTCATGACTGACCGGGACGCGGAAACCGCCGAGGGCAGGCGTCTGCAAGAGGACGCCGCGCGGACGAAGAACTGGAAGCGCTGGGGACCCTATCTGGCCGAGCGCCAATGGGGCACGGTCCGCGAGGACTATTCGCCCGACGGCTCCTGCTGGACCGGTTTCTCGCAAGAACAGGCCGTCAGCCGGGCGTATCGCTGGGGCGAAGACGGCCTGCTGGGCATCACCGACCGCGAGTGCCGGCTCTGTTTCGCCGTGGCGATGCACAACGGACGGGACCCGATCCTCAAGGAACGGCTCTTCGGGCTGGCCGGCCCCGAGGGAAATCACGGCGAGGACGTCAAGGAATGCTATTACTACCTCGACTCCACGCCCACGCATTCCTACATGAAGGCCCTCTACAAGTATCCCCAGGCACGTTTCCCCTACGAACAACTGATCGATGAAAACCGGCGTCGCGGACGCGACGAACCCGAGTTCGAGCTTTCCGACACGGGCGTGCTGGACGAGCATCGCTATTTCGACGTCATGGCCGAGTACGCCAAGCGCACGCCCAACGACCTGCTGATCCGCCTGACCGTGACCAACCGCGGTCCCGAGGCGTCCACGCTGCACCTGCTGCCCACGCTCTGGTTCCGCAACACGTGGACTTGGGGTTGCCGGCACGAAGGGTGCTGGGTCAAGCCGCTGATCCACAAGGTGGAGAACGATACGCTGGCGGCCAGCCACGTCACGCTGGGACGGTTCTATTTCGCCGCCCAGCGGGCGTCCGACGGCAGCGTGCCCCAGTGGCTGTTCACCGAGAACCACACCAACGTCCAACGGCTCTACGCAACGCCGGGCCACCGGCCGTACGTGAAGGACTCGTTTCACGATTACGTGATCCACGCCAAGACGTCTGCGGTCAATCCCGGCGGGTTCGGCACGAAGGCCGCCGCGTACTACCGTTTGGAGATTCCCCCGGGCGGACGGACGACGATCCGCCTGCGGCTCTTCGCCGAGGATGAAGCACCCGAGTCCGCTTTCGATCGCGGCTTCGACGAAGTGATGGCCCGGCGGATCGAGGAGGCCGACCGGTACTACGCCGAGATCCTGCCCGACGAACTGGACGCCCAGCAACGCATGATTGCCCGGCAGGCCTGCGCGGGCATGCTCTGGTCGAAGCAGTTCTATCACTACATCGTGCGGGATTGGCTGTTGGGCGATCCGGAGATGCCTTCGCCGCCGCCGTCCCGCCTGGAAGGGCGTAACTCCGATTGGCCGCACCTGTTCAACCGCGACGTGGTCTCGGTGCCCGACAAGTGGGAGTACCCTTGGTACGCGGCCTGGGACCTGGCGTTCCACATGATCCCGTTCGCCCGGCTGGACCCCCACTTCGCCAAGGGGCAGTTGAAGCTGTTTCTGCGGGAATGGTACATGCACCCCAGCGGCCAGATTCCCGCCTATGAATTCAATCTGGGCGACGTGAATCCGCCGGTCCACGCCTGGGCGTGCTGGCGGGTGTACCAGATGACCGCGCCCGAGGGCCGGCGCGACCGCGAGTTCCTCTCCAGCACGTTCCAGAAGCTGCTGATCAATTTCACCTGGTGGGTCAACCGCAAGGACCGGCGGGGAAAGCACCTGTTTTCGGGCGGATTCCTAGGGCTGGACAACATCGGGGTCTTCGACCGCTCGCGGCCCTTGCCCACCGGCGGCTTCCTCGAACAGGCCGACGGCACCGCCTGGATGGCGTTCTATTGCACCACCATGCTCTCGATCGCCCTGGAGCTTGCCCGCACCAACCCGGCCACCGAAGACATCGCCTCGAAGTTCTTCGAACACTTCGTCCACATCGCCGACGCGATGAACACGCTCGGCGGCACCGGGCTGTGGAACGAGGAAGACGGGTTCTATTACGATCAGCTCCACGCCGAGGGAAAGACGATTCCGCTGCGGGTCCGCTCGATCGTCGGGTTGATCCCGCTGCTGGCCGTCGAGGTCCTCGAAGACGAGCCGATCGACAAACTGCCCGGCTTCGCCAAACGACTCCAATGGTTCCTCATCCACCGCGCCGATCTGCGGAAACACATCTCGTACATGGAGACCCGTGCCGACGGGCAGTCGCGCGGCCGGCACCTGCTGGCCATCCCTTCCCGCCAGCGGCTCCGGCGCGTGCTGGGCTATCTGCTCGACGAGCGGGAGTTCCTCTCGCCCTACGGCATCCGTTCCCTGTCGAAGTACCATCAAGAGCACCCCTACGTCCTTCATGCGGGCGACCGGGAATTCCGCGTCGAGTACGTTCCCGGCGAGTCGGACTCGGGGCTCTTCGGCGGCAACTCGAACTGGCGCGGCCCGATCTGGTTCCCGCTGAACTACCTGCTGATCGAGTCGCTCCAGCGCTACCACCATTTCTACGGCGATGACTTCCAGGTGGAATGTCCTACCGGTTCCGGACAAATGATGAACCTGCAGCAGGTCGCCCGGGAGTTGGCCGCCCGATTGGTCGGGATCTTCCTGCCGGACGAAAGCGGGCGGCGGGCCTATCAAACCGATGAAGCCCGCGGCGTCGACGATTCCGATTCCCGCGACTTGATCCTGTTCCATGAATACTTCCACGGCGAAACGGGCCGGGGCCTCGGGGCCAGCCACCAAACCGGCTGGACCGGCCTGGTCGTGCCGTGCTTGGAGAAGCTGGTAAGGAGTGAGCCCTGAACCCCGAACCAAAGCGAGAGAAACCCATGTCTGACACACCGCACGCCGTTCTCGAGGGCGGGCACGTCCGCGTCTTGCCCGACGACCCGTACAATCAGGCCCTGGTCGAGAACGCGCATCCTCCCGGCTGGGTCAACCCCGTGCCGAAGGATCGCTATCACCTGGTGGTGATCGGGGCGGGCACGGCGGGACTGGTCGCGGCCACCGGCGCCGCCGCTCTGGGGGCCGACGTGGCGCTGGTGGAAAAGCACCTGATGGGCGGCGATTGCCTGAACGTCGGGTGTGTCCCCTCCAAGGCGCTGATTCGGGCCGCACGCGCCGCCGCCGAAGTCCGCGCCGCACGACGGTTCGGCGTGGAAATCCCCGACAAGGTGCAGATCGATTTCGCCAGGGTGATGCAGCGGATGCGCCGTTTGCGGGCGGAGATCAGCCCGCAGGACTCGGCCGCACGGTTCCGCGACCTGGGCGTCGACGTCTTCTTCGGAGAAGGCCGCTTCGTCGACGGCAAGCGAGTCGACGTAGACGGTCAAACGTTGCGGTTCAAGAAGGCGGTGATCGCCACCGGCAGCCGCCCCGCCGAACCGCCCATTCCCGGTTTGGCCGAGACGGGCTATCTGACCAACGAGACGGTGTTCGCGCTCAGCGAGCTGCCCCGCCGGCTGGCCGTGATCGGGGCCGGCCCGGTCGGTTGCGAACTCTCCCAGGCCCTCGCCCGCTTCGGCTCGCAGGTCACCTTGCTGGAGGCCGGTCGCGGCATCCTCGCGCGCGAGGACCGCCAGGCCGCCGCCGTGCTCGAGCGGGCCATGGTTCGCGACGGCGTCCGCATCGTGACGCAGTGCCGAATCACCCGGATCGAAAGCCACCGGGAAGAAAAGGTCCTCCATTTCCAGTGCGACGGGACGACGACCGACCTGGTGGCGGACGAGATCCTCGTCGGTGCCGGGCGCGTGCCGAACGTCGAGGGTCTGGACTTAGAGGCGGCCGGCGTGGAGTTCGATACCACGGGCGGCGTGAAGGTGGACGACCGGCTGCGGACGACCAATCACCGGATCTTTGCCGCCGGCGACGTCTGTTCCCGTTTCAAGTTCACCCACGCCGCCGACTTCATGGCCCGAACCGTGATCCGCAACGCCCTGTTCTTGGGCCACGGCAGGGCCAGCGCCTTGACGATCCCCTGGTGTACTTACACCAGTCCGGAGGTCGCGCACGTCGGGCTCTACGAACACCAGGCCAAGGACGAGGGCTTCGAGGTCGATACGTACGTCCAGGAACTGGCCGAGGTGGACCGCGCGGTGCTCGATGGCCAGAGCGAAGGGTTCGTGAAGGTGCACGTGATCGCCGGCAGCGACCGGATCGTGGGCGCTACGATCGTGGCCGAACACGCCGGCGACATGATTTCCGAACTGACGCTGGCCATCGCCGGCAATTTCGGCCTGGGAAGACTGGCCGACGTGATCCATCCCTATCCCACCCAGGCCGAAGCGATCCGCAAGCTCGGCGACGCCTACAACCGGACGCGGCTGACCGCGCGCGTGAAAGGGTTGCTCGAGAAGTGGCTGGCCTGGACCCGATGACCGGCCGCGCCGGAACGACTTGTTCCATGGGGTGGCACGCCCTGAGGATGGGGTGGCACGCCCTGAGGAACGAAGGGCGTGGTCTGCCGTGGTCTTCACGCCCTTCGTTCCTCAGGGCGTGCCACCCCGCTGAAAAATGCACGGGTTATTCCTGCTCGAATCCCAACCCCTTCGTCCCCGTCCTGATCCGGCACAGGTACATGTCCGACGTCAGGTAGAGCACCGAGCCGTCCTCGGCGAAACAGCAGTTGGCCGTCGTCTCGCCCGGGTCGATCCGCCCCAACAGCGTGCCGTCGGGCGCCAACACGTTGACGCCGCCGGGTCCGGTGGCGAAGAGGTTCCCCGCCCGATCCACCTTCAATCCGTCGGGCAACCCCTTGAAACCCTGCTTGCCCACCAGTGGCGTCGCGTCGTAGAAAACCCGCCCGGCGCCGAGCGTGCCGTCGGGCTTCACGTCGAAGGCCATCCACACGGCCTTCTTCGGATCGGACTGGGCCACGTAGAGCGTCTTTTCGTCGGGCGAGAAGCCGATCCCGTTGGGCCGGGTCATCTCCCGGGTCAGCAGCGTGACCTGCCCGGCGGTCGAGAGTCGATACACGCCGCAGAAATCCAGGTCCCGCGGCTTGCCCTGGGCCATGCCGTACGGCGGATCGGTGAAGTAGATGTCGCCGTTCGACTTCCGCACGGCGTCGTTGGGGCTGTTGAACCGCTTGCCCTGGTAGTGGTCGGCCAGCGTGGCGAAGCGACCGTCTTCTTCCAGCCGGGCCAACCGCCGGTCGCCGTGCTGGCAGAGGATCAGCCGGCCGGCCCCGTCCAGCAGCAGGCCGTTGGAACCCGACTCGCCGCCCCGCGGTTCCTCGCCCGTGTAACCGGCCGGCTTCAGGAACAGGTTGATCCCTTCGCCTTCCTTCCATTTCATCACGGCGTTGTTCGGGATATCCGAGAAGAGCAGGTACCCGCCGTCGCGAATCCACACGGGCCCTTCCGACCACTCGAATCCCTCGGCCAGCTTCTCGATCACGGCCCCGGGCCCAATCAGCTCATCGAACCGAGGATCGAGCCGCTCGATGGTCCCGAGGGTCGGATACTTCATTTCTTTCTCCTCCGCCAACACGGGTCGAACCGCCGCGGGCAGCACGCCCCACGTCAGCAAGAGCAACGGAATCAACCGGATGGTCTTTCTCATCGTATGGAGCCCTCCCCTTTCTTCCACGGGCCACCCACAGCGCCGAGCGAACGTCGATCAGACCAGTGTACCACCTGCGGGTCGGACTGCAAGAAACGGGCAAAGGTGGGAGACGACCGATTGTTACCCGGTTTTTCGGCTGCGCGACAACAAAGGGCCGATTCGGCCGTGGTGCGCGTTGCCGGAACGTATTGCGGGTCAACGCCTTAGGCACCTACCGCGCCGTTTGCCGGGCGGGGCGAAGTGAATTGTTTTCCGCGCCACGCCCAACAGCCGCCGCCGGCCGTTCGGCCCTGATGTTCGTAAGGTGTTTTCATGAAAGGGGTTAGGTTGCGTGGCGCCCGCTTGACACGACCGCCGAACTCGGCTGCAATGGGCGGCGGCCCATCCACGGGCGAATCGGGTTTTCCAGGGGTTTGCGGCATTGTTGACCGTTTTTTTCGAATTTCGCGTTTCCAAAGTCAACAATCGCCCAGCCCCGCCCCCGTCCACGACCGCGGCAGGCACATGGACAAGTGTATCGTATTACCCCCAAGGTTTCCAGCCCGAGATCCAGGCCACCGCCCCGGAGAGCGTAGGGTGGGCACCGCCCACCAATCCGAATCGAGAAGTCGTAGGCTGGGTCGAGCGGAACGCGATCAACGGGCGTCGTCCGTGGTACGTGTTTTCCCGTGCCCTTCGTTTCGCGCGCCGAACGGACAAGCGAGGCCCACCTTCCACTCTTTAAGCGGCGAGTGGAAAATGGGGACTGGCTCCGAGCCGCAAATGGCGTGAGAGTCGCGCAAATGCGATGCCGGCTCGGTGCCTGTCCCCTTTTTCCACGGGGTCCCAGAGTCACCGCTCGAAAAATGGCCCGCTCGACCCAGCCTACAACTGCTTGTGCCTTAACTCCCGGGGGGATAGAATCATCCTCAGTCGCATGGGTGGAACCGTCGGCTCCGTTCGCTCGGCCAGAGCGAAAGGGGCTTATCCAGGATTTGCGTACCGTGGAGGCAGCAGAAGTACGGGTTCCTCTTCTCTATTCAGCAGTCTCCGGGAAGAAACCCAGCGCGTTCCGGTAGTTCCAAACAGCCGGGAATAGAGAAGAGGAACCCGTACTTTCCCGGTGTAGGACGTCAGGTACGCGTATTTCGGAGGAAGCGCGAAAGGGGGCGTGGGGTGTCTGACAGCCGTCCGTTGCGGGTCTTCATCAGCTACAGTCACGACGACCGCCCACACGCCGACCGCGTGGCGGCCCTGTCGAATCGGCTCCGCGCCGACGGGATCGACTGCCGGATCGACCAGTACGACGTGCGCCCTCCGGAAGGCTGGCCCGACTGGATGGAGCGGCAGATCGACGAGGCCGACACGGTCCTGATCGTTTGCACGGAGATCTATCGTGAGCGCTTCGAGCGCAAACAGCCGCCGACGATCGGCCGGGGTGTCCGCTGGGAAAGCCTGCTGACGAAGAACCACATCTACCGGGACGGTGCGGTGAACGAGAAGTTCATGCCCGTGCTGTTCGGCCCGGACGACGAGCAACATATCCCCCAGGTCCTTTACGGATTTGAATACGCGCGTGTCGATCCCGACGACCTGGATGGGAACCACCTGTATGCGGAACTCCTTCGCAAGATCCGCTTCGAGCCGCCGCGGCCGATGCCGCCGTTGGGCCACGGCGTCTTCCGCTGGATGCCAGCGGCCGTGCAACGGCTACCGAGATTGAGCGTGCAAGAGGCGTTCTTCCAGCCCGGCGTTTCCACGGGCGAGCAGGACGAGCTTCTCGTTCAACTCCACGGGCTGCCGTTAACGGGCCCGGAGATGTTCGGGCGGGATCGGGAGTTGGCGCGACTCGATGAGGCATGGGAGGACCGGCACACCAACGTGATCACGCTGGTGGCCTTCGGTGGCGTGGGCAAGACGGCGCTGGTCAACCATTGGCTCGGGCAGATGGCCCGCGAGGATTATCGCGGGGCGCGGCGGGTCTACGGGTGGTCGGCCTATAGCCAGGGCACCAAGCAACGGGCAACCGCGGCCGACCAGTTCATCGATCAGGCCCTGCGGTTCTTCGGCGACGAAGACCCCGAGGCCGGGTCGATCGAACAGCGGGCCGGGCGGCTGGCCGAACTGGTCCGCCGGCAGCCGACGCTGCTCGTGCTCGACGGCATCGAACCGCTGCAATACGCGCCGGGTGAAGGCGAGGGCCACATCAAGGACGCCGGCCTGCGGACCCTGGTCCGCGAATTGGCCGCCCGCAACCGGGGCCTCTGCGTGATCACCACCCGCGTCGGGGTCAGCGACTTGGGCGCGTACGAAAGGACCACTTGTCCCAAGATCGACCTGGAAGACCTCCAGCCGGCCGACGGGGCCCGGCTGCTCAAGGCCCTGGGTGCCGTCGGCCCGGAAGAGGAACGGAAAAAGGCGTCGGAGGAGTTCGGCGGGCACGCCCTGGCGCTGACGCTCTTGGGCACCTTTTTGCGGGACGCCTGCGCCGGGGACATTCGCCGGCGGCGGGAGATCGGACCGCTGGTGTATGAACTCAAGAACGGCGGGCACGCCCGGCGGGTGATGGACTCGTACGAGGCCTGGCTGGGCGAGGGGCCGGAGCGGGCCATTTTGCGCCTGTTGGGCCTCTTCGACCGGCCGGCCGAGGCTGGGGCGATCGCCGCGCTGCGACGCGCACCGCCGATCGCGGGCCTCACCGACGGGCTGGACAAGCCGGCATGGCAAAACGCACTGACCCGGCTCCGCCATGCGCGGCTGGTGTCGGAAGCCGATGCGGCCGAGCCGGGTGCGCTGGACGCCCATCCGCTGGTCCGCGAGCATTTCGGCGAGAAGCTGCGGCACGAGGATGTCGAGGCGTGGCGGGCCGGGCACGATCGGCTCTTCGAGTACTACCGCGGCGACGGCTGCAAGAAATGGCTGCCCGACACGCTCGACGAGATGGCCCCGCTGTTCGCCGCGGTGATCCACGGCTGCGCCGCCGGCCGGCATCGGGAGGCGTTCAACGCGGTTTACATGGCGCGGATTATGCGGCGCGACGAGTACTACAGTTCAAAGAAGCTCGGCGCGTTCGGCTCGGAGTTGGCCGCCCTGTCGGGCTTCTTTGATCCGCCCTGGTCGGCGCCCGTCGACGTGCTGCCCGACGCGGCCAAGGCCTTCATGCTCCATGAGGCGGGGTATGCCCTTCGGGCACTGGGCCGAATGGCCGAAGCCGTCGAGCTGATGAGACGCAGCCTTGAGGAATGGTTGACACAACAAGACTGGAAAAACGCCGCGATCCTGACCGGCAACCTGAGCGAATTGCACCTGATGCTGGGCCGGGTCGAGGAGGCGATCGAGTTCGCCCGGCAGTCCGTCGATTACGCCGACCGCACCGGGAACGCGGCCCAGCGAATGATCAATCGAACAACGCTGGCCGACGCGCTGCACCAGGCAGGCCGCTTGGACAAGGCCGAGCACCTTTTCCGCCAGGCGGAGGTGATCCAGAAAGACCTTCAGCCGCAGTACCCGCTGCTCTACTCCGTGCAGGGCTACCGGTATTGCGACCTGCTCTTGGGCCTCGGCCGCCACGAGGACATGCTCGAGCGCGCGGCCCAGACGCTGAAGTGGGTCGAGCGGGCGAACGTCGATCTGTTGAGCATAGCGCTGGACCACCTATCCCTGGCCCAAGCCGAGCTTCTGGCCACAAAGTCTGGCCGGGCTTCTGCCGTCGAAGAGGCCCGCATGCACGCCAACGCGGCCGTGGAGACGCTCCGCCGAGCCGGCCAGCAGCACATGGTTCCCCGCGGCCTGCTCGCCCGGGCGGAAGTCCATCGCTTCGACAACCGGCCGGAGGACGCCCGGGCGGACCTGGAGGAGGCGCTGGGGA
>Ga0307380_10010951_pt1 | contig 11381 bp, 7 predicted proteins | sample UN3MG_FD_202239 | JGI IMG/M metagenome (GOLD analysis project Ga0307380, IMG submission 202239) | Soil microbial communities from Risofladan, Vaasa, Finland - UN-3 | ecosystem: Environmental > Terrestrial > Soil > Coastal area > Acid sulfate soil | place: Finland: Risofladan, Vaasa | collected... | reverse complement strand
TCATCAAAAGTGCTTCCCAAGCCTATATTTACATCACCATCTAACGTTCTGTCAAGGCCCAGCCGCAAGTGTTGCCCTTGTGGGGCTGTCCGCGGCGCGGCTGGGAGCTGGGGCCACACGCCGTCGGCGGTCGGCCTGTCTGGCGAGGCGTAGCTGGCGAACACGTCATTGGCCATGGTGCCGCCCGATCCTCTGCGGCAGTGTCACGAAGAGTATCACCTTCACAGAATGTTTCGAGAGCGCCATGTGGGCCTCCCGGGCCTCTTCCTCAACCCGGCTTCATGCCGAGCCTGCGCATCGTTCGATAGAGCGAGCCGGTCGGCACGCCGAGCATCTTGGCTGCCTCGGCCACCCGTCCGCCCGTCTGATCGAGGGCGTTCTCGATGGCTGTTCTCTGCGCTCGCGCAACGACCTCCTTTAGCGTCTGCGGCGCAGTGCTGCGGGCATAGAGGCCCTTCGGCAGGTGCTCCATCCCTATCGTTCCGCCCCGGCACCGCCCAACCGCATGCTCCAGCACGCGGAGCAGGTCGGATATGTTGTTCGGCCAACTGGCCTGCCCAAGGGCCCGCACCACTTCGGGCGCCACTCGCGGCGGGGCCGCCATGCCCCTGCGCATGGCTATTTGCCTCACCATATCTTGGCAGAGCTGTTCGGTGTCCTCGCGGCCTCGCTCGGCCAGGGACGGGATCCTCACGTGGCGGCCTCGCAGCTTCAAGGCAAGCTCGGGAACGACCCGCCCGGTTTGCTCGAGCATCTCTGGCGGGAACCTGGACGTCGCCAGTAGTTTCACGTCGCGCTCTAGCAAGCCTTCCCGGTCGACGCCGACCAGGCGCCCCGCCGCGCCTGGTCCGGCGGCTGAGGAGGGCAGTCGGACGGCGATCTCCTCCTGCACCGCCATTGGCAGCTCCTCAACGTGGTGAAGCACGAGCAGTCCCTTGTCCGCCTCGTTGAGGTAAGGCGTGAGCTCGTCGACGGCCCCCCGTCCCCCGCCGAAGCGGCGCCGGCTCCCGGCCACGTAGTAGTCTTTGAAGAACGACCCACAGGGCAGGATGATCGGCCGGGCACTGCCCCCAATCTGTCGCCAAAGGGCGCGTATCAGAAACATCTTGCCCACCCCCGGCTCCCCGGTCACCAGTCCGTATGGCAAGTGCATAAGCTCGTCGAGGTCCTCCAGGGCGTGGCGAAAGCACGCGCTGGTGCCGACGATTTCCGGTACGTGCGTGAGGGCAGGGGCGCCGGAGGCAGACGCCGTCGCCTTGATCTGTCGGACGATCTCCAGAACTGCCTCGGCAACGGCCTTGACCCACATGCCCCTGTTGTCACGTTTCACCCAATTGCTAACTATCGGATGCTCGGACGCTTGTAACTGTCCGGTGCCGGCTGCACGGCTGGTGACGTACACGACGCGCGGCCGCCGGGCAGGGGCCAGGTCGATGACTTCCCTGGTCAGCTCTGTCAGCCACGGCGCGTCGCCGGGAAGACCGTTCCTGTCGTCCAGGGCGATCACCGGTGCGGCCCGGGCCTCCATGGCAATGCGGGTTATCACTGCCTTGTGATCCTTTCCGACCGCTATAGTCTGCAGCTCAACCGCGCCCGGACCGAGAAGCTCCCTGAGCCTGCGCCGCCTCGCGGCGAGCCTCTTCGGCTCCAGTGATGAATCGAACGCCACGAAAAACGCCCTCATCGGCGGCCCCTTCGCTCGAAGATTGTGGACCGGATAGTATCGCACCCACATAGAAGCTGCAACCCAGGGCAGTCGGGCCAGGCACTTCACTCCGGGCGCCGGTCGATCCGGACGTGCGCCGCGGCCTGACTGGCGTGATGCAGGCCGCTCAAAGCAGTTGTCCAGTCCTCTACGCATTTCAATCTTCCAGCTGCTGCCGATCTCATCGGCCGGCCTATTCATAGGGTACGCGCGGGGGTCTGAGTGAGACGATAGGCTGAGCCACAAGCCCGAGCACGGATACAGAGAAAGCTGCTCAACTGTGGCGCATGCGCGACTCAAACCTCTCGATGCGCCATGGCAGGCGAAGGCACGCGCAAAGCAGTTGCTTCCCGCGGATTCGGCGGATAGGCTTGCCTCCGGCAATCGCGAGGCATCTCTAGGAGATCGCGCCATGGCGGGAAGGCGGTTTGCACTGTCTGCCAAGGTACTGGTTCGCGACGAGCACGGCCGCGTGCTGCTGCTGAAGCGGTCGGCGAACTCAAAGAACAACCGCGGCAAGTGGGACCTGCCGGGCGGCAAGGTGGACACCGGAGAAAGCTTCGACGAGGCGCTGCTTCGTGAAGTTGCCGAGGAGACAGGTCTGACCGTTTCGCTCGTGGGGGTGGCCGGGGCCGCTGAATCGGATCTGCCCGATCGAAAGGTGGTGTACCTTCTGATGGAAGGCAACCTGACGTCCGGCGAGGTGCGGCTGAGCGACGAGCACAACGAGTTCGCCTGGGTCGAGCGTTCAAGGCTTGCGGCAGTGGATGTCTGCGAGCAGTTCCGTTCCTTCCTGGAGGCGTACGGTGGCCAGGCCGGGTAGAAGAACAGATGCCGGTGGTGCTCTCACGCGGGCCCGGATGCGCCAGTTCGCGAAGCTGGACATGGACGGGATGTCGCGCCGCACAAGGGATTCGGCCAACGAGGACTGGGTGCGCGCGCGGATCGCTTGGTTCGGGGGGCACCGGCCGAAGTATCGGCGGATGGCGGCCACGCTCCAGCAGGTGCTTCAGGCCGCCGCGGACCGCCTTGCTCCCTTGGCGATCGTACAGGCCCGCGCCAAGACGCTGGCCAGCTACACTGAGAAGCTCCAGCGCAAGCTGGAGAAGTATCGAAAGACTGATGGCGAGGGCAGACTCCTGCATCCCATCACGGACCTGTGCGGGGCAAGGGTCATCACCCATACGTTGACCCAGGTGAAGACCGTCTGCGGGTTCATCGAGAATCACTTTGACATCGACGCGAGGAACAGCGTTGACGTGAGCACCCGCCTGAGGGCCAACGAGTTCGGGTACCTTTCGGTTCACTATATCGTTCGCTTCCGGCCGGGCGTGTTCCCCACCCGGTCCGTCCCGGTCAACGTGCCCGCGGGGCTGTGCGGGCTCGACGCGGAAGTGCAGGTTCGGACCTTCCTCGAGCACGCCTGGGCCGATATCAGTCACGATATGAGATACAAGAGTTCCTTCAGGATTCCTGACAAATGGGAGCGCGAATTCGCCCGCCTTGCGGCGATCCTCGAGGACGCCGACGGGGCCTTCTGCCGGGTGGAATCGGGACTCGCCGAATACGCGGCGAACTACGGCGCGTATATGAGCGAGGAGCGCATGCGGGCCGAGATGGGCAGAGCGGAGGTCGTGCTTCAGGTGGATCCGGCGAACGTGGGGGTGGCCCATCGGATAGCGAGGCTGGCGATGTGCCTGGGCCACTGGGCGAAGGTGATCAAGGTCCTCACGCCGTTCGTTGACTCGGAGTCGGCCCCGATTCTTCGCGACCTCGGCGTGGCAATGTGCAAGCGCTACAAGAAACGCAGCACCGGTTTCCGCAGGGGCCAACGGTATCTCGAGCAGGCGATCGCCCTGGAACCCGGCGACTCCGACGCCATTGCCTCTCTGGGCGGCACGTGGCGCGGCATAGACGAGGGCAAGGCCCTCAGCACATATCGGCAGGCATTTGAGGCCAACCCGAGCGACCCGTATCCGCTGGGCAATTACCTGGAGTGCGAGATAGCAAGGCGGAAGGACCTGAGCCCGGTCCGGTTTGCGCTGGCGAGCCTGAACGCGGCCATTCAGAAGTGCCGGAATCAGGCGGACGTCGGGATGAATATGCCGTGGGCATTCTACGACATGGGCAAGTTCCACCTGCTGCTGAAGGAGCCGTACGAAAGCCTCCGCATGTACGCAAAGGCCGTAAGCGTCAGTACGTCCAAGGCCATGGTGGCCAGATCATTGGATTCGGTGAATCGGTTGCGGCTCAGCAGGGAGGAAGTCCCCGGGCTTCAGTGGGTGAGGCGTTTCCTTGCCCTTGCGGCAGCCGTGAAGTTCGGGCAAGGCGGGTTGTCTCGGTCTCTCAGGTCGCTGGCCTCAGCGAGGCGCAAGCCGCTCCGGGCTCCGATCGTCGTCATTGCCGGCGCGTGCGGCGGCAGCGCAGGTCGCCGGGTTGACGCGTATCGGCGACTTGTGTTGGCGGCATTCCGGGACTTCAGTGGCACGGTCGTCTCCGGAGGGACGACGACGGGGGTTGGCAGGCTGGCCGGAGATGTCGGGGCCTCGTGCGGCCGCAAGGTCCGGACAATCGGCTACGTGCCGTCAGGGGCGACTGCCGATGGGGACCGCCGGCGATACCACGAGATCCGTCGCACTGGGCGTGGGGACTTCAGCCCGCTAGAGCCCCTTCAGGCCTGGATTGACATCCTTGCGTCCGGCGCGAACGTTCGCCACGTGAGGGTTCTTGGTTTCGGTGGAGGACCTCTCGCCGCTGCCGAGTACAGGATCGCCCTGGCTCTGGGCGCGCGCGTTGGCGTTGCCGGGGACAGCGGCGGCGCCGTCTCTGAATTAGTGGCGGACAGCGACTGGCGCGGATCGGAAACGCTTCTCCAACTGCCTCCGGACTGCGCGACGATTCGGGCATTCATCGCCCCGGCGACCCCGTCGCCGCCGACGACGATCAGGGAGACCATCGCCAGAGCCATTCACGAAGCCTATCGTCTCGAGCAGGCCCAGCGTCATCGCACCGATGAACCCTCCACGGCGGACTGGGATAGCCTGCTGGAGTACCTCAAGGAGTCTAATCGACAGCAGGCGGACCACATCTTCGAGAAGCTTGACGCGTTGGGCTACGTGGTTCGGAGGCCTCCAAGGAGGACTCGCATCTCTCCCAGGGAGTTCACACCGAAAGAAATTGAAGCGATGGCCGAGATGGAACATGGCCGGTGGAACGTCGAGCGGATACTCGATCGTTGGACACTGGGTGAGAAGAAGGATGTTGCGCGGAAGGTCTCTCCGTACCTGGTGCCGTGGAAGGACCTCCCGGAGAACGTCAAGGACTGGGACCGCCAGGCGGTTCGCGCCATCCCAGAGTTTCTTGCCCAGGTCGGGCTTGAAATTCGTGGCAGGAAGATGGGACACTGACAGGCATCCCTGAGTGGCGGGTGAGGCGGCCGCGGCAGGCTTTCCGCCGGGCGCACTCGTGCGGGTGGAGTGTCGATTCGCAGAAGCGGTCACGGACTCGTCTGGGGACGATGATGGCAATCGTGCTGAAGGCTCTGGAGCCGGAGACAAGGCATGAGGTCCACATCAACGGGCCCGTCGCGCACCTGGGTCGAAGCTGTCCGGAGGGCAAGGAGGGCCTGGCATTAATCGCCAGGGGCGTTGCGGACCACCACGGCAAGATATTCCACGGCTTCAACTCCTACTACTATGTGAGTCTTACAGACCGGCCCACCGAGCTGTTCCGTGGTCCCAACTTCTCCTTCCACCTCGACCAGCTCGCTCCCCAGTGCCCCGTGTACGACGGGGACCAGCTGAAGATGGGCGAAGCGCTGGTTCGAATCATCAAGCTGACTCCTCCTGTGCCCGCACCTGTTGCGGGACGACGACGGAAGCGTTCTCCGTTGACTGCCGGACTGCGGTGCAGATACGTGGATTGCCGTCGTGGCTGTGAGTCGTCCAGGCTCGGCGAGGTGGTCCACGCCACGAGTGGACATATATATAGGATTCGCAATTACGCGGAGCCCCACGAGATACTCCGCGCATCCGTTGACTGGATGTTGGAGCTCTACGAGAAGCCGGTCGGACTGGGAATCCGCCCGAAGCTGACCGTACCCGAAGCGATCGCGATCAAGCCCAGGCCGGACTTGGCGCCGTCCTGGCCGGGCTCTCACGTGCCGATCGAGAAGGCGGTCTCGAAGGGCGAGGCCGTTCGCGCGGTCGAGCAGCGGGGGATACCGCCCGAGCGTTTCGACGCCGGAGCCGCCTTCATATACACCAGCGATGACGGCAAGCTTGCCGGCATCGGGGCTGGCATTCTGGAGGGCATCTACGACGCGGAGGCCGTTCCTCGGGCGAGTCATTTCCTCCTGGTTCAGTATCCACCCGACAGGAAGCCGAACTGGCTTGACGCATGCGTGGTGCACCATGTGGCGGCCCAGATCTCGCAGTTCCTCGGCGACGTCAGGGCCAATCGGCTCCGCCAGCTTCGCGAGGTGGAACGCCGATTGGTGATGGATAGAAACCATGTCTATCACGAGGTGAGGGGCAAGTGCTCCGAGGTCCGAAACGCGATCAAGAGGGTCAAGTCGGCGCTGAAGGCCGGGTCGCAAGTCGCCCGTTCCGATCTGGATTCCCTGGAGGACGTCTTTGAGAGCCTGGTCCAGTGGGCCAAGAAGGGCGAGTGGAGCCTCAGCCCCGCGGGACTGATATATGCCAAAGCGGACTTACACTCCCTCTGCGCGGGAGTATTGCGGGCCGTGTTCGGCGACTCCGAGGAGCTCAAGTCGCTGACGAGGTGGGAAGTCAGAGCCGGGCCGAAGCCGGATGCGCGATTGGCCGGTGTGCCCTGCGACCGGGCCGCCATTGAGAGCTGTGTGTACGATCTGATCGTCAATTCGGACGGGGCCCTGGGCAAACGGGGCAAGGATCCCCGGCGAGTGTGCATCTTCCTGGATGTCATCGAGCAGGACGGCCTGCCCTATTCGCGGATACGGGTGGCCGACAACGGGGTGGGCATGGCCCCTGAGATTCGCAGCGCGATCTTCGGGGCCAGGTTCTCTACGAAGAGGGGCGGACGCGGCTTGGGGGCGATGAGGACGGCGGACCTGGTGGCACGGCACCGCGGGTTCATTGAAGTTGCCAGCGCCCCGGACGAAGGGACGGTCGTGGACATCCTGCTGCCGATGCCTCGGTCGTCGCGGGGCCTGGACATGAAAAGGCCCGGGGCCTGGTTGGCGCCGTACACTGAGCAGGCCGCACTGACACCATTGGTGAAACGCGGCGACCTGAGCGCGCTGCTGCGACAGGACGCCGAACTGGGCAACTGGTATCGACTATAGAGAGAACGGCTATGATCGTGATCTTGCACATGGACGACGACAGGAATCACTGGCTGCGGCAGGTCGCCCGTCGCGCCGACGAACTGGCCGGCGAGCTGGGGCCGGTCAAAGTCTTGCCGCGGGATACGCTATGGGGGGCGAGGAACGTCATCAAAGGCGAGGACCCCGAGATGCGGCAGCTCGCAACGCAGGGCCACCGGCTGAATATGTTGGTGGCGGACCTGCTGTTGGGGGGAGGTACGGAGGCCGATGTCAGGCAGTGGCTGCTGGGCGTCAGGGAGCTGGTCACGCGAGTGGAGCCCACAGCCGCCAGAGGTGTTGCGCCCTCGCGGCTGAAGGCCGTGGTTTCAGGACCCGAGATGCAGGAGATAGACGAGCAATGCCCGGCCTTCCCTGTCGGCAGGCTTGCGGCGGCAAGAGGGGTCAAGGTCATAGTCCTCACCAACGTCGAGAAGTTCCTGCCGCCGGAAGACCTCGATCTCGACGCGGAACGCCGGATCGTCATGGCTGCCTGCGGGGCCTGTGCCTATGTCCTCAAGACAGACGACCGGTGGCTGGAGAAGCTCAAGGAGGAGATGGCCGTGGTGTCCAAATGACTGTGCGCCTCCTCTGCTTGTCCACCCGAAATATTCGGTCAGGGCTGTACTATAAGGACTTATGACAGGTTGTCATCGGAGGTGAGTTCTGCCATTGCAGACGCATGAATACCGTCATCAACTTGTTCATGAACCTTCGGAATGCCCTGAGATGCATCGGTGAGTTGGTCGGTTACCTCCTGCGTTTCGCCAGCATGTTCTTGCGGACCAAGGCGTCGCTGGCTGCCCGGCTGGTAGCTGCCGAGAGTCAGCTGGCCGTCTGTAAGCGGCGGATTGAGCAGAAGGAACATCCCAGGCCCAGGTTCACCACGGGCTTTCGGCTTCTGTGGGTCGTCCTGTCTAAGCTGTGGACTCCATGGCATGCTCCGCCTAAGCAGCGCTCAATCGCCTTGCTCCGTCTCCTCTCTCCGCGAGACAAGGTCCATCATGTGCTGGACCGGGTCGCTTACGAAGCCCCCATCTGTCTCCAGTTCATCTGGCGTGAATTTCGCTTCTGGCCAGATATGCTCCTCGCAGGACCACTCACCAAGCACGGCACACAGCTTGTTCACGTAGTCGCAACGGAGACCATCGGGCTGGTTGAGGGGCCGTAGCGGTTCTGCAAGGGCACCCGCCAGAACGTCCGCGAGTTGAAGTCCAGCCCAGTCCCTTGAGGACTCGAATCTGGTTTCCCTGACCCGGATCGGAAACTCCATCGTCCTGCGATCCCAGCCCACCTTGGCCGGAGGGACATGCGGGGATACAATCTTCTCCCAGAGGCCCCGTTGTTTGGACATCTCGGAATTCGCGTCGTGGATCAGCAGCATGTCCTGGCCGAGCCTCCGCGCCCAACTACCCATCAAGCAGAGCGCGAAGGTGAAACAGATCTCTAGATCCTCCGAAGACAGGCGCCCCAGATCACGGACGTCCATAGCCAGCAACGGAAGGTGAAGGAACCCCAGCACTTCTCTCAACGGTTGCCGCGAATGTGCCTTACCCCTGCGGAGCCCCGTCTTCGATTCTAGGGCGCGTTCCAAGACCGCGTATGTGGTTGGGGAAGGTTGCCGGACGAACCTCTGCAGGGCCTCAAGCAACTCCCACAGGTACGCCTCCCCCGCAAGGGAACGCGTGATGAAGTAGATCATGTTGGATAGGCTGATGTTCCCGCCACGGTGATACAGGTTGACACCGTGTTGGTACATGGACGGCTCGATGATGAGATCAACTGCTTTAGTGATGACGCAGAACGGCTTGTGTGCGTAGGCAAATCCGACCCGGTCTTGGTTGCTGGTAAGCCGGTCCAGGTCGCCCAGCAGGGCCAGGAAGGTGTCGTAGATGTGGCCGAACTGCTTTCCCCAGCCGTAGTCCTCCAGCCGCTCGGCCCTGCGGCCGTTGTCCAGGGGCACGTTGGCCAGCACCCACGCGGCGCAGAGTTCCTCGGCGCGGGTCACCGAGTCGATCACGATCGTGCCGACGTCCTGCCAGCCGTCGGCGTGCAGGGCGCCGCGGAGGTCCTGCCAGGTTTCCACGCCTGCGACGATCCGAAGGTCGAGCTCCTCCGGCAGTTGCGGCCGAAGGACGGGCAGGGACGTCTCCAGGTCGAAGATCGCCACCGGCCCGGGCGCGTTGCAGGCGAGTGTCGTCTTGCCGGTGCCTCCTCCACCATACAGGCACACGCGGTGGCCCTGCGGCTCGGGCTGGGCGAAGGCCACCTTCCTGCGCGGCGGCGTCGATTGGCGCGTCGCCGCGGGCCGGGGCGCCCTGCCCGTTGGCGGGGCTTTCGGTGGTGTCGTTCTCGCCGCTGTCTGTGTCGTCATTGGCTGTCTCCTGTTACTGGATGGTTGCGTGAGTGTGGCGAGCGCGGAGGTCATATCCCGGCCCTTTCCAGGACGGCGTCGGCCTCGGCCAGCGCGCGCTGGCGATGGCGGGACGTGATGGGGGTGCGCTTCAGCGAGGGGGTCTTGGCGTAGCGGTTCGGCTCGACGCGCTCGTCGAGCTCGGCCAGGTCGGTGAAGAACCGCAGGAGGGCCTCGCGGGTGGTGCAGATCCTCCGGCCGACGCGGACGTACCCCAGGAATTGGCCCCGCAGGCCCTTGCGACACCACCGCCAGAGCGTGCAGACGGCGACCTTCTTGCCGTCGATCCGCGGGAGCAGTCCCGTGGCTTCGGTGAGCGTGATCAGCCGCTCGTAGGGACCGATCTGCCGTTCGTCCGCTTGCGTTTGGCTCGCTGCATCGTCCACACATGCGGGCCTAGCAGGAGATTTCAGATCACAAAGCGGCCAGAATCGCTTGCGCGCTTTGTGCGCGCTTTTTGGGCCGCTTTGGGCAAGAAACCGTTCCTCGGGAGCATCTCCGTGGCCTTGGTCAGCGTGAGCAGCTATTCGTCCGGGGCCGATCCGCCGTTCAGGGGTCTGCGTTTCGTTCGCCGCGATGCTCATGCATGCAAACGTACACGCGGCGCTTGGCGGCTATCTGCTGCGCAGAATCACTTGCGCAGTTGTGACGCAGTTTTTGCGCCAGTTACGCAGTTCGACGACCGGTTGACGCAGCTCTCGACGCAGTTGCGCACCCGGTTCCGTGCGTGTTCGCGGTGATCGGGGCGGCATTCCCCCACGGCTGTCCAGTTTCCCGTCAACTCGTAGCCTTGCGATCCGAGGCGGTTCCTCGTAGAATCACTCTGTGCGGGGAGTTGCCTGTCGGCGATCCCGGCGCATATTCAGAATCGGGGTGCGACGATGATTCGGTACAAGTGCCCAGGGTGTGGTCTGCTTCTTGAGAGCCCTTCCTCGATCGCCGGGCAGGAGGACCAGTGCCCGAACTGCGGGCGCAAGTGCGCCGTCCCGAAGCCAAAGAGCCGCACCCCGCTCATTTTAGGTGTTTGCGTTGCCTCTGTGGTGGTCGTAGGTGTCGTTATCGGGTTGTCTGTGTCCTGGTCGGGAGTGGCCGGGCCTGAGCGATCATCGCCTCCTCCTGTTCTGAAGGTACCACTTGCAGGTGCCGGTGCTGGACCTGAGCGACCATCGCCCCCTCCTGTTCCGAAGGTACCACTTGCAGGTGCCGGTGCTGGAGAGGCCCTACAGTTGCATGGCCATGACGACAGCGTGAATTGCGTCCTCTTTTCTGGTGACGCCGCTTCTGTTGTCTCAGCGGGGAACGACTCGAAGATCATCGTCTGGGACATAAGAACGGGAAAGGCCGTCCGCACCTTGGAGGGACACACCGGTGGGGTCGGTAGCCTGACATTATCGCCTGATGGCACGCTAATAGCATCCGGTGCCGCCGATAACACCGTTCGCATTTGGGACTTTCAGAAGGGCGAGCAACTGCGATCCCTCGAGGGACACACCGAGCCAGTGGTGTCTCTTGCGTTCTCCCCGGACGGAAAGAAACTGGCCTCAGGAAGCGCGGACAAGACCGCCAGATTCTGGGATGTCCAGTCCGGGGCACAGGATCGGTCCTATGGGGGACACGTCAGCCCAGTGAAAGCCGTTGCTTACGCGGGAGGCGGAAAGGAAGTGGTTACTGTGTCGTACGGGCTCAACGTAGTGGGCGGGTCACTTCAGGGGGGGATCGTTCGTATCCAGAAGCTGAAACTGGAGGAACCGAAGGCGCAGACAGCCGACATCGATACCGGGCTCCTCAATTGCGCGGCTCTCTCCCCTGGGGGCCGACATCTGCTCTTGGGTACCGCGTATCCCCAAGGGAGTGTGGTTCTGGTGGACGTCCAGGGAGGAAAGGTCATACGCAACCTTGCGATTGAGCTGCAAGGCGAT
>Ga0307380_10010950_pt1 | contig 11381 bp, 8 predicted proteins | sample UN3MG_FD_202239 | JGI IMG/M metagenome (GOLD analysis project Ga0307380, IMG submission 202239) | Soil microbial communities from Risofladan, Vaasa, Finland - UN-3 | ecosystem: Environmental > Terrestrial > Soil > Coastal area > Acid sulfate soil | place: Finland: Risofladan, Vaasa | collected... | reverse complement strand
CACTCAGCACTGGGTTACCTGCCACCCGCTGAGTACGAGGCCCTAACTACTAACTCCCAGGCTATGTACTTATTTCCGCCCTCTTCTGTCTAGCTAGATGGGTGCAGTTCACCTGAATGGCTTAAAAATAAATGTGTTAAAGATTTAGATAATTACTTGCAGTATAGACTAATCCCACCTTGCTTTTACATTTTAGGAAAAGATAAAGATACATATATTCCAGCAGTATTTAAAACCCGTCTTTATTATATTGCATGCTTAATAAATGTTTTACAAAAATATGGTGCTACGATGACAGGTTCAAATGCTGCTAATCCGCTTTTTGACATTATTAATGAATATTCAAATTCTGCTGGCATGTCAGAAGCTCTTGATCAAGCTCAGATGGCATTAGAGATTCTTTTATTAGAAGATCGTACAAAGTGTGGAGTTTATAGTATCTTATTAAATAACATATACAATAGTTTTCCAAAGTTAGTAACTGAACATAGTTCTAAAAGTTTGTACTGGATTGATAGAATAATGGATTGGTATAGGCTTCATATTAGTTGTTGCATTTTTGTGAATTGGCCAAATAATCGAGATAAAATCTCAGAATTTTTGGATAAAATTGAAAATATATATGAGTATATTGATATCGAATATGGTGATAATATTGCTTTATTTGCAGGAATGCATGATATGCGATATTGGATTTTGGTTATGCTTAGGCGTATGCAAGAGGAATTTGTTACAAATGTAAAACCTGATTTAATTAAAAATGAACTAAAAAAAGATGCAGCTAGTGATTTCAATTCTTTTGACAACACTATTAAAAAATTGTTAGAAATAAAAAAACCTATAGGCAAAAAAGAATCTTATAAGAATCTTAAATACCTAAAAAATCCATATATTTAGTCTTAGAATATTGTTTAAATAATTCATTCAAAAATAGAAAGATAGTATCAATATTTATTAATTTCTTTTCTTTAATTTAACCGGAAAATAATCATTTGAAACTTTAAGCCCAAAAAAATCAACCTTTCAAAGGAATTTCGAAATGAAGAAACTCCCGGTCTGGACTATTGTTTCCGTACTCCTTTTCTCTTTCACTCCGAAAACTGCCACCCCTCTTGATTTCAAAGCCCCCTCCGCCCTCAAGCTGCCCGCTGCGGTCAGCGCCGTAATGGACAGAGAATCCGCCTGGAGCAGGGAAGGCGACATCTGGGTGCTCGAACAGGGCAGGCCGGGCTGCCTGGAGGCTCCCGCCTGGTGGAAGGGAAGCCGCCCGCCCCGCGGCGAAATGGTGGTCCTCGAGCTCGAATACCAGGATGACTTCAACCAGCCGGTGATAGCCGAGATCCATAGCGGATTCGGCAACGCCAACCCCTACAGCGAGCTGCACCGTTTCGGCGGCACAGGGGACGGCGCCTGGAAAAAAGCCCGGGTGCCGGCAAGCGCTGATTTTACCTATCTCTGCCAGCCTGGTAACAGTATCAGGTTCAGGCTTATTCCAGAGGGCGGCAGGCTCAAGGTGAAAAAATTCAGTCTTGTGGCACCCCTGCCGGATGAGGAAGAGCGCTGCAATGCAGAGACAAGGGCCTGGGTGGCCCGGGTCCAGGAGCGCGCCCAGGTCGATTCGAGCTACTACAGGCTCGCCCAGCAGCCGGTTCTCACCAGCGGCTGGGCCGCAAAGCCCCTGGTGCCTTTTGCCAGAAACTGGATGGACCTGGTCCTGCCGATCTCATCACCCCAGGCAGGCGAAGCCGGAGCGCCGCTCGCTGCACGCATGTTTCTCAACGAGCTCGAGTCAGTGCAGCTCGGAGTGTACGCCAACGGCCAGGACCTGCACAATGTCGTGGTGACTGCCGACCCGCTCACAGACAGGGCTGGCCGCACCGTGGCTGAGGTGAAATTGCGGGTCGCCGAGTACTCCAAGGTCAAAGGCTGGCATGTCCCCGGCTATTTTGTCGAGCCGTTCCCCCAGAGGCTCTGGCCAGCCTATCCGTTCGAGGTGGATGCCGGCAGGAGCCACCTGGTCTGGATCGTGCTCAGTACGCGCGAGGATATCTCGAGGCCCGGCAACTATGAGACAAGAATCAGGATCAAGGCCGGAGGTCTCGAAGAGGTCAGCGTACCCCTGAAACTCGAAATCCTGAATAAGAAGCTTCTGACCATGGAAGAAGCCGGCCTCAAGCTCGGGGGCTGCGTCACCGGGCTCCTGCCTGAGTTCGAGATGGGCTTTCTCAAAAAATACAACCACAATATGATCAATATCTGGTATTCCGGCGTGCGGCCGACGCTCTCCAAAAAAGACGGTTCTTTCGGGATGGATTTCAGCCTGATGGACGACTGGATGGCCGCTGCGGCGCGCCAGGGAATCACCGACATCGTTTATTTCCTGGGCGGCAACCCCTACAGCTTTCCCCGCACCATGCACCTTCCGCGCACCCTGGCGGCTGTCATGCTCGGGCTGGATGACAGAGGCTGGCGGGAGCTGACTTTCAAGGACCCCTACCAGGTGCCGCCTCAGGTGGCTCCCCTGATAGTTGAATGGACAAAGCGCTTCGGGGAACACGCCCGCGCCTCGGGCTGGCCCAATGTGATTCTCACCCCGTTCGATGAGCCGGCCAAGTGGCACCAGTACAGCTCAGAGCTCGGGATGCTTTACTATATCAAGCCCCAGTTCAAAGAGCAGGTCGCGCTCCTGCGAAAGGGAGATCCCAAGGCCCAGATCTACGGCTCGATCCACCACTATTACGGCGGCATAGATTTCCTGCCTGATGTGGACATATTCTGCACCAATGCAGTGGCCGAGAATTTCAACCTGCCGGATGAGGTGCGCGCTCGAGGCAAGACCCTCTGGCAGTATTCAGGCACCTCCGACAAGGGCCTGCCTGCTGTGGCCCGCTACACTTTCGGCTTCTATTTCGCCGGGCACAACAGCCGCGGCTCACTGGTCTGGGCCTATAACTGGGGCAACCGGTTCGACACCCTGGACGGCTCGAACTGGATGTATGTCTGGAACACCCCGTTCGATGTGATCCCCATGCCCTATGCCGAGGGGTTGCGGGAGGCCTGGGACGAGCGCAGGCTGCTTGAGACACTCAAACGCAGGGCTGAGGAGAAAAACGTGGATCTCTCGGACTTCCTCGCAGGGCTCTTTTCCGAGGTGGCCGCAGGCCGGGGCAGGGGCGGCAGGAGCACGCTGGATGATTTCTGGGAAAGAGCAAAGGACGACCAGGTGATGGACAAGTGGCACAAGCGGATGGTCGAGAAACTGCTCTCGCTTGATTGATTAAAAAAGGCGACCGGCCGGTCGCCCCTGATCCATTTTAAAACATTGATAGATTGAATTGATCCTCGAATGACGGCTGAATATACTTCTTTCCCAAAGGAGGGAAAATGCCGAAAGAAAGGAAACGCAGGGAGATTCCCCGCAGGGAGTTTATCAGCAGGAGCGCTGCGGGTCTCACTGCTCTCGGTCTGTCTCCCTGGCTGCTCAACACAGGCTGCAGGGGCCGGGGAACCGGCGAGGGTTTGCTGGTTCCTGAGGAGGTGCTGAAAAAAGCGCTGGGATATCTCCTGGCCAAGGGGGCTGATTTCGGTGACATTTTTGTGGAGCGCGCCACTTCTGACAGTATCAGGAGCGATGACCGCAAGATCAATACCGCCACGGCCATTGAAAAGGGTGTCGGAGTGCGCGCGGTCAAGGAAGGGAAAACTTTTTACGCTTATACAGCCAGCTTCGAGCCAGAGGAAATCTATAAGACAGCCCGCTTTGTGGCCGATGCCGCAGCCGAAAGCTCGGCCAAGGCCGCAGGGCTGATCGCAGACCTGACCCGCCAGACCTCCGGGCTTTCTTTCCCTATCGTGCCTGATCCGCACAGTATCGAAGTGGAAAAGAAGATCGAGCTGGTCCAGCAGCTGACTGACCGGGCCTGGTCCGCGGACCCGCGGGTCAACCAGGTATCCCAGTTTTATCGCGAAATCATCCGGGAGGTCACTTTAGCCGCCTCTTCCGGGAAGACAATCAGCCAGACACTGGGTCTGACAGAAATATATTGCTTCACCTACATGAAAGACAAGGAAGGCAACTTGCAGAACGGTTTCGACGGGCGGGCCGCTTATGCCGGACGGGACTTTTTCCAGGGCGGGGATTCTTTCGAAAGCATCGTGGATCAGTCCGTAGAGCGGGCGAAAAGGCTGCTCGAGGCTGTCGATTCGCCGCGCGGAGTGTTCCCGGTGGTGTTGGCCGCCGGGAGCAACGGCGTCCTGTTTCACGAATCCTGCGGCCACGGCATGGAAGCCGACCTGGTATTCAAAGGCTCCAATTTCAAGGACCAGATCGGCAAGCAGACCGCAGCCAAAGGGGTGACCCTGATCGATGACGGCACTATCCCGCAAATGCCAGGCTCATTCGCTTTTGACGATGAGGGCACGCCCGCCCAGCGGACTGTCCTGATCCAGGACGGCATCCAGCAGAACTACCTCAGCGACCTGGTCTGGGCCGCCAAGCTGGGCCTGAAATCCACCGGCAGCGGCCGCCGGCAGTCGTTCCGCTTCCCGCCCATCCCCAGAATGCGGAATACCTTTATTGATAACGGCACCGTATCCCCTGAGGATATTATCGCCGAAACGAAAAGGGGAGTTTACGTGACCAATGTGGCCCGCGGGGGCCAGGTAGATGTGGTTACCGGCAATTTCATGATGGGTGTGGAAGGCTATCTGATCGAAAACGGCAAGGTTACACGGCCTGTCAAAGGCGCCACACTCTCGGGCATGGGCATCCAGGCCCTGAAAACTATCGACATGGTGGGCAATGACTTATTAATATTTGCCGACGCCGGACGGTGCGGGAAAATGCAATACGTACCCACGGGATCCGGGATGCCGACAATCAGGGTGCGTGGGATCCTGGTGGGCGGCAAGGGTGAAGCCTGGGAAGATCTGGAAGGAGGCCGGTCATGAAAGAGAAAAAAGAATACACCGAACTGGCCCTTTATGCTGTGGAACAGGCTAAGAAACTGGGGGCCGATTCAGCCGAGGCTTTTATATCAGAGAGCCAGGCGGTCCAGATCAGTGTCAGTGGCCGCCAGACCGAGCAGGTGAACGCCGTCCAGGACGCAGGCATCGGCCTTCGCATTCTCAAAGACCGGAAGCTCGTTTTCGGCTCCAGCAACGATCTGAGCGCCGATTCAGTTAAAAAGCTTGTCGCTGATCTCATGCGGAAAGTGGTCTTCCATACCCCCGATGAATTCAATGTCATTCCCGCTGCAGACAGCAGCTCACTGAGAGGGGATTGGTCTAGTTATGAAGGCCTCATTTCCTATGATCCGCAAATTGCCGAGGTTCCCATTCAGGATAAAATCAAGCGGGCGATCAGCCTCGAGACTGCGGGACTGGATTTCAGCCCCAAGGTCAGCGGCTCGATGTTTGTTTTTTACAGCGACGAAGCGGCCATAAATTACCTGGCGAATTCCAACGGGATCGCGGGCTGGTTTCCGGCCTCTGGCTGCAGCGGGGACGCTTATTTTTCCGCGGCCGAGGGGGAGGACCGCCAGTCCGGCTCCTACTCTAAGGCTGGTGTTAATTATGCGGATTTCGACCCTGAAAAAGTAGGCCGCAGGGCAGCCGAGAATGCAGTGAACATGCTGGGAGCAAAACCGATCGAGTCCTGCGAGGTGCCCCTGGTGGTTTCACCGGAGGTGGGCACCCAGATTTTTTCCTATATCGTGGGTATGCTATCGGCTGACCAGGTGCAAAAGGGTAAATCCCTGTTTGCCGGAAAGCTGGAAACAAATGTGGCCTCAAGCGTTCTCAATCTGGTTGACGACGGCAGGCTGAAAGGCGGCCTGGCCACCAGTCCGGTGGACGGGGAAGGCGTGCCCAAGCAGACAACCCCCTTGATTGTGGACGGGGTGCTCAAGAATTACCTGTTCGACTCCTATACAGCTAAAAAAGGCAAGGTCAAATCCACAGGCAACCGCTCGCGGGGAAGCTACCAGAGCCAGGGCAGGATCGACAGCACCAATTTGTACCTCAGGCAGGGTACTCTCAAACCCGAAGCCATCATCTCTGGTATCGACAAAGGCTTTTACCTCAAGGATGCAATGGGCCTGCATGCAGGCATAGATTCCACCTCGGGCGATTTCTCTATCCCGGTGGCCGGCTTTATGATCGAGAAAGGCGAGATCGCTTTCCCGGTTCGAGGGGTCAGTATCGGCGGCAACCTGTTCGATTTCCTGAAATCAGTGGATAAAATCGCCGATGACCTCACCTGGTTCATGTCCGTGGGCTGCCCGACCTTTTCCGTATCGAATATTATGATCGGGGGGACAAGTAAGAGCTGATTTTTTTTGGATTCTTGGGATGTGAAACAACAGGCTGTGATGCCGGCCCGCCGGGGGATGCTCTTCTCTAAAGGCAAAAATAAGGGCCAGCGCCATGTCCCGGGAATAACATTCCATATTCTGTACGTGATAGGGGCGCACCCGCGCGGTAGCGCCCACCAGGCTTTCACCTGGTCAATAAACCCTGGAGCATCAATCGCGCATGAGAAGCCAAAGTGCGGCTGGGGGAAGCTGGCGGTCGAAATCTTGCTCGCTCACCGGCTCAGGCTCAAAGCTTCCTGCAGGGTCGGTCAGCGTGATCCTGGAACTGCCTGGCAGGGAATTATACAGGTTCCCGACTACGACCCGCTGCTCTTTTTCTGTGTCCCGGTTAATCAGCATAAGAACACTTGGGCCTGATTCGCGCTCTAATTTGATGATCCCGGAAACCGATCCGCTTTCCCCTTGCAGGTGGAAATTATAGGTCGGATGCTCGGCGCAAAAGATTGAATGCTCTAGCTTGAAGCGATTAATATTGGAGATAAAATCTCTCAGGTCCAGATCCGTCTTCTCCCAGTCTTCAGGCCTGGTCTGCACAACGTGAAGCTTGTTGCGGAATCCGAACTCGAAGCCGACAGGGATCATCACGCCGGTAGAAAAAAGGGCGCTGAAAACATACCTCTGGCGCACGGCGTCGAGGTTGCCGTTTAGTTCAGTGATCAGGCGCTGGGTGTCGTGGCTTTCGGCGAAACTGATCGACGGCGCGAGCTTGCGGCTCTCCTCGTACTGGGTCAGGCACCAGGGCTGGGTGAAATTCCAGTATTTGCTGCTGTTGAAAACATAGTCGAAACCGGCCTCGGCAAGCTCCACGACCTTATCTATGGTGCAGCCCAGGCTCTCAGCGAAAAAAGTCGTCTCAGGGAATTTATCCCTGGCTTTTGTGAAAATGAAGCGCCAGAGTTCCTGGGGCACTTTGTAAGCGGCGTCACACCGGAAACCGTCAAAGCCCAGCCCCAGATAATAGCTGCTGACATCCCACCACCAGTTCCACAAAGACTCTTTATCCGGGCTTCCCCAGTTGTCGATCTCGGCCAGATCACCCCATACCGTGACAAGCCTGTCCCCTTCCCAGACTCCGGGGTTTTTTACTTTGCCCTGGGGGTCGCGCAGGTACCATTTAGGGTGTTTTTTAACCAGGGGGCTGTCGATTGCCGTATGGTTTATCACCAGGTCCAGCATGACTTTGAGACCCAGCTTATGGGCCTCTTCAAGCGCCCTGGCAAGTTGCTTCTCCGGCTTTTGAGGCGAACCCTTTTTCACAAAGAGAGGGTTGATCCGGTAGTAGTCTTTGATCGCGTAAAGGCTGCCCGAAAACCCGGTATCTTGGATCGGGTTGATAAAGATCCAGTTGAAACCCATCCCCGCCGCCCGCTCGAAATGGCTTTTCCAGGCCGGCATCGGGCCTGCGAGCAAGGGAAAAAGGTTGTAAATGAGCGCCGGTTTTTGAGCCATTATTCAATCCTCCCCGATCAGGTAGTCGAAAACAAAAACATCATCTCTCAGCTTTGCGAGAAGCTCGCTGAAAGCGCGGTGTGCCGGATGCGACAGGTAGCGGTCCCGACCCTCTTCATTCCGGAAGGTCAGCACCCAGATATGGGTAAAACCCTTATGCTTGTTTTCCACCGAGACATTCCGCCCAGACTCAAAGCCGGTTATCCCCTCGATCTTCTCTGTCAGCTCGGCGAAAGACCGTTCCACCATGCGAATCTGTTCCTCTTCTGTCCCGGGCAGGAAACGCACGCAAACTACATGTTTCAGCTTTTTCGGTCCCGGCTCGTTCATCTCGTGGTTTCTCTCCGGGATTGGGTCAGGAAAGCGGCGGCAGATCGACCTTGCCGTTCCGGATAAGCCAGTCCAGAGCCTCGCGCACTGTTTCGAGCGAGCTGTAGCGCGGATTGTAGCCCAAGAGCCGGCGGCCTTTCTCGATTGAGCCGCACGGGCAGTGACGGATATGCTCCCAGGTGATCTCGGCATCCTCTTCGCTCACCGTGCTGCGCCACTCGCTCCAGGGCAGGTAGGTGAGACGCGCCTCCTGGGAGAACCAGCCGGCCACTGCTCTCGAGAAACCCCTCAATGTCAAAGCCCGCGGGGAGACCACATTGAAACTCTCGCCGATAGCCGCGCGGGGATTGGCCACTGCAAGCTCGAATGCTTGCGCCACGTCATCTGCGTGGACATGGTGCAGGGTGGCAAGCCCGAGATCGGGCAGGCAAACCCCGGCTCCCAGGCCGAGCTTCTCGAACACCTCGAGGTTCAGGTTGCCGGCCGGCCCGATAGGAGCCCATCCGGGACCCGAAATATGTCCCGGATGAAGGACCGTGGCCGGGAAACGCCCATCGTGCGCGGCAGAGAGCAGCTCGCTCTCCAGCATCGCTTTCTGTATCCCGTATTCGCCGTCTGGCAGACGGAAATCGTTTTCATAGGTCGGCGCTGACTCGATCGGGCCGTAGACCCACATGGTGCCGCAGAACACGAACTGCCTGATTCGGCCCGTGAGGGCCTCCAGAATCTGGGGCAGGCTCGAGGCCTTGAAGAGGATCAGGTCAATCACCACATCCGCGCCCACAGCCCGCACCGCCCGGCCAAAAGAGCCCTTCTTATCCTCTTCCTTGCGGTCTATCCGGATAGTCTCGACTTTTTCCCAGGCCGGAAGGCTGCTGTATGGCTTTCTATTTCCCCGGCTCATGGCCACCACTTCGTGGCCCGCAGCCACGAGGCGGGGCACCAGGCAGGTGCCGATATGGCCCGTGGCCCCGATAACCAGTATTTTCATCGCTTTCTCCCGGCATTGATCTGCATTAACACAATAGATTCATGTTAAAATCAATATTTCTGGCAATTTTACTGAATGATAAAAATACGAGCCTGAACGGTCAAGGCTATAATATAATTAATGCTTGACAGCCACTCTCCGATGTATATAACAAAACAACCTCCTAACTTGGCCTGTGTCCAGTCAGTCCCGGCTTCCTGTGGAGCCCGGTTTTCTTTTCCATCCGTTACGGCCATCCTACCAGTAAACAGTCTGCCTCCGGCGTGTGCCTTTCTGGAAGAAGCGGATCAGGACAATCCCGGCGATAAAACCTCCGATATGGGCCATCCAGGCCACCCCTGCTGCGCCCGGCGGGGCGATGAGGCCGTTCGCGATCTGGATGAAAAACCAGAAGCCGAGCACGAAAATAGCAGGCAGCGGGATCACCCGGATAAAGAAAATGATGATCACCAGGGTGTGCACCCGGGCGAAAGGGTGAAGGATCAGGTAGGCCCCCAGCACTCCCGAGATCGCCCCGCTCGCCCCGATCATAGGCACTGTGGAATCAGGAGCGCTGATCACCTGGGCCCCTGCCGCGGCAAACCCGCTGATCAGGTAGAAAAAAATAAAGCGGATGTGGCCCATCGAGTCCTCGACATTATTGCCGAAAATCCAGAGATAAAGCATGTTGCCGAGCAGGTGGAGCCAGCCGCCGTGCAGGAACATGGAACTGACCACGGAAATTAGAGGATTGTGGATATCGGTTGAGAACCAGACCGGAAGCTGGGAGACTCTCGCGGGAATGGCGCCGAAAAGGTAGACCACCTCTTTTTGCATGCCCTGGGGCAGCGACTGCTGGAACAGAAACACCAGGCTGTTAAGCACAATCAGCCCTACAGTTACTACAGGCCTGGTTCTTGTCGGCACGTCATCCTTGAAAGGGATCATTTAATCCGCGGCTCCTGGTTGTCAATTTGAAAACCTGCTGTGTCATCAATTGCCCGCAAAGCCTGGTTTCAAGCCCTGACAGACGAGTCCGCCGCATTATTCAGGCATAATAGCGCTGCGAATCGACTCCTCACGCCTTATTGACTGTCAGGCACGTTTGCGGTAGCCGGCAGGAAAACAGTAAAGCGGGTCCCTCTGCCGGCCTGGCTCTGGACCTCGATCCAGCCGCTGTTTTCCTCCAGCGTCTTTTTCACAATGGCCAGACCGAGACCCATACCGTTATCCCGCGTAGTGAAAAACGGGTTGAAGATTTTTTTCACTGTCTCTTCATCCATCCCGCTGCCGTTGTCGGCGACCTCGATTGCCACCTCGCCTTTAGAGCTTTTGCGGGCGGTGACCTCGATTCTGCCCTCCTCCTGGGGCAGCGCTTCGAGCGCATTGGTGAACAGGTTGAGGAAGACGCGCGAAAGCTGCTCTCCATCGGCCCGGACACCGGATGCCTCCGGCGGTATGCTCCATGTGATCCGGGCTCCTTTTGCCTGCGCATCCCGGCTCAAAAGGTCCGCAGTCTGCCCGATCACCTGGGACAGATCGAGGTTTGCCGGATTCGCCGGAGCAGGCCGCGCAAACTCGAGGAAATGGTTGACAATGGTCTTGAGGCTGCCTACCTCTTCGATCACCCGATTCAGATATTGCTCGCATTCACTCCCGGTTTTTACTTCCTGGCGGGCCAGGGAAGCGAAAAGCTCGATTCCGCCCAGGGGATTTCTGACTTCGTGGGCTACACCGGCCACCATGAGCCGCTGGTTTTCCTCGCGCTGGCTCAGGCGCTCGCGCATCCGGTCGAGCGCCCCGGCTAAAAAGGCCAGCTCCCGGGTGCCTGCCTCTCCAATCTCTACCGGACTATTCATCCTGCCGTGACCGATATTTTCAGCCTCGCTTACCAGCCGGCTCACCGGGCGGGATACCGTGCGGGCAAGCAAGAATCCCAGCGCTACAGTAACTGCAGCGCCAAGCAGCACGAAAACCAGGATGGATTTTTCGAGCCCGGCGATCAGTCTAAGGTAGCCTGCGCTGGCATCTGCGCCCACAAAAGCCACTACTTTGCCGCTGTCATCCTCCAGGCCCGCGAACCCGGATTTGTAATAAACCCCGTCCTCGCCTTGAAACAGCACGCTGGCCGAGGGTTTGCCCTCAATGCAGGCCTGGATTTCCCGCTCCTGGAAATGCAGCCTTGCATACTGAGTCCCGACCGGAATGCCGTCCTCTGTGTCCAGCAGGCACCGGTAGCCGCGGTCGAAAACGTAAAG
>Ga0307380_10010949_pt1 | contig 11381 bp, 12 predicted proteins | sample UN3MG_FD_202239 | JGI IMG/M metagenome (GOLD analysis project Ga0307380, IMG submission 202239) | Soil microbial communities from Risofladan, Vaasa, Finland - UN-3 | ecosystem: Environmental > Terrestrial > Soil > Coastal area > Acid sulfate soil | place: Finland: Risofladan, Vaasa | collected... | reverse complement strand
CCAGACCCTCGCGCACCGCCTGCCGCGCGGGGACCCCGCTCGCGCGAAGGCCCATGAGGCGCACACCCGCGAGATTTCGGAGCCACTCGGGGATGGTCCGCGCGAGTTGGAGGCGGCGGTGGGATTCGAACCCACGAAATATGGCGGTTTTGCAAACCGCTGCCTTGAGCCACTTGGCTACGCCGCCCGGCGAACCAACGGATTCTAGTCCCTGCGCCGCACGGTTTCAAGCGCTAAGAGCCTCTAACATAATGGGTGCCACGGGCCGCTTGCCTGCCCGTGCACTGGCGGACAAGCCGCCAGTGGCACCCGTTTGTGCTCATTCTGTTACAGGCTCTAAGTCAAGGAGGTCGGTTTGAACTATCGGATGCTGGCGTTCGACTACGACGAGACGCTGGCGGCCCACGGGGTCATCGAGCCGCCGACCGCGGAGGCGCTGGCCGCCGCCAAGACCGCCGGATGCCAACTCGCGCTCGTGACCGGCCGGCCTCACGAGGAACTGCTCGGCCTCTGCCCGCACGTTCCGCTGTTCGACCTGGTGGTGGACGAGAACGGAGCGGTCCTGCACATCCCCGCCACAGGGCAAGTGGACGAACTGTGCGCGCGGCCGGACGGGCGCCTGAGAGCGGAACTCGCGCGGCGAGAGATTCCTTTCGTGGCCGGGCGCATCGTGACGATCACCCGCCGCCCGCACGAAACCGAGACCCTCGCCATCATCCGCGAAGGCGGCCTCCCCTACGAAACCTTCGCCAACCGCTTCGCCGTCATGATCGTGCCGCGCGGCGTCTCGAAGGCGAAGGGTTTCCGCGCGGGCCTGGCGCGGTTGGGCCTCGCGCCGGACGAGGTCATCGCCGTCGGCGACGACCAGAACGACGTGGACTTCCTGCGTGCGGCGGGCCTTCGCGTCGCCGTCGCCAACGCCATTGACGCCGTCAAGGCCGAGGCCGACCTCGTGACCTCCCGGCCGAACGGCGAGGGCGTGGCCGAGTTCATCCGGGAACGGATTCTGAAGTCGCCCGGGTCCATGCCGGACGTCCCGCGTCGCCGGGGCGACGGCCGAGGTTGACCAACCTAGGCCGGCCCAGGCCCCGCTGAGCCGCCCCACCGGGCCGCGAAGGCCGGACCGTCCGCTTTTTTCGACATACGGGGCGATTTGCACCGTATATCCCTATGTGGTAGCGGGCTAATGTCGTCGCTCTCTACGGGAGCAGGAAGGAGACGGAATCATGCGACGCCCTTCGCTCGTCATGCTTGTGCTCGGTTGCGCGGGGTTCCTGCTGGCGGGTTGCGACTGCGAGGGCCCCAGCGGTCGGACGCCGGAGTTCGTCAAGGGCGACCCCGCCGTCAAGGCCGCCAGGGAGAAGTCGGCCAAGCCGGCCGAGCCGCCCGCCATCCGGATCGCCATCATTCCCAAGACCATCAAGCCGCCCTTCTGGCGCGCCGTGCGGCTGGGCGTCATCAACGCCACGCGGGAAGATAAAGGCATCCGGACCACCTGGGAAGGCCCTGCCGACGGCGGCGCCCAGACCCAGGCCGCGATTGTGGCCTCCTTCGTGGACAAGAAGATCGGCGGCATCATCCTGGCGCCCGTAGACGGCCAGGAAATCATGCCTTCCCTTGAGGCCGCCAAGAAGGCGGGCATCCCGGTCCTCGCCCTGGACTCGGAACCGGCCGACCCGGAAATCTGCATCGGGCGGGTGGGCACCGACCACGCCGAGATCGGCCGACTCGGCGCGGAGCACCTGGCCCAGATCCTGGGCCCCGGCGGCGGCAAGGTGATCCTCGTCCGAGGCGTGGCTCGCGACCCGGCCTCGGAGGCCCGCGAGAAGGCGTTCCTGGAAGCGGTCGCCAAACGCTCCAGCATCCAGGTCGTCTCGAGCGACGAGTACGCCGGCCATACGGTCGACCTGGCGGCTTCGACCGCCCGGACTCTCCTTTCACGGTTCCGCGCGGGGCAGGTCAACGGCATCTTCTGTTCCACCGAGGCCGGCACGACGGGCATGCTGCGCGAACTGAATGCCTCCGCTCGAGCCGGCGCCATTCGGTTCGTCGGCGTGGACTACAACGAAGAACTCGTAGCGGGTCTCCTCTCGGAGGCCGTTGACGCGCTCGTGGTTCAGAACACGATCGACTTGGGCGCCGAAGCCGTCAAGGTCATGGTGGCTCACCTTCGCGGCCAGACCGCCCCGAAGCGGACCGACGTCCCTCCGATCCTCTTGACGCAGGAGCGGATGGTCACGGACCGCGTCCTCTACACGCTGACCCACCCGCCGAAAGAGTAAGGGTCTGTCAGACCTTTTCCTGGGGGCGACGTGCCCGGAAAATGGGAACAGGCCCTCTCCTCTCAGGGAGGAATCCCTACTCAAAATAATTACTACTTGACAAACTTTTAGTGGTATGGTATAAAGGAAAACAGTCTTTCAGCTACCAAAATAGTAGTATGCGGACTTTAGAAGCGACTCATTGTCGTAGAAGAAGTCCTTTTTTTGTGTTTGAAAGGAAAAAATATGCCATTACCAAAAGGAACAAGATTTAGAGTAAAAACAACCAAAACTGGAAAAAAAATCAGATTAGCTTTTCGTGATAATGAAGTTATTGAAGCTAAGAATTTAAAGACTGGTAAAATACATACTCCTGCCGAATTTGTGGCAGATAAAAAGAAATCAAAGAAAACTCAATAACCCCCCCCCCGGGTCCACAGCCGCGTCCCCGCCGCTAAATCAAATTTCCTATCAGTAATTTCCTATCAGTCAATGTCGCTGACAAGCCGGAGGTAGCGGCCTTCGAGCACAGACAAAGCATGATCGAGTGCTCCGCTGCCGCGGGCTTCGGAGTTTGGGTCGCTCACACGCCACTGCGGCAGTCCATGGCCAGGTGCATCGAACAGGTCTTCGCTCGGTCTGGTCGACCGGGACGCGTGCAGCCTGAGGCCCCGGCATGCATTGGGACAAGGACAACGCCGAGGCGATCATGGCCCTGGGCAGCCTGGTCTACTCCAACTTGTGGCAGCACTACTGGACCCACCACCGGCCCGCCGTGATCCCCCGCTAGAAAATCGTGTCGCTCACCTCTCATCCCGCGCTCAACAAATAGGTGACTGCCCCCTATTTCTCCCTATTTCCCGGGCACGATAGGGGCAAGGTCTTGGCGTGCCTGTTTTGCCCGAAGCAGCCTGCGGCCGTCGAGGCCCGGCGTCGCGGATCATCGGGGACCCCCGACCGGTGCGAGCGGCCAGGCGCGGCCTCGAAGCCTCTCGAGGATCGCGGGGTCGTCGGTGGTCCTTGCGGCCGCATCGGGCTCAAGGAGCGGCCCGGCCGTGGACATGATGAACGCCGTGCTGCTGGCGCGGGCCAGGTCGCCGTGGGTGCTGGCCACAAACGGAATCCAGGGAATCCGCCACTTGGACCCGGCGAAATAGTTTTCCTTGAGGCTCGCGACGACGTCGGCCGGCTGTTCGACCACGCCGTGGAACGCCCGCCAGAGCCGCTGGAGCGGATCGGGATAGCGATGGAGGACCGTCCGCTTGAACCACTCGGCGTCGTCGGCAAACAGGTCGGCATCGAGGACGCCGTCGGCCTTCATCTTCTCGACGATGGGGCCGAGTTCCAGCGGGTCGCCTTCCGTGGCGCGGTAGCGATATCGCCGGCCGCAGCGTTCGATGGTGGCCTTGGCGCCCGGCTTCTCGACGACGACGGCCTCGCCGCCGTCGTAGGTGACGAGGTCCACCGCCGGGTGGCCGGCGAGGTCGGCCGCCAGGCCGGCCCGGTCGCGCGTCGCGAACGCGGCGTACGTGACGAAACCGTACTCGATCGCGACGACGTCGCGCGGCCGCTCCAGCCGCTCGACGATCCGCCAGCCCTTCTCGGCGAGGAACGGACGGAACCCGACGCGCTCGGCCCGCACCAGCGTGTGCCCGTGGTCCGAGAGCATCGTCACCTTGACGCGCCCGCGGGTCCGCCAGACGAGTTGGTGGACGAGGCGGTCCATGAGTTCGAGGACCTTGCGTTGGCCGGCGGCGCCCTGGCGGGTGCCCAGGCCGGCAATCGAAACGATATATGACGGTAGTTCCATGCGATCTTGGCGGTCGAAGACCCTGAGGAAGTGGCCGAGTTCCGAGTTGAAGATCGCGTCAGGCCAGAGGTAGGCGAGCGGGTCCACGAGCGAGTTCGTACGATAAGCCATCCGCCGGGCCCACGCCCCGTTCCTCAGGCTGAGGTAATCGGCGTTGCCGCCCACGAGCCGGCCCTTCCTGTGGTCATAGTGGACGACCTCGTAGGCCTCGGGCCGGACGGTCCCGAAAACGTCGGCCAGCGCCAGGTCGGTCATATTCGGAAATGTCGAGATGATTCGATTCGGTGGATAGAACAGGCGCAAGCGGCCCGCGCGCCGGAACGCCTCGACCGTGTCGTATCCGACGCCGTCGAGGACGAAGATGACGTGGCGGCACGCCGAGAGGGGCATCGCGTCGAGGTCCACGAACTCGTCGGGCTTCCCGTCGCCGGTGGTGTCGTAGGCAATGCGGACCACGCGGCCGGTGGCGTCCTCGGTCGTGAAGTAGTCAGGGCGTCCGTCGCCGTCGGTGTCATACGATTCGACGAGGCCGGCCTCGGTCGTCTCCGTCGCGAGGGGCGCCGCCGGGAACCGGACGGGGCTCGCGCAACCGGCGGCAAGGAGAACAGCGGCCAGCGTCGCGAAGAGAAGGGGACGGCCCCTGTCGGTCGCATTCTCACCTGCATCGCCTATAAACACACCGCTTCTCCATGCACGTGACAACCCGTCGGTCGGCCACGAAAACGCCGCGGTCAATCCCACAAGATCTCGGCTAGCGAGACGATGAACATAATGGCTCCTGCTGCCATGAACAGAATGCCAAACGGCACCAGGAAACATCCGGGTGTCTTGCGGTTCACATACTGGTGACTTGCGTAGTAGCCTGTTAAATCTCCTATGGCATTGCGATACCTCACCAGCGCGTAGCCGCAGCCAATGGCGAAGAGACCCGCCAGCGCCGAGTATCGCGGGTCATGCTGAATTATAACAAGCGCCAGCCAATCCGTCATGTCGCAACCCGTTCACCCGGCCGGCGCCGCGGCGGGCCGGCACTCCGCGATTCGCTTGGCGACCCACTCGGCCTCGGCCTTCATCGCATGGCCCTCGTAGAACTTTTTCAGGGCTTCGTACCGCGCGACCAAGTCGAAGCCGATATTCCACCGGAACTTCTTCAGGCATTCCGGGCACAGGTGAATCGGCCGCCGGTCCGATTCCTCGAGGCTGTTCGAGCCGTTCATCACGCACTCATACTTCTGGCAATGCGCAACGCCGAACATGTGGCCGGTCTCGTGAACGAGCGTCTGGAGGCTCCGGACGAGCCCCTGCTGCTCCGCCTCGGCGGTCGCCTCGCGGCCCCAGAACGCCGGGTAGAACCGCACGAGGCTGTAGAGGCCGACGCGGTCGTCGAAGGTCGCCTGACCGAAGACGTAGTTCCACGACTCCGCGGGATACAGGTCTTCCATCGTGACGCCGAGGAGGCACATCGCATCCTTCGGCACCTCGGGCTTCAGGACCTTCTCCAGGATGTCGGTGGTCAGGTACTGGCGGAACTTGCGGCGCGCCATGGTCCGCTCGCGGCTGACAACGCCCTTCAGTTCCACCGCCGGGCCGAGCCGCACCGGGAGCGTATAGTAGAGTCCGAGGAACTCGCCAAGGAGCCGGAGGCGCTGCCGGTCGGCTTCCGCCATCGGACCGACCTGGCACAGGACCAGCGTGTGCCGCGCGGCCGTCGGACGCAGGGGCCTCGAGGTCACGTACTCATGAAAGGACTGCGCCGGTTCGGGGTGGGCCTGGATCCAGTCGCCCGGCTGCGGCTTTCCCATGGGGGTATAAAGCGCCGGGGAATAGAAGGATGCCGGGGCCATTTCGACGCGGGCCGGCGGCCGGTTGTAGAGGTTCGGATGCTCCACGGCCAGGAGGACGCCGGCGCCGAGGACCGCCACGATGCCCAATCCGAGGATCGTCCGCACGGCGTTTCCCGAAAACCCCTGGGTCTTGACACCTCGCCGCCTCCGAGTAGTATAGAGAGTCACTCGATGTGACAGCAACATTTTACGCGCTCGTGGCGGAATTGGCAGACGCGCCAGGTTCAGGTCCTGGTCCGCTTAACGCGGATGGAGGTTCGACTCCTCTCGAGCGCACCACGGAATTTTGGGCGCCGGTCGCCGGCCGCAGGCCATCGCCGTCCTCTCGGGCGGCTTGGCCGGCGGATCACCCCGCGGTTGGGGGGCATTCTTATTATCACGGAACCCGCGACGCTGACGTTGCCCTGCATAGGGAAGGCTCGCCACGCGCCGCCGACGGAAACCCATCGGACACCATAGGACAGTGGCATGTCGGGTCACATGGGCTTTCACATCTGCGAAGAAAGCGGCCCGCCACCCCCTGTTCCCCTCTCCTCGTCGATTCCCAAGGCGGCTGACATGGACCGGGTGCGCCGCGACACCACCCGGCAGGCGATCCGGAATGAGTGGCCTCCGGGCCTGCACGCCATCAGGAGAACACGATGTGCAAGATACTTCCCATGATGCTGTTCGTCCTGATCCCATCCTTCGCCCTGGCGGGTGGGGATTATGACGAGCCTTTCTCGCTCCGACTCCCGCCCGCTTTCATAAGGTTCACCGAGGTCTCAACGATGGGTGGCGAGACGGCGGCCAACCGATATTCCTCGGCGATTAACCCGGCGGCTCTGGATTGGGTGGATTTGCCCTGTGAGCATGGCGTCGTCATCGCGCCCTATTATTCGCAAATCCGTTTTGACCAGGGCACCAAACTCCATGTCACGGGTGAATCGCTGACTCTCGATATGGGAAAGTGGGGCACGATTCAACCGACCGTGAGCCAGGTGAGCAGCAATCGCGTCGCCAACCGTCAGGGCCTGGATTTTGATTACGACGTCGATTCGGCCCAGGTCCAATGGGGCAAGCGATTCGACCAGTGGGCGTTCGGCATCAATTTCAACTTCGCCAAGGCCCAGGTCATCAATGCCGGTCAAGTGGGGCCGGCGCACGTTCGTGCGGTCGGCAACGCCGAGAGTTATCGTTTCCGGTTGGGCGGACTGTACCAGCCGGCGGACAAGTGGCTGGCGGGTCTGGTGCTCGAGTACGGCTGGCAGCCTTATCGGAGCGTCACGCAGACCACGCTTCTGCCACCATTGCCACCCCTGGTCCAGACATCGCGCGACGAGGGTACGCAGCAACAATACCTCCTCCGGCCGGCCGTGTCCTACGAGTATGCGCCGCATTCGACCGTGTTCCTTGATTACCAATGGGGCGTGTTCTGGAACAAGGACGGCCGCCTTCGCGACGGCCGGGTGACGGTCGGCGTGGATCATCAAATCTACCAGTGGTTATATGGCAGAACGGGCATCGGCGTGGACCATCGCGGCAACGCCAGTTGGACGGCCGGAGCCAGCCTCCATTTCTCCACGTGGGGCTCCTTCGACATCGGCTACCAATACGATCCCTTTCCGGAATTGCGCCCGGAATTCGGGAGGGCGCACGTCCTGCAGGCCACCTTCAGCGTGAGATTCTGACGGCCGCCATAGCCTTTTAAGGTTGGGTTTGGGCGCGGCGGGGCCGCGCCGTGGGGGTGTGACTCCGACCGAACACATGGAGATAAATATAAAGCCCCCAAGGGGATTCGAACGCCCTGTCTCCGGGTTGAGGCCCGGCATCCTAGGCCGCTGGACGATGGGGGCGCGCTGGCGGCGGCTCGGTTCGGGGCGAAGGGCGGCCCTAAAAACCCTGCTCGGCGCCGATCTTCCTGGACTCGTCGACGTCCTGCCTGGCCGACGGGACCTTCGGCGGCGCCTCGCCCTGTTCCATCCGGCGGACCCGCTCGGCGATCTGGGCCAGGATCTCCCTGGCCAGGCCGGCGTCGTATCCGACGTCCACCCAGACCTGCTCGCCGCGCTTCGGACCGGCCTCGTCGCCGAACGGCCGCGAACTCGGAACGTCCGCGACGTGCGGCTCGTAGCCGCCCGACCGGGCGACGGCGATGGCCGCCTCGGTGGCCTCGCGCTGGAGTTGGACGGCGCAGCGGCCGATCACCGTCGAGCCGCTGTTCTCCAACTCGAAGAAGACCGTCCGCTGCCAGCGCCCGCCGGCGCCGCGGATGTCGGCCAGCGTTCCCTCGCGCTTGCGCTGGAAGGTCTGAGGCCGGGTCGAGAGGGTCCCGCTGGTCCACTTGGACTCGGCGACCTCGAAGTGCTGCTTCAGTACCGCCTCGGCGGCCTCGAAGGCACGGACCGAGTCGCGGGTCCCGAGGTCCGCCGCCTGCCAGGCGCGATCGGCCCCCGCCGTGCACCCGCCCGCCAGAACCAGAACACCGCTCAAAAGGATCATGCATTTGGTAGGGCTCATAAACATGGAATATACGGGACGCCGGACGCCCAGTCAACGCCATTTCGGTTGCTCGCGACGGCGGATTTCTCTACAATCGCCGGCGTCTTGGCGGGTGGCATGCCACCCCTCGCCGCGGAGGCGATTGAAAATGGGCAAGCAGCGCGTGGCGGTCTATCCGGGCGTCTTCGATCCCGTGACGCTCGGACACCTGGACATCATCCGGCGCGGGGCGGCCCTGTTCGACCGCCTCATCGTCGCCGTGGCCAATAACCCCGCGAAGCAGTCGCTCTTTGCGGCCGAGGAGCGCGTCGCGATGGTCCGCGACGCCGTCAAGGACATCCCGGGCGTCGTCGTGGACGCCTACGAGGGTCTGACGGTCGAGTACGTCCGCGGCCATGGGGCGTCGGTCATCCTGCGGGGCCTCAGGCAGCACTCGGACTTCGAGTACGAGTACCAGTTGGCCCTGGCGAACCGGACCATCAGCGGCGTCGAGACCCTGTTCGTGATGGCCGACGAGAAGGTGTCCTACATTTCGTCGAACCTGGTGCGCGAGGTCGCGCGCCTGGGGGGCGACGTCTCGCGCTTCGTGCCACCGGAGGTCGCCAAGGCGCTAAGCCCCCGGCACCGCCGGGGGATGCCGTAGCCCCCGGCACCGCCGGGGGATGCCGTAGCCCCCGGCACCGCCGGGGGATGCTTATCCCCACGCAATGCGTGGGGCTTATTGTTCCATGACGTACCGGATCGCAGCCTGCACGGAACCCGGAGTATTCAAGAGGCGTTTGCTCCCCTCTCTCGTCCACCAATGTTCGCGGCCACCCCCGACCCTCAGCCCATTCAATGCCTTGGTGGCGCGAACCTTGAGGACTCCCATGACCTTACCGGGACTCGAATCACTTGCTGTTACCACCGCGTGAACGTGGTTTGACCGAACGTTCAGGGCGTGAATCGTCCACCCCAATTTGTTGCAGGCCTGGCGAATGGCCGTATCGGCGACCCCGCGCAGCGGATGATCCAGGACAACGGGGGCCACTTTCATCAAGCGCCGGGCATGCCATTCCAGGATGGGAGAAGGCGGTGCAACGACTTCGTCGCCTTGGCGATGGCGGCTCACCCATCCGCGTAAATCGCCGGGCAACCACGTGCCATAGGTGGTCCACGTCAGGAAGTACGCCAAGACATCGCTCATCGCACAATCCCATTTATCCCCATGCAATGCAAAGGGATGAACGACATCCCCCGGCGGTGCCGGGGGCTTCACGCCGCCCCGAACCCGCGCTCGGCGATCTGGACCGCGAGGAGGAGCGCGCGGGCCTTATTGAGGGTCTCTTCGTACTCGCGTTCCGGTTGGCTGTCGGCCACAATCCCCGCCCCCGCCTGGACGTCGAGGTGGCCGCCCGAAAGGACCATCGTCCGAAGGGCGATGCAGGTGTCCATGTTACCGGCATAATCAATGTATCCGACGGCGCCGGCGTAGGGTCCGCGCTTGGTGGGCTCGAACTCGTCAATGATCTCCATCGCGCGGACCTTCGGCGCGCCCGAGACCGTCCCGGCGGGGACGCTGACGCGGAGGGCGTCGAGGGCCGTCAGGCCCGGCTCGAGCTCCCCCGTCACGTTCGAGACGATGTGCATGACGTGGCTGTAGCGTTCGACGTGCATCACGTCGGCGAGTTGGACCGTGCCGTAGCGGGCGACGCGGCCGACGTCGTTCCGCGCGAGGTCCACGAGCATGACGTGCTCGGCCCGCTCCTTGGGATCGGCGAGGAGTTCCTCCTCCAGGCGCTTGTCTTCTTCCGGCGTCTGGCCTCGCGGCCGGGTGCCGGCCAGGGGGCGGCTCGTGATGCGGCCGTTTTCGACGCGGACCATGACCTCGGGGCTTGACCCGATGAGTGTCACGTCGCGCGTCCGGAGGAAGAACATGAATGGAGATGGATTGATGACCCGAAGGGCGCGGTAGATGTCCATCGGGTCCGCCCCGGAGCCGACCCGGAGGCGCTGCGAGAGGACCACCTGGAAGATGTCGCCCGCCCGGATGTATTCCTTCGAGGCCTCGACGGCCCTGAGGAAATCCTCGCGCCGGAAGTTCGACTCGAACGGAAGGCGGACCGGTTCGCTCCGGACCATGTCCTCGACCTTCAGGGGCGACGGCCGCCGCAGCCGGTCGCAGACGGCGTCGATCCGCCCGCACGCCTCGTCATAGGCCGCGCCGCCGTCCGCCCCGCCGCCGAGGATCGCGCTGGAGACCACCTGGACGGTCTTCAGGACGTGGTCGAAGATGACCATCGTGTCGTAGAACCCGAAGACCATGTCCGGGAGGCCCCGGTCGTCCTTCGGGCACCGGGGCAGGTTCTCGTAATGGCGGATGATGTCGTAGCCGACGTAGCCGACGGCCCCGCCGGCGAATCGCGGCAAACTGCCGTGATGGACCGCCTTGTGGGCCGCCAGGAGTTCGGCGAGTTTGGCCAACGGGTCGGCACACTCCATCGTTTCCGTGCCGTCCGGGCCGATCACCTCAAAGCGGTTGCCGAACGTGCGTACGGTCTTTCGCGGCCGGACGCCCAGGAACGTGTACCGCGCGACGCGCTCCAGGCCGACGACGCTCTCGAGGAGAAATCCCTGCTCGCCCTCCGCCAGAAGTTTCCGGAACGCCAGGACCGGCGTCAGGTGGTCCGCCAGGAGCGTCCGATAGACGGGGATGGTGTTGCCCTGGCGCGCCAGGGTCAGGAACTCCTGTTTCGACGGTTCGTACATGAGGCCACTCCTGCCGCTAGTCAACCGCAGCAGTATATCAGGCGGGTCAAGCGGCGTCACGCCTCCAATTGGCCAAGGTTTTGCGCGGTCGCCCTGGGCGACCGCGCCCAATCGAGACATTTCCTTGCCCCCCCGGTGCCCTTGCCAGTATCATCCGGGTCGCGGGTGGGTCCGATAACCGCGGAATTGCTTCAAGGAGGCCCGTGCACCATGCCGATAACGCTCTGGATACGACGC
>Ga0307380_10010948_pt1 | contig 11382 bp, 11 predicted proteins | sample UN3MG_FD_202239 | JGI IMG/M metagenome (GOLD analysis project Ga0307380, IMG submission 202239) | Soil microbial communities from Risofladan, Vaasa, Finland - UN-3 | ecosystem: Environmental > Terrestrial > Soil > Coastal area > Acid sulfate soil | place: Finland: Risofladan, Vaasa | collected... | reverse complement strand
CATGGTTGATAAGGGAGCGGGGCCTCTTCTGAAGGAGACACCCGTAGTAGAGATCGAGGGGGTCAAGTACCCATTGCGGCGGCTTGGCCTCCTCGATGTGCAGCGATTAGCGCGGATAGTAGCGAAGGTGATGGCGGCGCAGGGCCGGAACGTCGTGGCGAACATGGGTAAGCTGAGCACAGAGGAGATCGGGACGTTCATCATCGATCTGATTCCCGCTGCGCTCGATGACGTGCTCGACTTCATGGCAGACCTGCTTGGGTTCGCAAGGGGTGTACCTGCGGAGACAGTGATCGAAGAGAACAAGGGGACAATCCGTGACCCAAACATTTTCCCACTTGGCTCAGAGGTTAAGGTGGTCGAGGCCATCGCAGCGCATCAGGACGTGGTGGCTTTTTTCGACAGCGTGAAGGCGATGGCAAAGAACCCAGCGCTGAAGAAGCTGACAGCGCGTTTGAGCGGGCAATCGACGCCGTCGAAACGCGGTACGGGTGGACCGACGAAGAAGTCTTAGCGCTACCCTACGCTCGATTGCAGCAGGTAATGAGGGTGGTGGGAGATGCGAGGCACGAAGAGCGCAAGTGGGAGGCATTATGGTCATACCGGGCGAACGTGCCGACAGAGGGCGAAGGGAAACAGAGAAGGGTGGTTACGTTCAAGAACTTCCTGGCGCAGTTGGGATTGGCCGACAAGGTCAAGCGGGAACCGGAGACGATCACCGATGCAGAGATGGAGCGACTTGAGAAGGCTGGACTTGTGAGGAGAGAGGGGGTGATACCTCATTGAGATTTTTCGCCTCTTCGGAGTAGTCAGTATCAACAGCAAGGCGGCGATAGCCGAGCTTGGTGCAGTAGAGGGCGCAGCTCGGGGATCATCGGGCCGTCTCTCTAAGATCTTCACAGCTATTGGCACGGCTGCCAAGATTGCCTTTGCTGCTGTGGCTATCGCGGCTGCGGCGATCTTCATCGGTGCGATCAAAGCGGCGGCGGACTTCGAGCAGGCGATGGCCGGTGTCAAGGCTGTCACTGGCGCTACCGGCAAGGACTTCGAGGATCTGACAGCCAAAGCCAAGCAACTCGGTAAAGACACGAAGTTCAGCATGACTGAGATTGCCGAGGGTATGGAGAAGCTCGGGCGTGCTGGGTTCGCTACTACCGAGATCATCGCTGCGATGGATGGGGTCACCGCCCTTTCCTCGGCTACGATGATCGACCTTGCTGAATCAGCGCAGATCACAGCTACCTCTATCAGGCAGTTTGGGCTTGAAGCTGCGGATGCGGATCGGGTAGCAAATCTTCTCGCTGCAACGGCGGCTTCATCGAATACAACAGTTTCCTCTCTAGGGGAATCCTTTAAATACTTCGGGCCGATTGCGAAGACATTCGGGATCTCGATAGAGTCCTCGGCGGCATTCATCGGTAAACTCGGTGACGCGGGTATGGTTGGGACGATGGCTACCCGGACGTTGGCGACGGCAATGATGAACCTTGCTGCACCGACCGACGGAATGACCGCAGTGATGGATCGTCTTAACCTAAAGTTCTTTGACGCGAACGGGCAATTTGTTGGCCTTAATGAGATGGTGCGCCGGCTTGAGGTAGGGTTCAAGGATCTCAATCCCCAACAGACGATGGCGGCAGAGGCGGCACTGTTTGGGGCGCAATCTGTTAAGCAGTGGAATACCATCTTGTCTCTTGGCTCAGAGGAACTCGACACGTATACAGAGGCCCTTACTGGCACGAATGCGGCATACGACCAACAAGCGATTCAGCTTGATACACTAAGCGGACAGTGGACGATTCTCAAGGGATCGATCTCGCTTCTCTTACAGACGATCGGTGAAGACATGATGCCGATCCTGAAAGACGTTCTCAAGAACGCGATTATCCCATTCATCAACGGCATTGTGACATGGCTAGAGAAGATGGGTGGTCTTCGCGGGGTAGTCGGCCATGCAATGATCGCCATCGGTCAGTACATCCAAGCGGTAGCAAATTGGATCGGCGCACACGAATTCCTGCGCAAGGCAATTGACGCAGTATGGGATGTGCTGAAAGGCGTGTGGTCATTCGTTAAGGATGTCTTTCGAGGGGACTGGAGCGCGGCGTGGCAAGACATCAAGGCTATCGCTGTGGCGGCATTAGCAGTAATAGTCAATGTGGTTAAGGCTGCATGGGATGCGCTTCCAATACCAGATGAGACGAAGGCGAAGATACTCAATGTTTTGACCGCGATCAAGGACGGTGCGGTTGCTGCTTTCAACTGGATCAAAGACAAGGCTCTCGCAGCATGGGAAGGAATCAAGGCGTCTGTAAAAGAGAATGGCGCTGGGATCATTGAAGCTTGGGATAGCGTCAAGGAAGCCGGGGCTGCCTTGTGGGATGCTCTCAAGGGGGTGTTCGCGTCCATCTCTAAGGCGTTCGGTGGAGCAGGCGAGAGCACGGTTACTTTCCGTGACGTAGTCAAGGGAGCATTCGATATTGTCCTAACGGTTGTTACCACGACCCTCAACGTGATAGCTGGACTATTCAATATCTTAGGGGACGCCCTGCGCGGCGACTGGTCGCAGGTATGGATTGACTTCAAACAGCTTATCTCAGATGTGTGGGGCGGGATCGTCAAGATCCTAGACATCATCGGTCTCAAGGACGCTATCCTGGCTGGCTGGCAAGCGTTGAAGGTAAAGACAATCGGTATATGGGAAAGCATCAAAGACGCGATCTCGGGTGTATGGGATGGGATAGTGCGATGGTTTGACAACGCCCTCCAAGGACTTATCAACACAGTTACTGGCTGGATGCCAGGTTGGTTGAAGAAGTGGATCGGTGTCGGGGAAGAGGCTGGACAGAGTTTCGCCGATGCATTAGAAAGCAAGAAGCCCGAAGTGGAAGTAGTCGCTACGAAACTGTCTGATGCAGCTATCAAGCAAGCGAAGGCCGCGATCGATGGCTTCTATAACGTAGGGAAAGATGCAGGACAGGGCTTCGTCGATGGCACGAATGCTATGTTGCCAGCGGTGGGCGCAGCCTCAGAGAATATCGGACTAACGGCAGAAGAGAAGCTGCGCGCTATCTTAGAGGCTCAATCGCCGTCAGAGTTGTTCGCCAGGATTGGCGAAGACACGGCAATGGGTTTCGTCGCCGGTCTCTTAGCGAAAGGAGAAGCGATTGAAGCTGCTGGTCGGAAGTTACTGGAGGTCTTGCCTACAGAAGAGGAAGCGAAGGCACAAGGAGAGGCTACGGGGGCCGCGTATACGGATGGGGTTGTCGATGGTATTCAGGATGGCACGCCGGAAGTTGGGCAGGCAGTAACCGAAGCCAATGTAGCGGCGATGGAGTCCGAGAAGGAATTCCGAGATGACATGGCTGCGGCCTACACAACAGCCAACGATACAGAGGAAGCGGCACTTGCTGCACATGATGCGGCTGAGGTGGAAGAGACAAAGACATTCTGGCAGCGGACGCTTGATGCAGTGGATAAAGGGACGACAGATGCGGCTACTGCGATAGGGAACTTCCTCAGCGACATCAAGAGCGCTTTCAGTAATGGACTGTCAAGTATCCTAAAAGACGTAGCAAAGGCTTTTGCCTCTGGTGAGGCTTCATCGATTCCGGGGATTATCGGGCAGGGTATGTTGGATATGGCTTCGGCTATCTTTAACTCGGGAATTGACCGGGCGGTAGGCTGGGCAGTAGATCAACTATGGAACCTGGTAACGGGGGCACAGGCGGCGGCAAGTGCCGTCGCGGGGGCAGTGTCTTCCAGTACAGCAGGTGGTGCAGCAGCAGGCGCGGCAGGGGCTGGTGCAGCGGCGGGAACAGGTGCAGGCGTCCTCGGTACGATAGCGGGCATTGCAACCCCTCTGCTTATCGGATTAGGGGCTCTCAACGAGCCGATCCATAAAGCGAACGTGTGGCTCAATGAACATACAGGATGGTTGAACGATCTTCTATTGGGCAATCCGGACCTGCCTGGGATTGTTCATCAAGTCCCCGCTTACGCGATGGGGGGCATTGTTCCTGGGCAGATCGGGGCGCCTCAATTTGCAGTAGTCCATGGCGGCGAGAATATCACTCCACCTGGACAATCCTCGATCCAGGTAGACATGCGCGGTTTGTACGACGGCGCGGTGATCAACGTGCGCTCGGATCAGGACATTAAGCAGATCGCACGGGAGACGTACACGCTGTACAAGGATCGGTTACGCAGCATCGGGAGGCACGTGTGAGCACAATCCATTCATTCACATTAGGCGGGACGGCGGACACAGCGCTCGGGGTGGAGTTACAGTCCACGTACCAGGAGCCGATCCTTCCACCGACGCGCGATCGCACGGCAACGATACCAGGCCGTCAGGGGATGGTAGTCTTCAGCTCGGACTTGGATGCGCGAGAAATCACCCTCGATCTAGCGATGATCGAGAGTCACACGGCGGCAGCATTGCAGGCAGTAGTGCGGGCGTTCGCGCAGGTGCTACTCGATAAGACGGGCAAGCCAAAGGACGTGGCGTTGGTATTCGTCAAGGAGCCAACGAAGACGTACACGGTGCGCTACACGGGAAACTTGCCGCTGGCGCGATTGATCGGGGATTCGTGGGGTGAGTTCACATTGCCCCTCATGGCTCCTGATCCTTACGCTTACGGAGAATCGGTGCAGACGCGGGCGACGGTGACGACAAGCCCACAGACAGTGACGGTGACGAACGGCGGAGACTACGCGACACCGCCGGTGATTCAGCTCAAAAACAACGGAGGCGCGGGGATCGCCGGGATCACCCTGACGGTAACCGCCCTCAAAGAGTGAGGTGGTTTAGATGGCAAGCGGATTTTCTACAGCGAAGCGGAACGCGATTCTAACAGCGGAGTTCAAGACGGCGAGTCCATTCGGTGCGTTGTGCAATGCTGATCCAGGCGACGCAGGCGATATGGTCGGCCAGGAAGTAGCGGCACTGTATGCCTACGCACGGACGGCGGTAGTCTTCGTCACGGATGCGGTAGCGGGGTCGATAGCGAACACGACAGCCCTGGCGTTCCCGGTGAACACAGCCGGTGGGGATTGGGGCATAATCACGCACCTTGCGATTGTCACGGCAGCCGTTGAAGGCGTCGATGACATGGTAGCGTCAGGCTCATTGACGGTATCGAAGACGATTGGAGTCGGGGATCAACTGACGTTTGCCATCGGCGCAATCGTCGCCACACTCGCAGCGCAGGCGTAAGATGAACAAGAACGCGCAGTGCAGGATTGAGAGTGCAGCTACCCTCACGCCACAGCCGACGCGGATCATTGACGGCGGGACGGTGGCTTTGCGAGCAAGTTTCTCGTGTGGCCTCACGCCGGCTCAGTTAGGGAAGGATGTGATTACGCTACGATTGTCCGGCCTCAAGCCTGAGCAGTTTGAGCGCGTGGTGCAACTGCTCACGAATCTCAAGACGGCGGGGGCGGAGGCAGCTCTGGGGATCATCGAAGAGCTAAGGGGGCTTGAAAATGGCTAAGCCATACGCGGTAGTCAATGAAGTGCAGACCACACTTGCTGTGGCGTTCGTGCATGGAACGGACGCGGCGGCAACGCTCACCTCGGCGGTAGGCTTCCCAGCGGGCGGCGGATATGTTCGCTTTGGAGTGGCGGGTGCGGTTCATTGGACACTATACGAGTACACGGGTATCGCCACGAATGACCTCACCGGCCTCACGCCGTGCACGCTAGGTGTGGTGGAAAGTGAGGCGGCATATACGTTCGCAATCGGGACGCATGTTGAACTGACGAATGCGGCGGAGCAGATTGAGGACATACGCACCGACAGAGTAACGGCCAAGACAGGCGTCGGCACTTTGAACGTATCGGAGTTTGGGACCATACTTGTTTCAGCGGCGGCGGCATATACGCTTACCCTGCCAACCGCAGTAGGTCACACTGGTCGCGGGTACCACGTCATCAAGACAGACGCGAACTACAATCTCATTACGCTCGACGGTGATGGTACTGAGACGTTCAACTACGAGAATAGTACAGGCGCGCCTGTGACAACCTATCCTCGTTTGAACACCTACTGCGCGGAAGTTACGGTGGTCTCAGATGGCTCAAACTGGCAATGCATCAATGAAGTCAATGGACAGATGCCAGCAGCGAAAGCGCATTGCAGCCTAGATCAACTAGACATACCAACTGTTACTTGGGTTATTCCAGATTTTGACACTGAAGACTATGACATTGGCTCTAACTATGATGTTTCCGTGTGGGTGGGAAGTTCCGCTACATCTACTGCTGCGAACCATCTAGTGGATAGCTCCGCGCCATTTACGGCTGCGATGGTAGGGTATCGCGTACACAATACTACGGATGATGCTTATGCGTGGATCACGGCTTATAATTCCACAACAGATGTGACCGTTAGTGCGGATATATTTGCGAGTGGCGAAGACTATGAAATTCATTACTCGCAATTTGTGTGTCCCATTGATGGCGCGTATGACGTATCTATAGCCATTACCTATAAGACCGGTACAACAGTAGCAGACACAAAGTATATGGCAAGGACAATTAAGAATGAAGTCCTAGAACCATTTGTTTATAGTTTACATTCGTCGAATAACAGCTCAATCGGAACGCCCATTTATTACTCGGCACATTACAGTGCCAACGATGTCATAACGGGTGGCCTATTTCATTCTGCGGGGGTGGGTACGGTGGACACGTATGCTCTTGATTGCTTAGTGATAAAATTGGCGAAGAAGGATTAAGGAGCGATTATGCAAATAACCATCCACTTGTCAGAAGAGCAACAGAAAGCCTTGTTGACTGAATATACAAGCATCGAATGGTACGTGCAACAGGTGGTTGCAAACAGGGCTAACAAGATCATGGATCAGATAGTGTGCGATTATGCCGGCGGGAAAATCAATGCAGATGTCTTGACGGAAACGGAACAAGCACTCATGGATACGTCCGTAGCGGGCAAGATCATTGTGCGCTCAGATCATCTGCCTAGAGAGGTAAAGGCGATGATCGTAAAGAAGGCCAACACTACAACAATGGCCGAGAAGGTCGCGGCGCAGATCCTTATCGAGAAGCCATTAGCTAAGTGACCACTCCACATATAGCGAGTAGCCGGGAGGCATAGGTGTACGGACAAGCACGCTACGGAACTACGAGATACGGCACGGGGTTGGCAGGCGGTCTCTACGCCGAATGCTTGATGAGCATCACGGGTAGCCTGATTCCGGCTGGCTGGCTCCTCGCGGCAGGCGCGGCGACGCTGACGGCCACTCCATCCCTATCCGTGACCCCCGCGTTATCTGCTCAAGGCGCGGCTGCAATATCGGCAACAGGGAGCCTCGCGGCGAACGGTCTTGCCATTCTGAGTGCCGTAGCGATAATCCAAGTGGCGGCGCAGTTGGTCGCGGATGGTGATGCTTCGCTGTCAGGGGCAGCGGCGATTGACGCGGTATCCTCTCTAGCGCCTGCGGCGTGGGCGGCCTATTCAGGGGCGACGGCGATTGCTGCACAGGCGGCCTTATCTGTAGTAGCTACACACATCAAACAAGCAGCGGCACAGATCGACGCAATAACCGCCCTCACGGCAGAGGGGCATACGGCGCTGGCAGGCACGGCGTCGATCGATCTCGTGGCGAGTATGCTGGCTGCAGCACATGCGGCGCTGGCGGGCGAGGCAGGGATAGATGCCAGTGTTAATCTCAGCGCACAGGCGGCGGTCGCAGCATCGGCCCTTGCATCACTGGCGGCTGTTCCTTCCTTGTCTGCCGAGTCCACTAGGATAATGCCAGGGGCAGCGTCGATCGAGGCAGTGGCGAGCCTCTCAGCTAACGGACTTCTCACAGCCGGAGCAGTGGCGACAATCGAAGCTATCGCGTCCTTGATAGCGGCAGGGGCTGTCGATTGGTCGGGTGGCGCGTCGATTGCGATAACCGCATCCTTAGCGGCAGCGGCGATTGCGGCCATGGCGGGAACGGCGACGATCGAAGCACAGTTGCAGATGGTGTGCGTTGGGGCATTGCTCGCATCTGGAGCGACGGCGATCGAAGCAGTGATGTCGATGTCCGCATTCGGCATCCATATCAAGCCAGGCGCGGTGACGATCACGTCAACATCATCGATGACCGCGGCGGCGCTGGCATGGATCATTCAGGCACTGGGCTTCACCGGGACGATCGGGATCGGATCAATTCTTGAGATCGACTGTGATGAGCAGACGGTGACGCTTGACGGCGTGGATGCGACGCGCTACTTCACCGGCGACTTCCCTGACCTGTATCCTGGCGATAGCGATATGGCGTATACTGACAGTGAAGGTGCGCGAACAGTCGGAGCAACCGTGAGACATAAGCCGAGGTGGTTGTAATGGCGGATCTAAACGGCGCATGTACGATCGGGGTGACATCATCCCTGACGGCGGCGGGGTCGCTGTACGTGGTGACGGCGATCGCTTACGGCGGAACCTTGGCAGCGGGGGCTGTGCTCACCATCGACATCGAAAAAAAGACGGCGAAGGTAGGAGTGACAGACGTGCGAGCGGATATCACCGGCGCGTTTCCTGAACTCTATCCTGGCGCAAACGTGGCCGTGTATACGGACGGTGAAGTCTCACGCACAGTTGGCGTAAAAGTGACACACGAAGAGAGGTTCGCATGAAAGCACCGGTGATTATCTACGATTCCGCCCTGCATAAGGTGGCCTACCTGCCGAAGGCGTACAACGTCAGTTATGACATGCGTGCGAACGAGGTGGGCAAGGCATCGTTCTGCGTGCCGATCGACGATGTGCATCTCTCAGAGATCACGCAACGGCGCTACGCGGAATTGTTTGATGGTACTACCCGCGTAGAGTTGTTTAGAATCACGAAGCTAAACAAGCAAGGCAACCAGCTACTTGTCTCTTGTGAGCACGCACTGGCTACCTTAGCTGACACCGAGACCGATGACACGCTCTACGGCTCAGTAGGAACCTCTGTCGCCATCGGCGAGGTGCTAGCGGAGCAGACGGTAGTCAACTGGGCTGCGGGCACGTGTGAGTTTACCGAGCAGTTCTTGTACGAATGGCCGCGCGGGACGTCCCTCTTGAAGGCACTGCTCGATATTCCGGCGCGGTTCCAGGGCGGTTACTTCTGGACTTTCGACACGACCTCATACCCGTGGACGCTTAACCTCATCGTGCCTCCAGTGGCAGTGACAACGTACATCGACTACGGTCGCAACATGGAGGACATCGAACGTGATGAAGACGTAAGCGACCTTGTGACGAAGCTCTACCCTCACGGCGCGAAGGCGGGCACGGATCAGATCGGAATCACGTCAGTTGAGCCGTCGGCTCATGCGTACATTACGGACTACACGTATACGACGGATGTGATCTCGCGCCACTGGACGAATCAGAATTACACGACGGAGCAGCAACTCTACGATGCGGCGGTCGCATTGCTCACACGACAAGCGCAACCGAAGTACACCTATCGCGTGGGGGCCGCGGACTTGTATCGGATCACCGGCGAATCGATCGACCACTTCACAATCGGGGCGCTGGTAACGGTAGCGAACCCCGACCTAGCCATCGATGCAGACGTGCGGGTGATGAGCATCTCTAAGGGCGATCTCACCGGCGCGCCAGGCGACATCACACTCGAACTTGCGAACAAGGGCGAAGAGTTCAACTTTGCCGACGTAATCAATACGAACGACCTCACGGGGATCGACATCAACGACATCCCCGGCGGAGTTCCGGGTGCGTTGCCTGGCGCTCCAGTGGGGACGGGGTTGACGATCACTACCGATTACCTAGGCTATCACGTAGGCGCAGACTGGAAGACGTACATGGACATTGCGGGACGGTTGTGGGCGGATAATGGCGTACAGTGGTTCCGCTGGGACCCAGCTTTGACTCCAGCCTTGGTTATCAAGGGATCAGTGACGATCACTGGCGGATCAGGAATTGGGAACCTAACGGACGCGGGCGATCTAGCAGTGCTGAACGTGATCGGGAATGCGTACATCACAGACCTTGCTTTCAGTAAACTGACGGCGGCGACGAACACGGCCAGCCTGACGATCGGGGGCGCGGGATTCATCCAGTCGGCCAACTACGCGGTTGGTACAGCGGGGTTCAAGATCACTGGCGCAGGGGCGGCGGAGTTCAATACAGTCACCGTGCGTGGTACACTGATAATGCAGGCGGGATCGACGCTTGATGCCTCATATATAACTGCGGGGACAATCACGGGACGCCAATTCCAGACTTCCTCAAGTGGGCAACATTCTGTCTGGTTTATTTCGTCTGGTCCATTAGGCACCGTTGATGAGATTGACTTCTATGATTCTGCTGGTATATGGAGGACGCACATTAGGGCTGGGAATATACAGTGCTATGACACGGCGGCGGTGAATGTTGTATTAAGTGGCTTACGTGGCGGGATACCGATTACGGGCTATCAAGCTAGCTCTACCGGGGGCAATCCTTCTTTACGATTGCAACAAGCTGATGTTAGTGAAGGGTTTATCGACTTCATCGGAGACGATCGTGGCGTTATTACTGGCGCAACAAATTCTGTTGGAAGCTTTAGGGTGGAGAGAAACGGCACTGTGGGAAGAATTGCAGTCTATGCGGATGCTTAAAAGGACAAGGTGAGAAAATGCCACAAGGGATTCCACGAAACAGGCGGCAACCATTCGAGGCGGTTGGGTTCTGTGCTATCATCGCAATGAGTATGCAAGCCAACTGGATCTATAGGCAAGACAAAGCAGGCGGGATACACCCACCATCCAAGCGCGTAGAACTGCGCGATGTGGTTGACTTCGAATTGAGTGATCCACTTTCCTTGGACTTCCCAGAGAGGGGTATTGAGGTAGGGGGCAAGGACGGACACATTGCCATAGGTCATCCCATTGCATCCAGTCCAGCGCTCCACCTCTCCCCACACAAGCCACGCGGGATCAACCGTTACAGTTGTTCCTTCGATTGTCGAAGAGAATCCCACCTCGATCGAGTAAAGCTGAACGTCGCCGCCTTGCATGATGAAGAAGGCGGCGAAAAGGATAGAGAGGATCGAGAGAAGAGGGAATCGCACGCTCATAGTATATTCAAGGTACGATATATGAGGGGTATCGTCAAGGAGGCAATGTGAAGATCAACCTGACTGACACAGAGGCAGCGCAGGTGATGGCGACGTTCTACGCTACGCAACGGCTAGAGATGCAGATACGAGAGCTGAGCGCCTTGCACAAACGGCACCTGGCAAGGCAGGCGGAGATCGAGAAGGAGATCCGGGAGCGAGTGAAGAAGATTCCAAGTGCACCTATCACAGCGTGGGCTTTCAACCTTGACCTCGTAACCTTCGAAGGCGACGTGGACATACCCGATGACAAGCCGGACGA
>Ga0307380_10010946_pt1 | contig 11383 bp, 9 predicted proteins | sample UN3MG_FD_202239 | JGI IMG/M metagenome (GOLD analysis project Ga0307380, IMG submission 202239) | Soil microbial communities from Risofladan, Vaasa, Finland - UN-3 | ecosystem: Environmental > Terrestrial > Soil > Coastal area > Acid sulfate soil | place: Finland: Risofladan, Vaasa | collected... | reverse complement strand
GGAATGGACCGACGACCCGCGCTTCGCATCCAACCCCAAACGTGTGGAAAACCGCGCGGTGCTCTTGCCGCTGGTCGCCGAGGTGCTGGCCGCCAAGACGTGCGCCGAATGGGTCGAGCTGTTCGTGGCGGCGTCGATCCCCTGCGGCCCGGTCAACAACATGCAGAGCCTGTTCGCCGACCCACAGGTTCTGCACCGGGGCATGCGGGCCGAGGTGCCGCACCCGACCATCGGCACACTGCGCCTGGCGGGGATTCCGATCCGGCACTCCGAGACGCCGGCCACGATTCGCCTGCCCCCGCCGCTGCTGGGCGAACACACGGACGAGGTACTGGCCAATGTGCTGGCCTATCCACCGGAGAAAATCGAAGCACTGCGGCAACAGGGGGCGATTTAGCCGAGAGTCATCAGTTGTCAGTCCGCAGTTGTCAGTGAAGACCGTGGCAAAGCCCTCAACTCGTAACTGACAACTGATTGCTGACGACTGAGAACTGATACCGAGCAAGCAAGGAGACGCTGAGATGAGGCGTATCCTTCCGGCATTAGTGGCCACTGCGGTCTGGGCCTGCTCCTGCACTGATGACGCGAGCCGAGACACGCCGCGACGGGACATCTCCATCGGCACCGGCGGCACCGGCGGCGTGTACTACCCCTACGGCGGCGGTCTGGCCGAGCTCTGGTCCCAGCACGTGCCCGGCGTCAGGGCCGTGGCCGAGGTGACCGGCGCCTCGGTCGAGAACGTCAGACTGGCCCACAAGGGCGAGACCGTCATCGGCGAGATCATGGGCGACGTGGCCTACCAGGCCTATCACGGCAAAGGCGACTTCGACGGCACACCCTGTAGGATTCTGGGCCTGGCCGTCATGTATCCCAACGTCTTCCAGGTGGTAGCGCATAAGAGCTCCCGGATCGATAGCGTGAGCCAGCTCAAGGGCAAGACCGTCAGCGTCGGCGCCCCCGGCAGCGGCACCGCGTTCATGAGCAACCTGGTGCTGCAAGCCCTGGGTATCGCCGAGGACAGCTTCAGCGTGCGCCGCTTGTCCTTCGTCGAGAACGCCAACGCCCTGCGGGACCACAGCATTGACGTAGGCATCTGGTGCGTCGCCCCGCCCACCAGCTCCGTCATGGACTTGGCCACGACCCACAACATCAAGGTCATCCCCTTCGCCGCGGACGAGCTGAGGAAGGTCACCGAACGCTACACCTTCTACTCGGCCTATGAATTGCCGGCCGGTGTCTACCGCGGCGTGGACGAGCCCGTGCCTACTCTCAGCGTGTGGAACGTGATCATCTGCAACGCCGACCTGCCCGAGGACCTGGTGTACAACCTCACCAAGGTTCTGTTCGAGCACAATGACTACATGCAAAAGATCCACCCCTTCGCCCGCTTCACCACACCTCAGAACGCCGTGAAGCATGCGCCTATCCCATTGCACCCGGGGACCATCAGGTATCTGAAGGAAAGCGGGCTGGCTGTCCCGGACAGTCTGGTGCCCAAGGGCGGTTGATTGGAGATTACGGAGTGGCGACTAGGGACATGCGCGAACTGGTGTCGAAGCACTGGCTGTATTGGACACCTTGCACACTGGCTCTCGTTCTCGTTCTTGCCGCCGGGTGGCTGCCCGGCGGTCTCGAGCTGGTGATCTGCCCCAAGGACGGCGGCGAGCCGCTGGTCGTGGTCCCGTTCGAGCCCGGCGAGCGCTTCACCCTACACTACATCCACTCGGTTGACCGGGCGCCGGTCTGGGAAGTACATACCATCGACCAGCGTGGGAACATCTACATCGAAGAAGAGCGCTTCGTGATGTTCGGGGCGGGCATGGGCCACTGGCCGGGGCACGGCACTCTTACCAGCCGCGGCCCGTACCAGGTCATCGAGAACATGCACGCGCCCATCGGCGAATTCGTGCTGCGTGTGGGTGGCCGGGACGTGGACCACACCATCATCTGGCGGGAGAAGCCGTTGTACCTATCCCGCTTGGCCCCCGGCCGAGCGGTGCTGATCTCGGCCAGGCCGATGAGCCTGCTGCAACGCCTGTGGCGACGCCGATCAGGGATTCCCGATTGGGCATTGACGCTTGCGGATTGCCGGTTGCGGATTAGGGATTGGGAAGACGCGGAATGAATGATCCCCAGTCCCCCGCCGGAAATCGTCAATCGCCCATCGTGGCCGTAACGGCCAAAGTGGTGTCGGTATTGGCGGTCGCCCTGAGCCTGTTCCAGCTCTACACGGCCGGCTTGGACACCATGACGGCCATGGTGCAGCGCTCGGTTCACCTGGGGGCCATCCTGGCGCTGACCTTTATCCTGCGCCCGCCGTTTTCAAAAGCCCGCAAAGATCGCCTGACGGTCTGGCTGGTCCTGGACCTGTTCCTGGCGGTCGCCTCGGTCTATTGCTGCTTTTACGTGGTCTACTACCTGAACGACATCTACGCCCGTCAGGGGGACTGGATCTTCAGCGACACATTGGTCGGCGTCGTCGGCATCCTGCTGGTGCTCGAGGCCTGCCGGCGGGTCATCGGACCCTTCATGACCGGCATCTGCGCCGCCTTTCTGCTCTACGCCTACTACGGCCCGCACATGCCCGACCTGTTCGCCCACAAGGGCTACGGCGTGGAGCGCATCGCCACCACCCTGTTTCTCACCACCGAGGGCGTCTTCGGCCTGCCCATCGGCGTGGCAGCCACCTTCGTCTTCATCTTCGTACTGTTCGGGGCCTTTCTGGAGGTCAGCGGCGGGGGCAACTTCTTCATCGACCTGGCCTACGCCCTCACTGGGCGCTTCTCCGGCGGCCCAGCCAAGACCAGTGTCATTGCCAGCGGCTTCATGGGCTCCGTATCCGGCTCGGCCGTGGCGAACGTGGCGGCCACCGGCTCGTTCACTATCCCCATGATGAAGAAGGCCGGCTACCGGCCCCACGTGGCCGGGGCGATCGAGGCCGCGGCCAGCACCGGCGGCCAGCTCATGCCGCCCATCATGGGCGCCGGCGCCTTCCTCATGGCCGAGTTCACCAACACCAGCTACCTGACCATCATCAAGATCGCCCTGGTGCCCGCCATCCTCTACTACATGACCGTGCTGCTCTTCGTGCACTTCGAGGCCAAAAAACAAGGCATCGAAGGCCAGCCGCCGGACAAGCTGCCCAAGGCCCTGGCGGTAATTAAGGACGGCATGCACTTCATCATCCCCGTGGCGGCCCTCATCACCGCTCTGGTCATGCACGTCTCGCCCATGATGGCCGGCTTCGTGGCGGTCGTGAGCACCTACGTGGCCAGCGCCCTGCGCAAAAGAAGCCGCATGGGATTGAAGCGGCTCTTGGAGGCTCTGGAGCGCGGCGCGCGAAACGCCGTCATGGTTTCGGTCGCCTGTGCCGCGGCCGGCATCATCGTCGGCATCGTCGGCCTCACCGGTCAGGGCCTGAACTTCAGCAGCCTGGTGTTGAAGCTCGCCATGGACGTCAAGGTCCTCGCCATCTTGCTGATCGGCGTGGCCTCGCTGGTGTTGGGCATGGGCCTGCCGGTGACGGCCAGCTACATCGTGTTGGCCACCCTGGCCGGACCGGCGTTGTTGGACCTGGGCGTGCCGCTGCTGGTCACGCACATGATCGTCTTCTGGTACTCCCAGGACGCCAACGTTACGCCGCCGGTGAGCCTGGCCAGCTTCGCCGGCGCCGCCGTGGCCGGCGCCCACCCTATGCGCACCGCTGTCACCTCCTGGAAACTGGCCAAGGGGCTGTACATCATCCCGATCGTCATGGCCTATCGGCCGTTACTCGGAAACGGTCCATGGTGGGAGGTGGTGCTGACCATGCTCACTTGTGCCGCGGGTCTGCTGGCCTTCGCCGCCGCCTTGGACCGCTATCTCCTCTGCCCAGCCACCTGGCTGGAAACCGTCATGCTACTACTGGCGTCGATCTGCCTGTTCTGGCCGGACGTCACCCTGCCAAGCGGCAGCATCATTCCCGCCTATTTGAGTGACGCTCTTGGCGCGGCCCTACTGGGCGCGGCGGTGGTGTCGCAGAGCGTGAGGGGACCGAGAGAGGATTCTCGGGCCAGCATAGACCCTTCGCGGCGCTCAGGGTGACGATGTAGATTGCGGGCTAGAGGGAGGACCGTGTGGAAGCAAGGCAAACATCGCGGCGGTCGGGACTGCTCAAGGCCATCGGGCCGGGGATCATGTATGCCGGGGCGGCGATCGGCGTCTCCCACCTCGTGCAGTCCACAACGGCCGGGGCCAAGTATGGTTTCGCCCTGCTCTGGGCGGTCATCCTCGTCCACCTGTTCAAATACCCCTTCTTTGAGTACGGCCATCGCTATGCCGCCGCCACCGGCGAGAACCTACTGGTCGGTTACCGTCGGGTCGGCCGCTGGGCCTTGGTTACATTCCTGCTGGTCGCCTTCGGCCTGAGCATACCTACCGGCGCCGTGCTGACGATCGTCACCGCCGGCATGGCGACGCAGATGTTCACTTCGGCCCTCCCGCCAATAGCGTGGGCGGTGATTCTGCTCGCTTGCTGCATCGTCGTGCTCGCCTCCGGCGGCTACCCGCTGCTGGACAAGCTGATGAAAGTGATGATGGCTTTCCTGGCCGTTTGTACGCTGGTGGCGCTCGTAGCGGCCGCCGGCCACGGTCGGGCCGCGGCGCGGGCGTTCGAGGCTCCGCCGGTATGGGATGTCGCTGGCATCGCGTTCTTGGTGGCACTGATGGGTTGGATGCCGACGCCGGTGGATGCTTCCGCTTGGCCTTCCCTCTGGATGCAGGAGCGCATCAAGCAAACCGGGCACCAACCCACGCTGCGCGAGGCGCTGTTTGACTTCAAGCTCGGCTACGTGGGTTCACTGATTACGGCGCTGATGTTCCTGAGCCTCGGGGCGTTGGTCATGTTCGGCACTGGTGAGCGCCTGGCCGACAAAGGCGCTGACTTCGCCGCCCAGTTCGTCGGCATGTACACCAGCGCCATGGGCGCTTGGAGCCGCCCCGTCATTGTTACCGCCGCCTTCACCACCATGCTCAGCACATTGTTGACGGTGCTCGACGGGTACCCGCGCGTCTTGACGGCAGGCTGTCGCCTGGTCTGGCCGGGCGCACAGCGGCTCGGCCGAGCGCCCTACTGGGTATTCATGATCCTGATGATGATCGGAGCCGTCCTGATTCTTCTGTGCGTGACGAGCGTCATGCGGCCCTTGATAGACTGCACGATGACGCTGGCATTCCTGTCCGCGCCGCTGTTCGCCTACCTCAACTGTCGTGCCATATCGGGCGCGCAGCTGCCGAGAGAATCGGCTCCGCCGAAGTGGCTACGTGTCCTCAGTTGGGCCGGGCTGATCTTCCTCACCTGCTTTTCGATCCTCTTTCTGATCGTGCACTTTGTCTACAGGTCGTAGACCAGCTCGGTGAAGCTGTGGAGAATGGTGTCAATACCCCACCATTGCGGGACGGACTATCGGTGTGAAGTCATCGGTTCTCAGTCTTCTGCTGTCAGTTCGCACTCCGAGACTCATGACGCGATTCTTCCCCCAAGCACTGACAACTGAGAACTGACGACTCTGCAATCACACAATCGGCAGGGCGACCTCGAAGCGGCCGGCCCGCAACGGCGCGTGGATGCCACCGGCCAGGACTACCTGCCGCAGAAACAGGCCACCGGCAATCCCGCAAAGGGACGCCGGCACCGCGAAGACCGCTGCCCGGGCGCCGGCCACAGAGGACACGCCGAACAGATCGAGCAGCAGGGGCACGATGAGGCCGAGGATGGCGACGCCCCACCAGAACAGGGGGGCCCACGCACCTCGCAAGAGCAGCTCGGCCGACGCCCTCGACTCCGGAACGCGGTGCGTTGCCTGCAAGTAGAAGACCAGCACGAACATCTCCAGAATGATCAGAACGGTATCGATCCGCGCCAGCGAGTGAATTGCGCCGGCATGCGTCTCGGCCGCAAACGACGCCACCAAGACGACCGCCATGATACCGGTGGAGAGGGCCGAAACGAGAAAGAGTAGCGGCAGCATGGCCGTACTCCAGAAGGCGATCGGCCGGGCCGCTCCCAACAAGACACCTGTGTAGATCATCGTGCCGAAAGCGAAGAGAGTCCCCAGAACGCCGAGGAAGTGCCGGGCGCCGGTCGCCTCCGCCAGCCCCTTGAACGGCCAGAGCCAGAAGGCGACGTGGATGAGCCCCAGGATCATGAAGACGGTAATGATGATGGTGCCCCGGGCGATCCACGAGGTGTTCGGCCGCATCGCGGCCCGCCAGAAGTTCTTCGGCGTCCCCAGGTCGGCCATTAGGAATATGCATCCTACCAGGACGCAGGGAAACCCCAGCGCGATGCCGATCCTGGCCATCCCGGCCCACTCACCGCCGAGAAAATCGGCCACCACGCCGGTGACGTAGGCCCCTCCGCCGAGCCCGGCCAGGAACAGGTAAGCTGCGATCAGCCAGCGCCATTTCGACTGTGCTTTCAGATTCGGTATCATTTCCTCATCTCGGCGGCAAGTAATAACAGGATGGATCTGTTCCGAACTCCGGGTTGAGCTGGAAGCCACGCTCGCGTCTTATCAAAATCGAAACCTCGCTCTCGGGATCCTCAAGATCGCCGAAGTAGCGAGCCTTGGCCGGGCAGGCTTCCGCGCAAGCGGGGTCGCGCCCCTCCTTCACGCGGTCCATGCAATAGTCGCATTTGGTCGCCATCCCGTAGCCGTTCTTCTCTTCCCACCGTGCCTTGGCATAGGCCTCGTATGGGTCGAGGTCTCCCTCGGCATCCGGGAAGTAGGTCTGCCAACCGTCCACTGTTTGCCGGGCACCGTAGGGGCAAGCCTGAATACAATACTTGCAACCCATGCAGAGGTCCTTGTCCACATGGACGATGCCGTTTTCGTCCTGAGTGGTCGCGCCTGTGGGACAAACCTTCAGGCACTCGGGCTCGGCGCACTGTTGACAGATCAGTGGCACCATTTGCCTCAGGGCGGCGGGGAACGAGCCGGTTTCGGCCGGAACGCACCGGGCCCAGTCAATGCCCCGCGGCGTGTGATTCGCGGCCTTACACGCCACCTGGCAGGAATAGCATCCGTAGCACCTTTTCAGGTCGATGACGAATCCGTAGCGCGGCATTCGGGTTACCTCCCCTCGGCCTTATAGATCTTGACCTTGGCACAAGCATCCGAGCCTTGCGTGAGCGAGTCGGTGTGCCTGATGTCGGGATTGATCAGGTCGTCGAAGAACTGGCCCTTGCCCTTGGAGATCGGCGCGCCCCGGGCCCAGTGGCCGTGGCAACCGGCAATACCCAACTGCTCAGCATGCATGCCCTCGACGAGCTTCACCGGACCCTTAATGCGCCTGCCGTCCAGGTTCTCGACCCAGACGATATCGTGGTCCTTGAGGCCTTTCTTCTTGCCCGTGCCGGCGTTGATCTGGATCAGATACACAAACGGATCGTTGATGGAGACCTCGTCCAGCCACGGATTGTTCTGGGTGGAGGACTGGGTATGAAAAGAGGGCCGCCAACAGAAGGCCCACAGGTCGAACTCGGGATTCTTCTCCTCGTGCGAAGGGCACGGGAACCACTCGGCCAGCGGAGTGTAGAAGCGATAGTCGATCATGTCCTCCCGGCCGTACGAAGCCAGAAGCTTCTTGAGCTTCTCGCCCGATTCGATGAAGTACTCGAAGTAGACCGGCACCCTCACCGGCACAAACCAGCGCCAATACATCTCCTCGACCTTGGTCGGCCATTTCTCCAGGCCGGTTTTCTTCAGGGCCTCCAAGCCCTTTTCCGGCCCTAGGCGGTCTTTGAGCACCCGATCGACGATATCCGGCCAGCCGTAATCACCCTTGGGGTCGAGCTGGTACTCCGGTGCCATATCTCCGCCATAGCGGACCGGAATGATGTCGTTGATGGCCTGGTAGTACTTGTCTTGTAAGCCCAGCCGTTTCGCAATCTCCTGCATTATCTCGTTGAAGTCACGACGCTCAAACAGCGGCTCGATCACCGGCTGCCGAATTTGCCAGACCCAGTGGTCCATCCCGGTCGGGTGGCAGAACGTCGAGGGGAAAGTGACGCACGGCGTATACCGCTCGAGGAAGCAAGCATCCGGAAGGACGACGTCAGCCACCGCCTCGGTGAACTCGTTCTGATAGATGTTGAACGAGAAGATGAAGTCGAACTTCTTCAGGAAGTTCTCCGTGACATCCTCGGCGTTAGCCATGGTCATCACGGAGTTGGAGCCGAAGTTGATCATGATCTCCGGCCTGTAATCGATCTTGAAGTCCTCCATGTACTTCTCCCACTCGGGCGTGCAGATGGTGAACGCGTTGTAGACCGAGCAGGGGAACATGTCCTGGAGGTCGAGCCGTTGCGGCGGGGCCGGCTCGCGCAGCGGGTACGGCTTGTGGTCGTAGACCCAGCCCTTCACGACCATCAGACCGTCCGGGCACGCGTACGGTACCGTGTTCGGCTTGCCGGTGTCGGGATGGCCCTGCGACACCGGCGGCCCGTGACCCATCACCCCGCCCGGCACGTCCGAGGCACCGATGACCTGGTTGAGCAGGTCGATCTCCAGGCAGTTCCACCCGGAGTTGACGTGCCCCTGGCTGCCGCGGAAGAAGATGGCGGCCGCCGGCCGGAGCGGAAGCTCCTTACCGTCGATCATGATCGTGCTGCCGATCTGGGCGTGCTTCACGAAGTCATGGGCCACCCGGCGGATCGTCGTCGCGGGCACGCTGCTGATCCGCTCCGCCTTGTCCAGCGGGTAGTTCTTCTTCACGTGATCCTTGAGAAGCTGGAAGGAGGGGTGACACTCCGTGCCGTCCACCTTGTAGCTCCCCAACAGGGCGTAGTCCTTGATCGACTCATCGTCGAACGTCTTGGCCCTGCCGTCCTCCGGGTCCCAGATGAGCGGCTTCTTGGTCGCGGCGTCCCGCTTGTAATGCCCATCCGGCTGAATCAGATACGGGGCATTCGTCTTCAGCTTCAGATAATGATCATCCCACTTGCCGATCTCGTTCAGGATGACGTTCAGCATCGCCAACGCGACCACGCCGTCGGTCCCCACGCGGATGGGCACCCACTCGTGCGCCTTGGAGGCCTGCGTGGAGAGGAACGGGTCGAACACCACCGCCTTCATCCCCCGCGCCCGGGCGTCCGCGGCCCACTGGGCGCTCTGCAAGGCCGCGTGCCCCGCCCCGTGCCCCTTCGAGCATCCGAAGTACACCGTATAGTTGTTGTAGTGCCAGTCCGGAATGACCGACCAGGCCGCGTGCATGATGCCGTTCATGAAGTGAGCCCCGTTGCCGCACCACAGCCCGCCGCCGGAGACCCAGTAGTTCTTGAAGCCCCACGCGCGCATGAAGGCGATCACCGCGAAGCGGATCTCGCTGGTCTGCACGGTCGTGGCCTGAAAATAGGTTCCCCGGGGGTCCTTCATGTTCTTGAACTTCGAGACGATCGTGTCGAGGGCCTCCTCCCAGGAGATCCGCTGCCACTTCGGATCAACGCCCACGCCCTTCTCCGGGTTCGTCCGCTTGACCGGGTAGTTGACGCGGTGTCGGTCGTAGAGCGTCATCAGTTGGGCGGTGCCCTTTGCGCAGATCCGGCCGCTGCCGGCCGGCGTTTCGGGGTTCCCCTCCAGATCAACCACCACACCGTTCACGCGGTGGGCCTTGATCCCGCATTGGGCGTAGCAGCCCCCACACGAGGTGGGGATCCATACATCTTCCTGGATGCCCATACTGTGAACACTCATCGTACCACCTTTGCAGTTATGAGGGGTCGCTGAACAAGCCGCTTATTCCGTACCCACATTTGCCGGACCCGCTTGACCGGCTTCACGGTCAGGCTCAGCCAGCACCAGGATACCCGAATACGCCGCCGAGTGGAACCCCCGTACGCCGAGCGCCCAGTCCGTTCCGTCCGCCTGGGCAATCGCGACTGACCGTTCAGACGCTTGCTAGCCCTCCCAGTCTAAGGCCAGGGCGCGCTCGAGGTCTGAAACACCGAAGATGCCCAACGCCCTGACGGTATCCTGTAACCCACTGGCGTAAATGTAATCGATGTTGATGCCGGCCACTGACAGGGTGCGCGCGATGCCGGCAAACCCGCCCGGGTCGTTCGGCATCTCCAGCGCCAGGCAACTGGCACTCGTGCAGGCCACCCCGGCCTCAGACAGCGCCTTCCTGGCCAGGTCCGGGTCGTCCACCACCAGCCGCACGTTTCCGCTGTCCGTGCTGTCAACGGCGGTGATCGCGCGGATGTTGATGTGCCGGTCGCCTAGATGGGCACACAGGTCGGCCAGGATACCGGGCCGGTTCTCAAGGGTCAGTGTGAGCTGCTCCACCTTCTCGCACTTGAACTTCATGCCTCGCCTACTCCTTTCTCCACGGCTGACCAGTACCCCCACCGGACCGTCGCGCACCTGGACCGTAGGCTCGGGCGGCGACGTTTGCAAGCCCCCGCGTGCGCCGGGGTCCGGCCGAACCCGCCCCGGGATTGAGGCCTACGCCACCGCCGGCCGGGTGAGCGTCACTTGCGTGCGCAGCGGGTCATTCCGAGAAACGCAGCGCCGAGGAATCTTGCCCAATCGCGCGTTCGGCCCAGATCCCTCCGCGCGTCCGCCGCTGGCGGACGCGGTCGGGATGACAACTGAGCTTACCCACTCTCCTAACGCTCACCCCCGCCGGCCGGCTAGAGCCGCCTCGGCTTGCAAATGCCGGCGGCCGCCGGTAGCCTCTCGGGCTGCGAACAGAAGGGCGGTGCCAGATGGGGCGCTACTATATCCTGCACGGTGGCGAGGTGGTCGAGGAGACCGACTACACGAAGTGGGCCAAGTGGCATGAAGACTCATACAGGCAAGTCCGTCGCGTGGCGACTACACAAGGGCAATACGGCACCGTATCCACGGTTTTCCTCGGCATAAACATGACATTGTCGAAGGACAACCCTCCCCTGCTGTTCGAGACCCGCGTCGAGGGCGGCTGGTTGGATGGTCAGTGGGAACGTTATTCCACGCTCGAGCAGGCAAAAGCCGGACACCAAGCCTGGGTGGCCCGCGTCCACCAGGCCGAGCAGAACAAACTCCCCCCACCCGGGCGTGTCTGGTAGCCCGCCACGCTCTGCTGATCGGCGATCGCTGGGAATGTCCCGTCACCTGGTCGGCGGTAAGTACCCCGGCAACGTGTGCGCGCGACTACGACCCCAGACGTCGCCAGGCGGCGTCGATCGCCGGCAGCGCGGCGCGACAGCCCAAGCGGACGCAGACGTCGGCGTACCCCGAGAGCGGCGTGGGGTTCGGGTTGACCTCGATCACCGCCGCTCCGTAGGTCTTCGCCGCACCGGCCAATGACGCCGCCGGCTGCACCACCCCACTCGTCCCGATCACCAGCATCACGTCGCAGC
>Ga0307380_10010944_pt1 | contig 11383 bp, 13 predicted proteins | sample UN3MG_FD_202239 | JGI IMG/M metagenome (GOLD analysis project Ga0307380, IMG submission 202239) | Soil microbial communities from Risofladan, Vaasa, Finland - UN-3 | ecosystem: Environmental > Terrestrial > Soil > Coastal area > Acid sulfate soil | place: Finland: Risofladan, Vaasa | collected... | reverse complement strand
AATAATTTTGAGCTCGACCGCATTTAGATCTTCTGCGGACTCTTTTTCTGCATCTAGATGTGCAGCACGTCCGTTGGTTTCCTCTGGCTCTTGATCGGTATAGTTTGGAATTGCGCCTTGAGTCTCCGCAGCTGTTACTGTTGGAGTTCCCGATTGCGCTGCATCCTGAGCATAGATTGCTCCACTGGCCAGCATACAAATAATCGTACAAATCACCAAAACAACTTTTTGCAAGTTTGCACCCCCTTTCTAGTTAATTACATAGTTAAAGTTCCCAGTCCTCATCAAAGTTGCACCATCGCTACTCTGAATCTCAAAATTAACTTTCACGGTCTTTATTCCTTTATCCATCGGAAAAGGAAGTTCATAAGTTCGAAATAATAAGTTACTGTCAGAAACTTTATAACGATAACTCATATTTCCGCCGATCTTGTAATTTATGACTGAGTTTGAATAGATGCTGTACTTTGAACACTTGGGATTGAATACCTTGACATTAAGCATAAGCTCTCGGTATTTTGTAGAGGATATATCATGACTAATATTTTTGTCAAGATATATAGGGTTTGGTTGTAATGAACCGTCTAAGTCTTTTATCTCACCCACTGCCGAATAATAAAATGTGACTTTCATTGCCGTTCCAGAAATCATCATAACATAATGCGGTTCAGGAACTGGTTCGCCAGTTTGCGACATAACAGTAACTTGAGGTGCTGCACAACCAATAGCGAAGAAGGTTAAAAAAACTGCTGCTACTAAGTAACATAATTCTTTTCGCATAACATATTCCTTTCACATAATTGGTTAAAAAATAATCCAACTCTTCCTACTTCAGTAATTAATATATATAGTTATCATTTTTTAAAATAGTTTTTCATAAAGTTTTTATTAGCAGATTCTAATTGATTTTTACGCTTAGGTCTTATACCCATTAAGTCAAAAAACTTATTAAGGATGGTTAGTGTTTTTTCATTCAGTTCTTCTACGGTTTCACTACCACCTTGTATTTTATTTAGATAATTGTCTAACATTTTAACCCTCCTATTAGTTCTTGGTATGAAATAACAGAATTACTCTTTTTTGATCTATTTTCTTTAGTCGGTATTATTTGTAAATTATTATATCTTGAAATTATTTCAGGTAAAATGTTATTTTTAAATCCGTCATATATAGAAAATTTATGATCAAGTTCATACCCATGTTTGTTTCCCCTTAGAACCAAATTAGGAATTTTATTTCCATATTCTTTCACTGTTTTTCTTGTAAGTTTATGTACCATAGAACTATACTTTTTGAACTTAGAAAGTTCGACTGGATTAACTTTTCTATTAAAATATTCAGATTGATTAGAACATTCATTAGAGCAGAATAAAAAAGAGTTTGAATTTTTATATTTGGTTTTTAAACATCTAATTCTTTCTGTAATTTGTATTCTTGTTGGTTGAAACCAATTATTACACTCTTTGCATCTAACTTCTAATTTTCCTTCATTATTTATTCTAGGTTTTTCTATATTATAAAATTCTTTATGTTTTCTTTTATAATCATCTATGTTATAAGTTGATGATTTTCTCATCTTTTTAATACTATCTTTACTATAAACTCCTTTTTTATTTTTATTCCAAGGATCTTTTCCTTTTCTTATTTCACTAAAATGTTTTTTTCGTTTACTTTTTAACTCGATAGCTTTTTCTTCCCCGTAAATTTCTTCATATGTTTTTCCTTTTGTCTTTCTTGCTTTTCTAATTTTTTCTAAAGTTTCTTGAGAATATATTTGGGTTTTACCTTTATTCCAAGCATCTTTTTTAAACATGGGATTATTTTTTCCAGAAAATTTTTTTCTTTTTTCAGGACATTTTGAAAAATGTGAAGAACAACACCCCTTTTTCACAGTAGGGAAATAGTAAATAGCCTCTCTTCCGCAACCATATTCACATAACATTATTTAATTACAAACCTCCTTACCATTGAGATCAAAACAGCTTTGTCAAAAAATTCCCCAGGACATTCAAGTTCTTTATCAGAAGATACCTCGTTATGTAACTTTATTCTAGATGGAGTTAGTCCATACATTTTCATAAAAGGATTTAATAATTTATATGATAAAACTTCATATAAGCGCTTTTCTGGGATTTTAAAAGAATAACTTCCTAACATTGCAACATGGATAGCTCTATTGTTTATATTTAAATCAATATCATCCCATTCACATAAGTATACAAAAGGACGTGCTGCCATAGCTATATAGTCCTCTTTAACTTTTTCAATAACGTAATTGTAATTTATATCCCCTTGCTTTTTCTCCAATACTCCTTTGAAAAGAGCGGGCATTTGGTATGTTGCATTATCAATTCTCGCCGAGGGAATATCATACATCTCCGCTGTGTGGTGGAGGACTATCCATTTAGGACTTTGGCGTCTGACTTTAAGTAGTGATGGTTTGAACGGTATTTTCATTAAGTCGTCCTCTTATGACATATTCTTTAATACGCCCCAAACATAATTACCAGGGCTAACTCTAGTTCCAAATTTATTTCCAGCTGATTCTGGTCTATTTCCAGCTCTATTAAATGATACATGGATCCAAGGATTTCTCCCTCCGTATTCAAGTATCAATTGATCAAATGGAATATTATCTCTCAAATATCTTGCAATATTATAAACACCTGTATTGTTTTCATTTGGATATTGAAGATCAGCTGCTTGTCCTCTTTCATGTTGAGATGTACTTGAACCAGGTCTAAATCCAGATGTTATTAACATCTCTCCCCTTCCAAATTGACTTGATAAAGCTTCTCCAACATTTTCTGCCCAACCTTGCATATTACAGACTATATCTGAAACAGTTAAACCATGTTGAGCATTAACTTTATTTTTAGATAAAACCGTTTGTGTTGATAAATCGCCAACTGTAAAATTGGGTGACAGTTGAAAATTATCAGGCACAGGCGAAGTAACAGCCAAACATGAAGTTGGAGGTGTTGCTGCTATAGTATTTGCTGTTGAATCTTCTGCATCAGTTATAGTTGGTGATTCATTTAAAAAAGCTGACTTTGCAATTTGAGCAGGAGTCGGTGGAACACCAGGAGCAACTGGAGGGTAAACATTATACCCATCATCAGTACCTGGGTCATCATCTGAATTACCAAAATCAACTTCAGTATGTATGATTTCTCTTCCTTGAAATTCAGTAACAGCCATAGGAAAATCAGGAGCTCCTCCGCCTTCACAAATAAAATGAGTATTGTTTCCGCTTATTATTCTTCCAATGTTACATCCTATTATAAAGTCATTCAGTTTTGTTTTCCCTCTGCTATTTGCAAAGTTTTTATTGCTAGATGTTATCAATCTTCCTGTATGACCACAAGCTCCAACGGTTATATCTAAGAGTCTTCCTTGCCCTTGGTTACTAGAAGATGTATTTGTACTTGCGCTTATAATACGTCCAGTCATTGGGATACAAGTTGGACTAGTATGACAGCAACATATACCTGACCATGGGTCGTTTAACCTAGCTGTTTGTGGCATCTTTTATTTCCTTATGTTGCATATCTGCTCAATACTGTTATTGAAGCATCAACTTTTGCTTGATTTGTTTCCAAAATAGATTTGCCTGTTTGTACTAAATCAAAGTTTGGTTGAAGTCCATATGTAGCACCGCTTGTTACAGGTCTTGTAATATAGTCATTGCCAAAAGAATAATCTGTTATCCATGTTGTAATTTCTGTATCTGCATCCCAACCAACTCCAAGATATACATAGACAGGAACCCATGTAATAACAGGAGGTAATATGGGTGGAGGAACTGGTATGACTATAGTTTTTAATTCAATTGCCCAATCTGAAATATTGCCAGTTGGATATACAACAGTACCATATGTTCCGCCCAAAGTAACTCTATAATCTGTAATTGGTTTTCCAGAAGCAAGAGCTAATTCAGGTATCTTTACATCATTTAAATATGCTTGTAAATCAGAGTTTGTTGTTCCACATACTCCATCAGTAACAGCAGAAATTTCAGACTGTAATGAGTCCATTTCGTCCTGAACGGCATCTATACTTTTCCCCAATCCTTCGACTTGATCAGGTGCTGCTTTCACCATAGATGTTAATTTATTTGTTTCCTGACTCATTCTTTCTCCTTATAATGCTAATAACGTTTCCATATTTGCAACAGTTGGAAGTGTATCAAGTCCTTCTGCATTTCCAACAAAAGTTTCAGCCGCTTTAATTGTTCCATCTGTAAGAATGTTTGGATCAAATTCTCTAAACTTGCTTTCTGGAAAGCTAAGGCTTCTCCATAGTCCGACGGTTCTGGTAAGAAGATTTTTAGGAGTACTACCATCAGCTCTATATATTCTAACATTTATTGGTGTAACACTAAATTGATGAAATTTATCATCTTCTCCAAAGATATTACTATAAGTCCCTACTTCATGTATTACATTACCAAGAACAATTTTAACAATTAAGTCTTTTGGATTTTGTGTTTTTCCTTTTGGTATAACTCTTGTTGCCACAGATTTGTATCTATTATAACCAATCATAGTTGGATCATAATCTAAATAATTAGACCCTTGTAGTAGTAACACTTCATATTCAACAACTAGATTAGAATATTCAGTACCAGCTGGTGCTGGAGGTGTTGTTTGATCTGTTCTAGCTGGCGATACTGTAGCTGGTACAGGAGTTATTACAGATGCTGGTGCTCCTCCAGGTACTGCTGGAACATCAACTTCAACCTTAACATTATCTACAACAAAATTCTTTTTCTGCTCTGTTGAAGTATTAGTTGCCGCAGATGATAGTGATGATACGCTTGTATCTTGAGACAGTTTAGAAGCTGCTTTAGCTTTTTCAACAACTCCTACTGCATTGTTCGTTGCCTTGTTTGACATATTCATTGATTTCTTTATATTAGATTTTATATCAGGAGTTAAACCACCAATACTATCAAGATATGTAGTTTCATCAAATTCTCCAAAATTAGGAGAATTAGGATCGGTTTCAACATTTAACTTACCAAATATTTCATCACTTTGCCCTATCATTTGATCTGTTTGCCCTGCAAAATCTGATCCGCCTATTGCATCAACACAGTTAGTCATTTTATCAAGCATTTTTAAAGGGCCTGCCATAGAAGCAATCGCGCCTTCAACTACACTTACTGCTCCATCAACTGCTGCACTTGCTTTATCTATAGCTCCTTGTGCTTTAGCAAGCCCACCTTTACCATGTTCTATAACATCACTAACTGCTTCATTAAATTCAGTTGATACTTTGTCATATAACCCTCTACCTGTATTTGCAATATCACTCAACCTTTTTCCAATATCTGACTCGGGAAGTTGAAGACCTGGAAAATCAAATTTAAATTGGTCTGCAACATTTTTAATAGCATCAGCAGCATCTTTTAAAACTCCACCTTTTAAACTATCTATCATACTACTTGTATCAGCGTATTTAGTTACTTCATTCAAAACAGAGCATTTTTGTTTTACTGCTTGAACATTTTGTATAGCATCCTCAGCTGTCAACCATGCTGAACTACCAAATGATGTATTCAAAGCCTGTTGTGTAAACTGATCCATTAAGGCAGGCGGGGTGAAATCAGATGGAGCATAACTTGAAATTAAATCTTTTATATCCTCTAATTGACCAAAAATTGCTGTAGCCTTAGTTAACATAGTTTGACTTTGATCGCTAAAGTCATTTACTAGTGTATTGGCTGTGGCAGTTGTAACACTTGCAACACCTGTTTGGTCTACATAAATAAATGATGTTGTGTCTATAACTGCTGTTGAATCTGCCATTACGTGTCTCTTTCTCCTTCTGGTGTTGCTGGTGTAGCAATTATTGTATTCACGTTAATTGCTGGAGCAGATTCTGCTTGTCCACAGTTATCATTTATATTTGGACTAGCATCTCTATTAATATTTCCGCCTGCTTTAAGATGATACTCTCCACCAATATCAAGAATAGTCTTTTTACCAATTTTTGATATTTTTTCTCCAGCAATATCTTCAACAGAATCTTTAGTGATTTTCTTATTAAATTCATCACCAGTTTCTATATTAATTCTTCCAGCAGCATATAAATTAAACTCTCCGGCTGTGGACATCATAATATTTCCGCCTGCTAAAAAGTGCATATCGCCTTGTGTTCTAACAAACATATTACCACCAAGAGCAAGATGCATATCTTTAGAAAATTGAATCTCCAGATCTTGATCATCAATATCAATGTGAATAAAATCACCTTTTCTTGTTTTGATTAAAATCTTTTCTTTACCATCTCTTTCATCTAAAAGAATTGTATTTTGATTACTTATAATTCTTGTAACGGAATATTTATCTCCAGATGGTGGTTCTTTTAATAATATTTTTCTACCAGTTATTTCAACTCGTGCATCATCTGGATCATCTGAAATTACAATTGCTCTTCCGTCATGGCTTTTGAATATAGTCCATTTGTCTTCAAAATTTGTACCCAATTGATTCTCAGGAAGAACTTTTGCATTTTCTATATCTAATGATCCAAAGTAATAAGGTTTATTAATATTTCCTGTTTCAAAAAATATCCATACCCATGAACCATTTGCAGGGATGTATGATGAACCCATGAAATGTTGTTCATGAACTTCTTCCATGTTTCGACCGCCCATTGGATTGTTAGCAGGTCTCGCCCATACTCCAACATCTTGATTTATTAATGGCATAAGGTCGGGAATCCACACCATAACTCTTCCAAACATTTCTTTGTCTTTATTATTAACAACCTTTGCTCTATAGTTTCCATAGAGTCGATGAGTTACACCTTTATCCATTATTTTTCTTTAATGCCAGCTGCTGCAAATACAGCTTTTCTTATTGCACCAACAGTTCCCTTTTTAGCAGCTTCGGCAGTCTCCTTTTTTCTTAATACATTTTCAATTCTTTTTTGCATATCCGGATGCTCATCAATTGTTTTACTAAGTACATTTACTAATTTACATAATGGTCCACACTGTTGTTGTTTCATATATTTTGAATAAAATGCTTCCATTTTTTGAAAACCAGAAACTAGATCATCTGCATAACCATATTTGACTGTATTTTCATCAGCACCATATTCATGTTTTCTTCCAACTATAATTGCATATGGTATTTTCAAAATAGATAGCGAAATTTGAAATGCTAGGTACCCTAACCATACTGCTCCAACTGCAGCTCCAACAGGTGTTATAGAAGCAATTATAAATATAATCATATAATATAAGGAATATTCATACGCCAATTTTTTAGGCATATGTTTCTTTTCATTATGATACACTTCATGTAATAGGACAGCCATCTGTTCTCTTTCATTCAGAAGTTTCATTAGACCAGTTGTAATAAAAACATGAATACCACCTGCTGCAAAAGCATTAGGAGATTTATCAGGAACAACTTTTACAATCCATTTACTTGTACCCATGATAGAATTTAATTTTTTAGACATTTTGGGTTGATCTTTCATGGACTTCTTGAAATCTTTAATACCTACGATAACTCTGATTAAGTTCCACAATACCATCAATGTTCCTGCACCGAGGGCAATTCCTGCTGCTGTTATCGGATCAAGTTCTTGTAATTGTTCCTCATCCTCTTGTATCTGATCTAAATATTTATCTGTTTTATTCATAATTATTTATCCTATTTGAACATTTTCCTCATAATATCTACTAAGATGTAATATTGTTTTTCATTATATTTTTTACCAATCCAAGTAGGAACAACTTTAGTCCCAGGTACGCTTGATGTTAATATAAAACAAAAGAATCTCGACATATCTTCAAACGCTGCCAACATATTAATTCTCATGAAAGTATGAACTTTAGCTGTAAATTTTATAAGTGAAATCCCTGGCATTACTTTAAGGTCTGAAAGGGATTGAATGAAATCTTCAATCTTCATAAAATCATATTTTATTAAAGCATCATATTCATTTGAAAACATATATGGTGCAATAGTGGCGGCTTTCTTTAGCAATGACTTTCCATTCTTATTACCATAGAAAGCAGCTAATATATAACAAGCAAGAAGGAATTTCATTTTTGGAATACCAGATGAATATATTCCAACTAACCCATATTCTTTTCCGAACAACTGAACTAACATTGAAAGAAAAAAGCTAACTATTATTTTAGCATAATTTTCTGAGATTTTGAATTTACCAGTGACCATTTGAGAGAAGGCGTATGAGTATACAATAGAACCATATAAATCATTAGCACTAAGACTAGAGATTTCTTCAACTTCAAAAGGTTTTAGATTTACTATCATTCCTTTGGTCGGAGGATTATAAGTACAGTTTAATGGATACTTATCAAAATTTACAACCTGAACAGAATCTCTTTTTTTAGTATCAGAAATCAAATCAAAAATAGTTTTATTAGTAAAATGATTAATACTTTTCTTCTTTAGTTCTAAAAATGCAAAAACGTGTCTAGGACTATTTTCTTCTATTTGATATGTTTTTATTACGGAAGATGATAAGTTTATAACATTTGGCATCTCGCTTATTAATCTAAACTTATCTTTGATTATCATGTTTTAAAATCCTCTTACCAATCAATTTTTATCAAATCTTGTGACTTTAATTCTGGAAAATTATCTTGTAACATAATTAAAATTGCATCAAAAGCAGGCAATACTAATACATCTAAATCTACAAACTCTTCCAGAAGACGAACTCCATTTACATACATCAGAACTTGCCCCAATACTGTGGTTCCATAATAATCATGACTTGCATAATCTGGTCTGTAGTTGTATTGTTGTTCAAAAGGAATTTCATCAGAATTTTTCAATAGATAGAAAATATTTTCATCTACTGTATATCTACTTGGATCAGGGAACGTAAAGAGTCCATTTGTAGTTTGAAATCTTTCACCTGTTCTCTCCCAATCAAGCGGAGATCTAATCGCTTGTTGAGCTTCCCTATCAATTGTATATGGCATTATCTAATTCCCCCAACTGCTGCGGGATAATCATCTCTACTCCAACTACAATTTGAATCATTGATTGCAAGTCTTTCGTCAATCGTTTCTAGTTCAGATTCATCTAGATACTGACCATATTTTTTTAGAAAGTATTGATAATCTCCCTTAACAAATTTTATAGGAATCGTTAAATGACCATTATGAAACTTCTCATGCATAGACTGAATTAAAGTTACATAACCGACCTTATTTTGAAAGTGTAGTGAAATAGCTTCTTGAGCAATATCAAAGCTGCAAAACTCTTTATTATTTTCAATCTTTTCATTTACCAAAGCTGTAACAAATGTGAATAAAGAAGGAACATGGTGATGAAGGTCGACAGTTACCTCACCAATATGTTCATGAGTAATTACACACTCATTGAATTGAAGGATGTCAATAATATACCCTCTCCAATGTCTATACTCATTACATCGTCTTATTAACATCTCACAGTTTTTTATAAACTTTTTATATGAGGATTCATTCTCAAAGTTTTGAATTCTTAGAGAAAGACTAAACGGATAGTTGTCGCTATATAACTCTAAACTCTCAACATTTGATTTAATTGGGTCAGACATTATGTAGTTCCTCCACCACCTTCGCCTTTAGGAATATATGGAGCTATAACATAGAAGGTTGCAAGAACTGCAGCTACAGTGATTAATAACATGATGATATTTGCTAAGTGTGTATATAACCACCATGTTGTTATACCAGCTATTGATGTAAATCCGATAACAATAGCTGCTCCAACTATATAATCAGGAATCGAATCTGCTGGAATTGGAAGCGGTTTACCTTCTTTTTCTGCTTCGTCCGCTTTTTGTTCATAATCATCATAATACCTGTTGGCTCTTGCTATAAACTCTTTTATATGTTTTTTAGCATTGGCAGTAACATTAAGAGGAACTCCTTTTTTATCAGCCATAGTACTTCTGATTGCAATATATGTTGATGCTATATCAATTGATTTTCTCTTAGGTTTGCCAGGTAAAGAGTTCGTTAAAACTTTGGTAGCTAAAGTTTTAGCCATACCATAATCAGCCGATTTACTGTTCATGAATTGATCTACTTTTGTATTCGGAACATTACCAATGCCTGTTGATTTTACTAGACTTTGTGCTCCTTTAACATTGCCTGAGTTTATCATGCTTTTAAATTTAGTCATAAACCCTTTGGCTTTATCGGCAGTAAATTTTTTAATTGCATCCCCAATACTTTCATCTAACAGTGCAAATTCTTCTGCTAAATAAAGAGTTTGAAGGTAATTGTCTATTCTATCCATTTTTTGAATCCTCACTTATATATTGGTAACTATCAAGTTTAAATTGTGCGTGATGTTCTGAAGCAATCTTTTGTAGGCTAACGCCTTTTCTTTTAAATAATGCTCCACTCTTTTGACGAGCATCTTCTAGATCATCAAATACTTGTTTCTGTCCAAGTGTTTGATAAATCATTGAATAAGGAATCATTGTACACATTCCTTTAAATTTCTTCATACAAAAATATACTTTTCTGTTAATATCATCAGCCAACATCATATTCCCCCAACTAAGACCGAACAGTTTAACTACCATTTTTGGGTTTGAATATAAAGTTGCATCAATGTCTTCATTTTTATCAAGGAGAACAAATGCATTTCCTTGTAATCCAGTTCTTGCATAAAACATATCTTTTCTTGGATCTCCAGTTGGGGTGTCTATTGTTTTAGATCTACCTATTTTTAAATAAAACCATCTGAATATTTTTCTACCTATTCCAATTATTGATCCTCTGATAAAACCAAGTGATAAGTCATTTACTAGAAGGTGAGATAATTTTGCTTCTGATTTAACACGAATAGGAACTACTTTAACTCCTATAAAATCTGTACCACCATCAGCCATTTTTACTTTAATGAAAGTAGGTTCAAGACTTACACTTTTCATATCAGTAACATCAGCAGAAGCAGCTTTATTTCCAGCGGCTTTTAGTTTCTTCTTATCTTCATCTTCTTTTCTATCTTTTTCTTTATCTCTAGTAGCTTTATCTTTATCTCTTTCAGCTCTATCTTGATCTGACTTTATTTTGTGGTCTAGTTCCCTTTCCCTTCTATCAGCATCCTGTTGTTTTAATTCTATTTCTTTTCTATCTCTTTCACTTTTAGCAGCAGCTTTTTCTTCATCCCATTGTGCTTGTGCTTGTTGTATTCTAAGTTTTTCTTGTTCGACTTCATCACGAGACATATCTTCGGGATCTTTATTACCTGGAAGATACCATGGATCAATTTCTGATAAAACCACCGGACTGAGGTCGCTCTCAAATAACTTTTTTCCTCTTATTTTATAATTAACTTTTCTTGTTGATTTAATATTTCCTAGAATGTCATCCATGCTGTAA
>Ga0307380_10010938_pt1 | contig 11385 bp, 12 predicted proteins | sample UN3MG_FD_202239 | JGI IMG/M metagenome (GOLD analysis project Ga0307380, IMG submission 202239) | Soil microbial communities from Risofladan, Vaasa, Finland - UN-3 | ecosystem: Environmental > Terrestrial > Soil > Coastal area > Acid sulfate soil | place: Finland: Risofladan, Vaasa | collected... | reverse complement strand
GTGCGGCTCGTCTCATGAAAGGTCGCCTTGGAGGCCCGCAAAAATTCTTACCCGCAGGGGGTAACTAGCCCCTACCGGCGCCCCGCCGCCGCCCTGGACAATGGGCGCGATGGCACGGACGCCCGCAGAAATCGACGCGCTGGCCGACTACACCAACGCCCAGATGGTCAGGCTGATCCGCTGGGCGATCGCCGAGCTCATCAGCGACCCGGAAATGACCGTCACGGTCGCCGCCAACACCTACACGCACCAGGACCTCGACAAGCTCCAGCGAATGCTCGCCCACTTCGAGCGGGCCGTCATCGATGAGCAGGACCAGGCCGCAGCCGACGCCGGCGGCGCCTGCGCGACTGTCCGCTACCAGGAGGCGAGCTGATGGCACCGAAGGAACAAACCAGCTCGCTGATCGAAAGGGCCGGCCGCGCCGCGGGCGACTTCGTCCGCCGGTTCCGCCAGGCTTCCGTTCCGCCGATCGAACTCGCCGGCACTTACCACGAGGCCGCGCGCAAGGACGCCACGACCGCCGACTGGCGGGCGGCGCTGACCTCCGCCGACCAGTCCATCCTCGACGACCTCGACACGATGCTCGCCCGCAGCCGGACGATGATCGCCAACGACGGCTACGCCGCCAGTATGCAGGGCGGCTACAGGCGCTCAGTCGTCGGCGGCGGCATAACGGCCCGCTCGGCCGCCAGGCACCCCGACACGAACGTGATGCTCAAGAGCTTCAACGCCGAGCTTGACGCCCTTTGGAACGAATACTATTGGGACCCGGCAGTCTGCGACGCCGAGCAGACCAAGACCATGCCGGAAAAACAGCAGCTCTGGATGAACGAGCTGTTCGCCGCCGGCGGAGTGTTCATCGTCGAGGACTACCTGCCTAGAGGCGAGGCCGCGGCCCTGGTGCTCCAGGAGATCGAGTACGAGCAGCGCGACACGCTGCTGACGGATTTCGAGGGCCGCGCCGTCCGCGGCGGCATCGAGCTGGGAAGCCGGCACGAGCCGCTGGCGTACCACCTCTACACGGCGGCGCACCCGCTCGATGACTACGGCAGCAAGTCGCGGCGAGTACCCGCCGACCGCTGCATCCACCTGTACCGCCAGGACCGCGTCCGCCAGCGGATCGGTGCGCCGTGGATGCGCCCCATCATGCAATCGATTCGCAACCTGGCGATGTTCGATAACTACACGATGCATACCTCGCGGACTCGGGCCGCATACGTCGGCTTCATCGAGCAGCCCGACGCCGGCGGCCCGCCGACGCTGCCGGGCGTTGTGGCCGCGCGCCTCAGTGCGGCGCGCCCGGGCGGCCAGCCGAGCGAGGCTGAACTTGCCGGCAGGATTGAGATTGCCGTACAGTCCGGCATGTTCGCGGTCCTGAAGCCGGGACAGAAGCCGCACTTTCCCAACGTCGCCAGCCCCGACACCATGTACCCGCCGTTCGTCCTGGAGCAGCTCAAGCGGATCTCCGCGGGCACCGGCCTGGACCTGACCACCGTCGCCCGCTGGTACGCAGATGGAAATTTCAGCAGCCAGCGCCAGGCGAAATTGGACATGTGGGCCGAGGTCGACTGGATCCAGGACATCCTCTTCATTCACAAGGCGATGCGCCGCATCCGCCGGCGGTTCGTCGAGCTGAACATACTCGAAGGCCGCCTGCGGGCCACGGGCTACGCCGAAAGCCAGCGATGGCGCACGGCCTACCTGACGACCAACTGGCAGGGCCCGCCGAAACACACGATCGACGAGATCAAGGACCAGGCCGCCTGGAGCATGAAGTTCAAGAACCTGATCGGCAGCCCCCAGGAATACTGCAACGAACAAGGCAAGGACATCCGCGACGTGCTGGCCGAGATCGACGAGTTCAGGCGGATGGCGCAGAACGATTACAACCTCGGCGACCTGTTGCCCCTGATCTGGGGAACCTCGATCGCCAACCAGCCCAAGGCCGGGAAAAAGCCCGCCGACCCGTCCAGGGCCGGCGACAACGGAAATGACGCGGACGACGGCGACCTGGCCGGCCTCGTGGCCAGGCAGGCGAGGCTTCAGGCGATTCTCGATGACGGAGACGGCCCGCCACGCGGGTCGTATAGCGACAATGGCGCGCGCAGATTGTGACAACGCGGTATCGCTGGCCCGCAGCCGCGACGACAGAGAAGTCAACCTCGTCCAGGCCACGGCCTTCACGGCCGAGGGGCTGAAGATCGAGGACGCGGGCGGCGACCTGGGCGGCGGCGTGATCCGCAACGCGGCGGTGATCACGGCCGGCATGGCCTACCCGCTGCTGGGCGAGCCGTTCGAGGTGGACGGCGTGATGCTCCGCCAAGTGGCGGATTCCATCAACGCCAACCCCGTCGGGGTCAAGATGCGCCTGACCCACCCGGAACTCCAGGACGGGCCGATGGGCGGCTACACCGACGGCATCCTGCGGCTCATGGGCCGCAGCAGGAACGCCCGCGTCGAGGCCGGCCGCGTCGTGGCCGACCTGCATATCGGGGCCTACGCGGACGACTCCCCCACCGGCAAGCTCGGCACCTACGTCCTGGGACTGGCGAGCAAGGACCCGACGGCGATCGGCGTGTCGATACGCTTCATCCGGGACCAATACATCGAACGCGAAGGTTTGCCGCCGCTGGGCCGGATACTCGGCGTGACGGCGACGGACATAGTAGAAAAACCCGGCGGCAACCCCAACGGTCTGCTGACCGGAGAGCACAAGGGCAATCAGGGCCAAGGCGATGGAACGCCAGGCCGGAAGAGTTATGGAGAACCAAACATGTTCAGCGAGCGACTGAAAAAGTATCTGATTTCCATCGGCCTGGCGGCGGATGCGAGCGACGAGCAGGCGACGGCGTTTCTGGCCGGCCTCAAGGACGACCAGAAGGAAATAGCCGAGGCACTGGCCGGCGATCCGCCCACGGCGCCCAAGAAGACGAAGCCCAAGGGCAAGCCTCAGCCCCCGGCCGAGGCGGGCGACGCCGACAGCCTTGCGGGCGATGACGGCGGCGAGCCGATCGTCAGCGCGGTCGACAGAGAGCGGATCGGCCAGGAGGCGCTGGCCGCCGACGGCACTCGCCGCAAGGACATCATGGCACTCGCCAAGGCCAAGAAGCTGCCGGAAACCTGGGCGGCCGGCCTGTGCGACCGCGGCGTGAGCCTCACCCATGCACAGGAATTGGCAGGCCTCGCCGAGGCGATGCAGCCCCTGGAGATCGGGGCGGGCTCTCGCTTCCAGATGGGCGAGGACCGCAACCTGGCGACCCTCGCTACCGGCATGGTCGACGGCTGGCTGACGGCGGCGGACGTTCCGCTTTACACGTTCGACCGCTTCGGCCGGGCGGCCCGCGGCGCCGACGGCAAGCCCGTGGCCCGCAAGGCCCACGAGCGGGCGGGCCAGTTCCAGGCGCTCGGCCTGGTCGGCTCGGCCCGGGCCTACCTGCGCCACGTGGGCGTCGGCGACGTTGACGCCATGGGACTGGAGCAGATCCTCGACCTGGCGATGAACCCGCGGATGCTGGCCAGCCACCTGGGCAGCGCCGCGTTCCTGGCCATGGGTACGTCGGACTTCCCCTACGCCCTGGGCGACGCGATGAGGCGGACCGTCCGGGCCTTCTACGCCGACAGCGAGGCCGCCGTGAGCTGGCCGCTGTGGTGCGGGCGCATGACGGCCCGCGACTACAGGCTGCACGACCTGCTCACCATCAGCGAGCTGCCGGACCTGCTGGCGATGGACGAGGGCGAGCCGATCCGCTACGCGGTCCTGAGGGAGACCCGCGAGAGGATACAAGTCGCGCGCTTCGGCCGCGGGATGAAGATCACACACAAGGCGATCGTCAACGACGACACGGGCATCTTCAGCAACCTGCCCCGCGGCTGGGTCAGCTCGGCCCGGCGCAAGGAAGAGGTGCTGACCACGGCGATCATCACGGCCAACGCCGAGCTCTCGGACGAGATCCCGCTCTTCGACGAGGATCATGCGAACGTGGCGGTCGGCGGCGACATCGGGGCCCCCTCGGTGCTGACCCTGTCGGCCGGCTACGCGGCGATGGCGCTCCAGAAGGGCCTGCAAACGCCCCAGGACGGCGACGCGGGCGCGGCCGTGCTCAACATCCGGCCCGTCGGCGTGCTCGTACCCGTGCAGCTCGAGATCACCACGCAGCAGCTCATCGCCTCGACGGTCGATCCGGCCAAGACCAACCAGACGCCCAACCCGTTCGCCAACCGCCTCCGCGTCGTCGGCAGCGGGCAGCTCGGCATCGCGTCCGCAGCGGCCTGGTACATGTTCGGCGATCCGAACGGCCCGGGCGGCGGCGTGCGGCTGGCCTTCCTCGACGGCGAGGAAGCCCCGGTCATCAAGACCGAGACCGAGTTCGACAGCGGCGATTTGAAGGTCGCCTGCACCCACAACCTGGGCGCCAAGGCCAGCGACTATCGCGGCCTGTACGAAAACCCCGGCGAATCGGGCGAGTGAGACTGAACCCGGGCCGGCCGATGCCTGAGGCCGGCGCCTGAAATTTCGGATTTGGGATTTCGGACTCTGCTCTGCGAAGCGCTATGCAGAGCACGAGTTGACGATTGAAGACAGGCACGCGGAGGGCCGGCCGCGAGTTACCGGCCCGACAGACGATTGTCGATTGACGATTGTCGATTCTGCACAGGCCCAGGCGACGAGCCTTGGCCCGGAGAGCGAAGATGAAAACGTATCGCAGTGAAGGCAGAAGAGTGAAGTGGACGAACGGGACGGGCTTGACGGTCGCCGGCGGCGACGTGATCGTGCTGGGAGCACTGCTGGCAATCGCCGTTGTCGACATTATCGACGGCGCCAGCGGCATGGTGGAGATCGGCGGCGAGCACGAACTGCTCGCGACCTCGGCCGAAGACTGGGACCAGGGCGACCACCTGTGGTTGAATCCCTCGACCGCGATGCTCACCGATACGGTCCAGCCCGGCTACTACGCGGGCGTGGCCGCCAAGGCCAAGGCCGCACTGGCGCTGACGGCGTGCGTGGTGCTCAACGGCGGGGCCGAGTCGGCCAAGGCAGCCGACAACGTGGCGGCGCTCGGGGCCATCACGTCCGCGGCGCCGGCGGCGATGACGGCCGCTCCGGCGGCCCTGACTGCCGCGGACCCGACCCTGGACGCCGCAGACGTGGACGATCAGAGCGGCGGCACGCCCAGCGCGGAACATGAGTTGGCCGATTGTGCGACCGGCGATTGGGACACAGAGAAGGCCGACGTCGAGAATAATTTCTCGACGCTGGCGGCCGAGTACAACGGCCTCAAGGACGACACCGAGGCGCTGGAGACCAGCCTCGAGGCCGCGATAGATGACCTGGGCAGCCAGAAGACCCAGTTCGACAAGCTCATCACCGACACCACGGCCGCCCGTGCGGAGGTCGTGAAGCTCGTGGCCGACGCGACGGCGGCCTTCGCCAAGGTCAACGCCGAGATCGCGGCCCTCAAGGCCGCGGGCCTCCAGAAGACGGCCTGATCCATCGTGTGCGTGCGGACGGGCGGGCGGCGAGGAACGGATGCCCGCCGCCCCGCCTCCGCAGCCCTGTTCGGTCATCGCGGCGACCGGCTCGCCGAAGGTGGACGTCGACAAATGAGCAAGAGCAAGAACGGTTTTTTGTGGAAAAGCCTGTCGGTTGTGGTCACCGCGCTCACGGCGATAGTCCTGTGTGTTACGTTCACGGTCCGGGCGGACAGCAAGGCCCAGGCGGCGATTGAGCGGACGGCGGACCAGGAGGTGCGCCTGCGCAAGGTCGAGTGGGCGACAATCGAAATCGCGGGCGACATCAAGGCCATCAGGGCAACGCTCGAAGCATTCGCAAAAAGGGACAAACCATGAAACGCAAGATGATTCTTACGCTGCTCTGCCTGGCCGCCCTGGCGGCCTCTTCGCTGCTTGCCGGCTGCACGGTCGTTACCCAGGACCAGAAGGACTGGATACGGGATAAGGCCAACCGATCGGGCGCGTTCGTCGCGCTGATGGACAAGAGCGAGACCGACCGCAGCCAGGAGCAGGCGTGGATTCGCTCGCAGGATGAGAGCTGGCGGCTCTGGTCGCAGAAGATCGATCTGGGCCTGGCCGCCCCCAACTGGCTGGCGGATGCGAAAAAACAGGCCGTGGTAAATCCCAACGTAGGCGCACAGACCACCACGCAACCGGCGACACAGCCGGCCTGGACCCGGCCGGATCCAGCGGAGGAGGACAGTAACCCATGATCCCCTGGACCGACATCCGCGAGAAGATACTGGCCAAGGAACCTAAGGCCGCCCCGTTCCTTGAGATCGTGGCCAAGTATTGGGGCGACGGCAAGCTCACCGAGGACATCGCCAACCGCTTCATCACCGCGTGGATGAACCGGAACTTCGTCGGGGCGCGAAAGCTGCTCTATGGCTCGATGACCGCCAATGACCTGATCGCCGTGGACAAGGCGGAGAACCAGCGGCTCGCCGCCATGATCGAGCAGGAACGCAAGCTCTACGACTTCGCGGCGGAGTTGGAAGCGGCGCTTCTCAAGGTGGCCCTGGGCGTCGTCCTGGCCGCGGTGGGGCTTTAGCGCCCTGGCCGCTTGGAAACTCATCGTGAGGTTATGGCTCATGGACAAGAAACACGTCATCGCGTGGCTGATCCCGATCGTTGTGCGAGGCATCGCCTGGGTTCTGGCGGCCAAGCTCGGCCTGGCTGCGGCCGAATCGCAGGATCTGGCGACCCAGATCGGCGGCGCCCTGGGCGCGCTGGTGCTGGCGGGCGGCTCGATCTACAGCAGCGTCAGGGGCCGCAAGGTGCTCCTGGCCACCAAGCCGCCGGAAGGATGAACCAATGGCCTCCGACGGCGCAAAACGACACCTCTCGACGCTCAAGAGGCTCGGGGCGACCGAGCAGGTCACATACCGGCCCTGCAGCGGCCAGGCAAGGCAGATAGACGTGCTTGTCGAGCGGCAGACGCCGGCGGACATGATGCACGCGATGGCGCCGGAGATGACCGTGACGGCCCTTAACGACGCGGCCGCCGGCATAGCGACGGGCTCGATCGACGCCGGCGCCGACAGGCTGGAGATCGCCGAGCGGCTCGGCGGGCCGGCCGCCAGCCGCGGAATACAGCAGATCGCCGGCCAGCAGGCCGACTGGGTTACGCTGAAAATCAGTTGAGGCCTTCGGCTCGCCCGCCCAGGCGGGCCTGCCGAGGCGAGGAGCAAGCAATGGCGAAATACAAAAAGCTCGGGCTGATCGGGGCGAGCCTGATGATCAACGAGGAGACCGGGGCGGTGCTGCTCGACCTCGGCGGGGCGGTCATCAATGTCGATATGGTCAAGGTGGACGTCGACGCCTTGATCGACGGCATCGCCGGCGGCAAGAAGATTGAGGATCTTTACGTAAAATTGTCTGCCGATCCGGCGACGCAGACGACGCTGGCGGCCATCCTGGCGGCGCTGGCGGACCCCGCCACCGAAACGTCGCTCGCGGCGGTCCTGGCGAAGCTGTCGGACGATCCGGCCACGCAGACGACGCTGGCGGCCGTCCTGGCCAGGGTTGACACGCTGGCTCCCCCCGCCGTTCAACTTGGCCTTGCCCAGAAAACCTGCGATGCCGCACACGTCCGCATCACTCTGGCTGATGTTGGGGTGAACCTGACGGAGCTGCGAGTAACCTGCACGATCGGCGACGCGGAACTGACGTGGACCGATGTCGATGAGGACCCGGCCGTTACCGGGGAGCGCATTCTGTCCAACAGCGGCCCCATTCGTATTCCTGTGCCGACGACTGCGGTTTATCTCGATTACGTCGGCGATGTCGGCGCGCTGCTGAAGATGAACTTCCTGGCCGGCGAGCAGCCGCCGCCGGAGTGAGGCTTCTAAGGCATGGCCGAGAACAAGTTTCAGCTTGGCGGCGTAGATAGCCTGGCCAGCACACCGGGCAACTGGTCGCTGGGGCGTATTCTGGAAGCCGGCGATACTGCCAGGTTCGACCCCACAAGCCCGGACTGCACTTGGGACATTGCCACTTGTCCAGTGACGGGCACTCTGGCCGCTTGGGACATGACGGGATATGCGGGAATACTTACCCCGGCCGACTCAGTACATACCGTCCGCGTTGCTGGAGACAGTACCCTTAATGGCACATTCGCCGATTCCGAAGAGGATTGGCGTGTTATGTTGTTTCACGTGTATGGGTCCCTTATTGAGGGAGTTGCCTTTTCATCGAATTTCGGACCAAGCGTGATGTTCCTGGGCACAGGAACGATAACGTGGAGCGTTACTGGGCAGGGCACACTCGACGTAGATTTAGGAATATATTCTGCTACAGAACAGATTGAGTGTTTGGATTTATTTGTGCACAATAGCGCCTTCGACGGCAAGGGGTTTGGGGCAATAGCTGCGGGCAAGATTACGACCAGCCCGTTAGGGAATGGTTCTTGGACCGATTCGGGCCCGGTTTCGGTTGGCGGCGATCTCATAATTGATTCCACCTTTACCCTCACGAATCCCGGCACATTCACGATGACCGGCACGGGCGAACTTAGGAATCCCACCGCCACAAACATTTTCCCATTGCTGGTCCTCAACGGCGCGGCGGCGCTGATAGGAAACTGCTACACGAAGGCGCTCACCGGCTCCGGCAGCCTCGCCGGGGCGTACACGATGTACGTCAACCCGACCGCAGCCGAGTTTGTGAACTTCCCAGGTGCGATTGCAGCGGCAACGACGCTTGCGATCACGCTTGCTGGGAGCTATGCGAACGCGGGCGTCATCAATTCGAGCGGGCCGGTAACGATAACAGGAAACGGCTTCACCCTGACTCAGACCGGCGCGGTGAAAGCGGGTGTGTTTACGCTCGCGTCGGGCACGCTCGCCGGATCGGGAACCGTGCAGGCGACGAGTATAATCATCGCCGCCGGAGCCGTGAAAACCTACACGGGCATCTGGACGCAGACTGGCATCGGCCTGCTCAGCAACCCCACGGGCGCAAACTCCATCAATTCGTTGGTCGTGAACGGCGCGGCGACCTTGACGAACCACTTCTACGCCGCGAAGTTGACTGGTATCGGCACTCTGGCCGGCGGCTTTATTATGAATGTCGCCGCTGTCGGCAATAATTTCATGGACCTGGCCGGGCCGATCGCGCTCGCCACGACATTGTACCTCAAGCCATCGGCGAACCATACAAATGCCGGCATCATCAATTCGGCTGGCCCCGTTCTGATCTACGGAAACAACTTCATCGTGAGCCAGAGCGGAAAGATGACCACGGCGACACTGACAATCAGGTCGCAGACAGCAGGTGCAAACATCTTGACCCTGGCCCTGTCGGGCGCTGGGCACAGCCTGGGGGCGGTTACGCTCGGCGGGGCAGGCAACCTGTCCGGCGTCCTCGACCTGCGAACCGCCGGGAGCGTGAGGGTTGCAAGCCTGGTGCGCGGCGCTGCGGAGAATGAGAACAACGCCTTCAAGCTCGGCAAGGGCAGTGCGAACCTGAGCGGGATATACAACTCGGCTTCAATCGCGTTCACAGCAAAGGGCGGCAGGATATTCGGCGCGGGCTCGATCACGAACCTCGACGCGAACATGGCGGCGGGTAATTGCGTCAATATGTGGCGACGGAACATGACGAATGACATCGCCGACAATGACCGGCGGCTAAAGCTTCGACCGAGCTTCCGGGGCGCGTTGGCCTCGGCGGCGGCGTAGGAAAAACTGAATGACGATGACCGTTGAAATCACGGTCGACCGCCGGCAAATGCGGGTGCTCGAAGAGGAGCTGAAGGAAATACCCAACGGCCTCCAGCGCGTTCTCATCCGCGCGGTCAACCAGGTCGGCGTCGCCGCACGCACCAAGGTCATCAGGGCCGTCACCGAGGAGTTGAACCTCAAAACATCCGAGGTCCGCGAGCGGAACATGCGATTGAGCAAGGCCAACTTCAGCCGGCTGGCGGCGCTGCTGACGATCAGCGGCCGGCGGGTGCCCCTGATCAGATTCGGCGCCAGCAAGGTCCGCCGCGGGGTCAGCTATGCAATCCGCCGCGGGGAGCGAAAGCTGCTGCCGAGCGGCTTCGTGCAGGAGATGCCGAGCAGCGGCCGTCGCGGCGCGTTTGTCCGGACGGGCTCACCGACGATCGGGCGGCGCCTCCGCAGGCGGCGCGGGCCCGGCCGCGGCATGGCCGGACTCGTCCGCCCAAGGAAGCCGATCACCGAACGGTACGGGCCGTCGATCCCCCAGGCCGTCGAGCACATAGAAGAGCTGTCGGCCCAGACGCTCGAGGCCGAGCTGGGCGAGAAGCTTGAGGCCGAGATCGTTACGCAGGCCGGGCTGGTGATAGCGAGCCGCAGGAGATCGTAGTGAGCGATTTTCCCGTCAAGGAGCTGATCGTCCAGGCCGTCGAGGCGGCCCTGAAGAAAATAACCCCGCCCGGCTACAAGACGGCGGGCGTCCAGGTCGTCCGCCCGCGGCGGACGGGCGAGAAGTTCGCGCCGCAGGAAAAGATGATAATCGTCCTCCAGGAGCCCGAGCAGCGATCGCCCGACGACGACCTGGTGGGCAACCCGGCGGCGATCGCCTGGCGGCTTCCGATCACGTGCGACCTGGTCGTCCGCGTGAGCGAGGCGGACACGACGCCCATGGACCAGGCGCTGAACGTCTTCGAGGCCGACGTCCGCAAGGCTCTGTGTCAGGATGAACAGTTCGGCCGCCTGGCCGTCCGCAGCGAGCTGGGGGGGACGGAATATCCCGACGCCGCCGCCGGCGTCGAGGGCGTCACGGTAAGCATCGACGTTATCTATCGCACGGCAATCAACGACCCCTACGTCAACCGCGCTTAGAACACAGGAGCGATTAACATGACGAAACTTGGCAGACGAAAAGTGATAAAGGTCGGCATCGAGGACGAAAAGGGACAGGCCGTGTCGGCCCCGGCGATCGACCTGCTGTGCTACGAGCCGTCGATCAATCCGACGGATAACACCATCCAGCGCGAGCCGGCGGGCGAGTTCGGCGGGCAGGCGAAGGCCGAGCGGGGACCTTCGGTCGGCACGTGCACCGTTCGCACGGAGCTGCGATCGGACGGGCAAAGCGCGCTCGACGCGGGGCTGCTGGTGCTGTTCCAGGGCTGCGGCATGAAGCTCGCCGACGGCGTGCTCTCGCCCGTGACGGCCGTGGCCGACCAGAAGACCGTCACGATCGACGTGTACGAGGACGGGCTGAAGAAACGCCTCTACGGCGCCATGGGCACCTGGGAGCTTTCGGGCGAGTCCGGCAAGCAGGTGTTCGTCGAGTTCACGTTCACAGGCATATTTATGTCCGAGGCCGACGCCTCCCTGCCGGCGACGGCCCATACCGCCGCGGCGCCGATGAGGGCGGCCGCCGTCACGCTCGACATCGGCG
>Ga0307380_10010937_pt1 | contig 11385 bp, 7 predicted proteins | sample UN3MG_FD_202239 | JGI IMG/M metagenome (GOLD analysis project Ga0307380, IMG submission 202239) | Soil microbial communities from Risofladan, Vaasa, Finland - UN-3 | ecosystem: Environmental > Terrestrial > Soil > Coastal area > Acid sulfate soil | place: Finland: Risofladan, Vaasa | collected... | reverse complement strand
CAACGGCCAACTGGGTGATTGGGGCATCCACTGGATGGACCAGATTCTCTGGTGGACCGAGGAGACTTTCCCCAAGAGGGTCGGTTCCATCGGCGGCCGGCACATCAAGGAGGACAACACCGACGTTCCGGACACCCAGGTCGTCCAGTTCGAGTTCGATTCGTTCACCGCCACGTGGGAACACCGCCGTTACGCGGCCAACCACACCGAGAAACACAACATCGGCTGCTACTTCTACGGTACCGAGGGGATCTTGCACCTGGGATGGTTGGACGGCTGGACCTTCTACCCGGAGAACAAGAACCGGCCGATCCTGCACGAAGATCCCCAGCTTCACCAACCCGACCAGCAGAACATTCCCGAGCTGTGGGACGATTTCGTCAACTGCATCGAGTCGGGCAAACGACCGATTTGCGATATCGAGATCGGACACCGCTCGACAACCATGAGCCTGTTGGGTATGCTCTCGATGAAGCTGGGGCGCAGCGTCGCGTGGGACGGCGAGAAACAGGCGATCGTCGGCGACCCGGAAGCGAGCAAGATGCTCTCGCGCCAGTACCGCGCCCCGTGGAAGTATCCCGAGATTTCGTAGGGCTCAACCGTCAAGGGTGGCTCCTTGTCGGAGTTGTTCGCCGGATAATTGGAACGGAGTCCCGCAAAAGGCACGGAGGCCTTTTTTTGGTTCTTCGGGCAATTTCATGGCTGCCGGGCGAAACAGCGGATTCAATTGCCGGACGAGTACGGGTTCCTCTTCTCTGTTCACGACGCTCGAAGACGTGGAATCAGAGAAGAGGAACCCGTACTCGTTCATACCGTCAGGTTCGAAGGACCGGGAATTGAGCCACGAAAATCCCTGAAGGACCTTTTTTTTCGGCCACCCCCATGCACGCACTGATCGCCGTATCGCCGCTGATCGCCGTCTTCTTGTTGCTGGTGTTTCGGCGTTGGCCGGCCAAGAAGACGATGCCGCTGGCCTACGGGATGATGGCCCTGCTGGCGTGGTCGTATTGGCGGGTGGAGCCGGTGCGGATCGCGGCCGCTTCGTTGCAGGGCCTGGTGATCGCCGGTGAGTTGCTCTACATCATCTTCGGGGCCCTGCTGCTGCTGTTCGTGCTGAAGCACTCCGGCGCGGTGGCGGCCATCCGCGACGGCTTCCGCAGCATTTCCCCCGATCGTCGCATCCAGGCGATCATCGTGGCCTGGACGTTCGGGGCGTTCATCGAGGGTGCGGCCGGGTTCGGCACGCCGGCCGCCGTGGCCGGTCCCCTGCTGGTCATCCTCGGGTTCCCGCCCATGGCCGCCGTCACCGCGGCGTTGGTCATCCAGAGCACGCCCGTCTCGTTCGGGGCCTGCGGCACGCCGATCCTCATCGGGGTGGGACGCGGACTCCGCGTGGGCCAGGCCTCGGGCGGCCCGTCGGTGGTCGACGATTTCATCGCCGCCAATCCGGCCGTGGCCGACTACGCCGAAATGCTCGACATGATCGGCGCCCGCGTGGCCGTCGTGCATGCGATCATCGGCGTGGTGATCCCGCTGTTCATGGTCGCGTTGATGACGCGGTTCTTCGGGGCCAATCGCTCCTGGCGCGAAGGGTTGGCCGTATGGAAATTCGCGATCTTCGCGGGCCTCTGCTTCACGGTGCCGTACGTGTTGCTGGGAGTTTTCGTCGGCCCGGCGTTCCCGTCGCTGGCCGGCGGCCTGATCGCGCTGGCGCTGACGGTCACCGCCACCAGGCTGGGACTCTTCCAGCCGCGCCAGCCGTGGGACTTTCCGCCGGAGAAATCCTGGGACCCGCAGTGGCTCAGCAGCTTTCCGCCCGAGAAGAAAGAAGAAGAGCCGCCGAGGATTTCGCTCCCGGCGGCTTGGACGCCTTACCTCTTGGTGGGCGCCCTGTTGGTCCTGGTGCGGCAAGTCCCTGCCATCGTGAGTTTGTTGGCGCAGACGACGATCACCTTCCCGTTGTTGGGAACCGAGATCGAAGCGACGACCGCGCCGCTGAAGCTGCCCGGCACGATCTTCCTGATCGTCTCGCTCTCCTGCCTGCTGCTGCACCGGATGAGCTTCCGCCGGTTCGGCACGGCGGTGGGCGAATCGGGGCGTGCTCTGGTGGGCGCGGCGGTGGCGCTGGTTTTCGCCGTGCCGATGGTGCGGATCTTCATCGAATCGGGCGTCAACGGCGCGGGCCTGGACAAGATGCCCACCGAACTGGCCGCGGCGGTCGCCCGACTGGCCGGCGACGCCTGGCCCGCCTGTTCCGCGGTGATCGGCGCGTTGGGGGCCTTCGTCGCCGGGAGCAATACGATCAGCAACATGACCTTCTCCCTGTTCCAGTTCGAGGTCGCGCGGACGCTGGGCATGTCGCCGCTGTTCATGGTGGCATTGCAGGCGGTCGGCGGCGCGGCCGGCAACATGATCTGCGTCCACAACGTCGTGGCCGCTTCGGCCACCGTGGGCCTGTACGGCCAGGAAGGGGCCTTGATTCGCAAAACCCTGATCCCCACGGTATACTATCTCCTGGCCGCCGGAACCATCGGCTGCGTCGTGTTGCTGTTGTTCTGACAGTCCGCAAGAATCTGGAGGTTCTTCAGGCGATTTCGTGGCTGCCCGACCAGACAGCGGATTCACTTGTCGGGAAAGTACGGGTTCCTCTTCTCTCTGTTCACGATGCTCAGACTGTTCACGATGCTCAGAAGACGTGGAATCAGAGAAGAGGAACCCGTACTCCTCCGTGCGGTCGGTTTCCATGGAGCCGAAATGGAGTCACGAGAATCCCGGAAGAACCAATCTAGAGAATTCCCCGACCAACTCACCCTTGCGGCGAGCTTTCCAACCCCACCCCACCTTGCATTCCAGGAGGCCGCGATGAACTACGCATTCGTGTCGAGTGTTGCTGAATTCTTGCGAATTCCGCTACGTGTTGCGTGTCTGGCCGTTCTGCTCTCGACCGCGAAGGCTCAAGAGCGAACCGATCCGCCGGCCGATTCCGCCGCCGAGCCCTGCCGCGTGCTCGCCGACCGCCGGCTGGAAGAACCGCTCGTCGCGATCGTCGAGGAGTACGCCCGCCTTACCGGAAATCGCATCGACGTGACGTTGCTTTCCGCCGCCGAGATCGGCGCCCGTATCGAGAAGCACGCCGCAAAATGCGACGTCGTCCTCTGCATGGCGCCGGAACCCGACGGAAAAACGCCCGTCGGCTCTCTCCCCGGCACCAAGACGGTCGCCTGGAAATATCCCCAGGACTGGCCCGTCTTCGCGGCCGCGTTGACCGAACACCCGCAGGCGGAGACGCTGATCGCCTTCATCGGCGGTCCGACGGGCCACCGTCTCTGGTCCGAGTCGCAGGCCGGATTCACGATCGTCTCCGGCGAGAACCGGGCCGAGGCCCACGAGTGGGTCGTCCAGAACCGCGTCAAACACACTTATCCCATGACCGCCGCCCGCATGCTCGCCGAGTGCGGAGGGATCCGCCAGGGGATCTGCATCGACGTCGGGTGCGGCACGGGCATGTTGGAGCTGGAACTGGCCAAACGATCCGAGTTCCAGATCATCGGGCTGGACATCGACCCGGACGCGAAGCCGTTGTTCGAGAAGAGGATTCGCGAGGCGGGGCTCGAGAAGCGAGTCTCCTTCGTCCTCGGCGACGCCCAGAAGATGCCCTTCCCGGACGACTACGCCGACGTGATCGTCAGCCGCGGCACGCTGGTCTTCATACCGGACATCAAGAAGTGCCTGCAAGAGGTCGCCCGGGTGTTGAAGCCCACCGGCGTGGCGTTCCTCGGGGGCCGCTACCTTTACACGCCGCAGGTGCACAAGATCTCCACGGAGAAGCTCGAGACGCTCGTCCGCGAGTCGGGCGTTGCCGGCGCGCGGGTGATCGACGCCCGCGGCCAGTGGGTGAAGATCGTCGGCCCGGCGGCCCCCGAAGCGGCGCAGCAGTTCCAGGGCGGCCCCCATATGCTGGCCAACCGGTTCATCGCCGATTACGCGATCACCGAAGGTCGGTGCCTGCTGATCTGCGGCAGCGACGGCGACCTGCAGCAGGCGTTGCAGAGCGGATTTGCCGACGTCACCGAGTTGCGGATGGTCGCTTTGTATTCCTCCGAGGAGATCGCCGCGGCGGCCGAAAAGCGAATCGGCGAGGCGAAGCTGGCCGATCGCATCGCCTGCAAGGTGGGGGGCATTGGGGCCCTGCCTTTCGACGAGGGCTCGTTCGATCTGGTCGCGGGCGTGGGGCCCATGTTGATCTTCGAGAAGGACAAGGAGAACGCCATGCGCGAGGTCCACCGCGTTCTGCGGCCGGGCGGGGCGGCCCTGATCGGCGGACGATTCCTCGGCATGCCCGACTGGCGAAAAGTCCCCAGCCCCGTGCTCCGCGACGCGGCCGCCCGGACGGGCATCCCCACCATCCGGGTCTACGATGACATGGGCCAATGGGTCGAGATCCGCAAGGGCGTCGGGGATCGGGACCTTCGCGACTGAAAATCCAGCCGCTTGCGGCTTCGCAACCCACGAATCCAACAACAACTTCATCCATCAGGAGATCCCCCATGCAACGCTATCCGCTCCGTTCGCTCCTGCCGGCCCTATGTGCCGGCGCCGCATTGTTCTTCTCGCTCGTCTTCACGCTCGACCCGGCCCTCGGCGCCCAGCCGAGAAACAATAAGCAACCACGCGCCGCCAAAGAGAAACCGGAAAAGAAGCCGACTCTCTCCGGCCAAACCAAACGCATCGGGCAGGAACAGATCCTCGCCGTCATCGACGGCGATCCCGAATTGGCCGTCGAACGCTGCCTGGGCATCCTCGAAATCGAGCCGAACCACCTCGAATCGCTCTACAACCTGACGATCGCCCTGGCCCATCTGGGCAGACAGGAGGAGGCCGTCGCCACGATGCAACGGGCGCTGGCCGCCGGACTGCCGCCGGGGCGTTTCGTCGCCGGGCCCCGCGGTCTGCTCGAACCGTTGGCCGAACACCCGGAATTCCAGAAGCTGCTGGCCGCGCACGCCGAGAAGCTGATCCACGGGCCGATGCTCGGATGCGTGACCGATCGCAGCGCGAAGTTCTGGGTCCGCACGGCCGAGGAGGTCTCGGTCCAGGTCCTCCTGAGGCATCCCGGGGACCTGAGCGATCCGATCAAGTCGGCCACCGTGTTCACCGAGGCCGAGCGCGACTTCACGGCCGTGGCCGAGGTCGAGCGGCTCCAGCCCGATACGGTTTACTATTACGACGTGCTGCTGAAGGGGAAATCGCAACTCGGGTCGCAGTTTCCATCGTTCCGCACGTTCCCGCCGCAGGGCGAGCCTGCCCGATTCCAGGTCGGCTTCGGCGGCGGGGCCGGCTACACGCCGAAGCACGAGGGCATGTGGAACACGGTCGCCTCGCACGACCTCACCGCGTTCCTCCTGCTGGGCGACAACGTCTACATCGACAACCCCACGCGGCCCGACGTGCAGCATTACACGTACTATCGCCGGCAGTCGCGGCCGGAGTATCGCCGGTTCGTGGCCTCGACGCCGGTCTTCGCGATCTGGGACGACCACGACTTCGGCGTGAACGACTGCGTCTACGGCTCGAAGATCGACGAGCCGGCGTGGAAGCCGGAGGTCTGGCGGGTGTTCCGCGACAACTGGAACAACCCGGCCTACGGCGGCGGCGAAAAGCAGCCCGGCTGCTGGTTCCGCTTCTCCATCGGCCCGGTCGACTTCTTCATGCTCGATTGCCGCTTCTATCGCGACAGTCCGAATCTGGAGAACCCCAGCATGCTGGGCCGGGCACAGAAGGCCTGGCTGTTTAAGGAACTCGAACGGTCCGAGGCGACGTTCAAGGTGCTGGCCTCCTCGGTGCCTTGGGTGCTGGAGGCCAAGGGCGACAGCCTCGACACGTGGCGCGGGTTCCAGGCCGAGCGGCAGGAGATTTTTTCTTTCCTGGCCGAGGAAAAGATCGACGGCGTGATCCTGCTTTCGGCCGACCGGCACCGTTCGGACCTGTGGCGGATCGAGCGCGAGGGGGCCTATCCGCTCTACGAATTCGAGAGTTCCCGGCTGACCAACGTCCACACCCACGGCGTCATGCCCGGCTCGCTGTTCGGGTACAACGAGAAGTGTTCGTTCGGCCAACTCACGTTCGACACGCTCAAGCCCGACCCGGAGGTGACGTATCGGATCTACAGCATCGACGACGAGTTGATCCACACCCAAGTGGTCAGAAAGAGCGAGATCTCCGGCCCATAGCCGCTTGTGACCCGCGTTCGAGTTCCCTGCTGTCAGGGAAAGCGTGAGTCAAGGAACTTGCACGATATGCCCATTCCAAACGCTCAGTCCGCCTTCATCCCGCCGGAGAAGCTTACCCAGTATCTTCTGAACGTGACTCATCCTGTGGGCAGTCCCAAAGCGCGATGGTTCATGTCACTCGGATACCATCCCGACAATCCCGATCAACTCGGCGTCGATCTCCTCGATATCGTACGCAAGAGTTCCGACTATGTTGACGAAGTCACGGAGTTTGGCGTAAAATATACTGTACGGGGCCGGCTGGAGTCTCCCAACGGCAGCCTCGTCCATGTGCGGTCCGTGTGGATTACCGAGACAGCGACGCCGCAACCGCGACTCGTTACGGCGTATCCCGATAAAGAGCCAGAAAATGAATGAGCACGATACGGTAGTGTTGGTGCGATCGTTGCCCGATCAGGGCCTTCAGTCCGGTGACGTCGGCTCGATTGTGCACGTGTACGATGGCGGGAACGGTTTCGAAGTCGAGTTCGTCGCAGGCAGCGGAGCGACTGTCGCCGTGGTCACGCTTGAAGCGGGCGATATTCGGCCGGTCGCCACCAGCGAGATTCTACACGTCCGCGAGATTCCCGCATAACCCTCCGATAGGCGTTTGCGACTCAGAAACTCACTCCCATCTGGTTCCCAAGCTCCAGCTTGGGAACCGGGGGAAAGCGTTCCACATGGCGTCACGCGGTGGTGCAACCCCGTTGGGGTTGATGTTGTTTTGCTCGACCGTTACCCAGGGTGCGCTGCGCGACCCTGGGCTTCGGTGTGAAACGCCTACGGCGTAAAGCCGCTCGCGGCTTAGCAATCACAACGCCGCCAAGAAAAGCCCTTCCCGCGGTCCCAACGTGAGCGTTCCCTCGACAGGGGATCCGTCGTTGGTCTGGGGGTCCTGCTTCGATGAACCCTGCAAACGGCGGAACTTCTCGGGTCAACCGACGCCCATCACACCGTCCACGGTTCGCGCATCGGCCGGGACCGCATGCGGTTGGCCTCGTCGTCGCCGATGAATTCTTCGCGAGCCGGATCGAAGCGGAGTTTTCGGCCGAGCTTCCACGCAATGGCCGCCGCGTGGCAGGCGATGTGCGACTTGCGCATCACGTCCGCGTTGGCGGCCGTGCGGCCGCGCGTCTTCACGGCGTTGAAGAAATCGCGGACGTGCGTGTCGGTCGAGGTTCCCGCCAAGGTGGGCGCGGGCAGTTCGGGGCGAAGGGAGTCGAGCGAAACGTCGATCCGGCCCGTGTCGCCCGTCTCGACCCAGCCTTCGTCGCCCTCGAACCGGACCGGGCAGGTTCCCAATCCCAGCCAGCCCGTGCGGCGAAGAATCAGCTTCACCCCGTTGGCGTATCGGCAGGCGATCGCGTTATCGCCCTCGACGTCCAACGGTTCGTACTCGACGGGCGTCGTTTCGTCGGCCTGGTTGGCCCATTGGCAGAGGTCCACCGTGTGGGCTCCCCAGTCCAGGAGCTTGGCCCCGGAGTCGAAGTCGTAGTAGCCGCGCCATCCGCCGTCGACGTACCGCTGATTGTAAGGCCGCCACGGCGCCGGCCCCAGCCACATGTCCCAGTCGATCACGTCGCGCGGCGGTTCCGGCTGGGCCGGAAGCCAGTCGTGGCTGTCGCTCAACTGGTAGATCGACGCATGGAGCGTGTGCAGCCTGCCGAGCCGCCCGGTCCGGGCGAGTTTCACGGCGTGGATGAAATTCGAGATGCTGCGGCGTTGCGTTCCGGCCTGAAACACCCGGCCGGTGCGGTGGATGCAATCGGCCAGCCGCTGGGCCAGTTCGATGGAGATCGCGCACGGCTTCTCCGAATAGACGTCCTTGCCGGCCTCGGCCGCCAGCATCGAGGCCGAGGCGTGCCAGCGGTCGCCCGTGGCGATCAACACGGCATCGACGTCGTCGCGATCGAGCAACTCGCGGAAGTCGCGATAGGCGGCGCACCGGTCGTCGCCGTTGTGCCGGTCGGCCATCTGCTTGACGGCTGCCCGACGATCGGCCCGAACGTCGGCGATCGCCACGAACCGCACGTCGGGCTGCGGCAGCATGGTACTGAGGACGTATCCTCCGCGGTTTCGGATCCCGATGCCGCCCAGCAGGATCCGCTCGCTGGGCACGACCACGCCGCCGCGGCCCAAGGCCAACGAGGGCACGATCCACGGCGCGCTCACGGCGGCGGCGGCCGCCCTCTTCAGGAAACGCCGCCGGCCCAGGAATCTGTTCGTTCTCACGTCGTTCTCCTCTTGCGCTGAGAGCGTATTGCGTTGACGGAAGGGAAAGCGGCCGCCGAAGCGGTGCAGGTCCTCTTCTTCGACGCCTTTCCGAATCGACCGCCCGATGGTGTTCCCCCAGAGTCGCATTATACCGCAAGCGGGACGCTCCTCAAAACGTTCAGGGAATTCCCCCACGAGGCGACATCGACCGAAACGCCCGCAACCATTGTGCGATCAGGGCCCCTTTCAGGTCACCTTGGCGCTGGTTCTCTTCGATCGTTTTGCCCCAGTAGAAGCTGATCCACCCGTCGGCGTGCTGGCGCGATCCGTCAATGAACGCCTTCAACTCCTCGACGCTGCAACGCAGCGGAAACGTCTCTTCGATCACCAGCGGTTTGCCGATCTCGTAAACCTTCAACGCAGCCAGTGCGTCGTCGACCCGGTCCTTCTCGGGATAAAAATGCACGCTGACGAAATCCAGCGGCCCGCCGACCTCGGGCGAATAGAACAGCGGTTTGGCGCCCTTGAAGGTCAACGCCCAGGGGATCACGCCCACGGTGATCATGTGGCGCCGGTCGACCCGGCGAATCGCCGTGGTCAGATTCTCGACCCAAGCAGCGGCGACCTCCGCTCGCGTGCGGCCGGCCAGATCCAGGGCGATCCGCTGCACGAAGTACTTGCCGCCGAACTCGCCGGCCAGCCACTCGGTCTCGGCCTTCTGCCCCGGCAGGATCGGCTCGTTCATCAGGTCGTAGCAGAAGACGGCCGGACTGTCTTTGCAGACCTCGGCCACCGCCCGCCAGAATCGCGACTGGACGTCCCAGCGCTGGTCCTCCTCCAAGGCGTCGTACCACGCCGGCACGTCCTGTTTGTGATAGCAGCCCAGCCCCGTCACGTCGAGGTACAGTCCGGTCCGCTCGGCCAGCCGCACGAGCATGGCCAATCGTTCGAGGCCGGCCTTGTCGGGCTGATCGGGGGTCTTCATGAACCTGGCGAGCTGCAGGTGAATCCGCACCACGTTGGCGCCCAACTGCTTGATTTCCCGAAAATCCTCGGCCACGACTTCCCAATGCTCGTGCCAGTAATCCTCGAGCAGGCTTCCGGCGTCGTCGTGGTCGTAGTTGACTCCCCACACCACGAACTTGCGGCCCGAGGGGGAAGCAACGAAGTGCGTCCTATCCCGACTCGGCCGAATCCACTCCAGATTCTCGGGCTCCGAACCGACGCCCTCCGCCGGCTTCTGCTGCGAGAGGCAAGGCTGAGCAAGTGCGAGCGAGACGATCAGGCTGACCAGGAAGACGACAATCGAGGTTTTCTTCATGGCGGCGACTTTCACTCGGTCCATTCGGGGCTTGCAACCGCGGCCCGAGGACGACTTGTTTCTCGGTTCTGCTTCGACAACAATAGACCATACTACCAACGCGAGCTGCAAGCGGCGAGTGGAAAACGGGGACTGGCTCCGAGCCGCAAACCGCGTGAGAGTTGCGAAGGAACGCTGCCGGCTCGGTGCCTGTCCCCTTTTTCCACGGCCAACTCGAACCACCGGGGAACCGTTCCATGATGAAACGAACCATCCTGACCGCGCTGCTGATTCCCGCCATGGCCGCTGCCGCGTTTTGCCGGGAGCCGGTACTGCTGATCGACGCCGAGAAGCCGCTGGAGGGCTGGGAGTTCGGCAACGGGCCGGAATTTCCCGGGGCCCGGGGCAAGTTCGAGGTGGCGCCGGAGCCTTTTCGCGACCAGCCTGTCTTGAGCCTCTACGGCGACTTCACCCAGGGCGGCAACTACGTGCAGGCCCAGATCGCCCTGCCGAAGGCCCCGCTGGACACGCTGACCTTCTGGGTGAACTCGCCGCCCGGCTCCGAGCGCCTGCCCATCCGGCTGATGGACGCCGAAAACCAGGTCCACCAACTCAACCTCCGGCTGAACGAGAAAGGCGGCTGGCAGCAGATCGTCCTGCCCGTCGAAGATTTCTTCAAGAAGATGGGCACGCCCGAGGCGCTGGACATCGTCACGCGCTACGAGACATGGGACGGCGTCCAGGACGCCCAACGGCACCAGAAAGAACTCCCCTCCAGCCCGAGCCTGGCGATCCTGGCTTCCCGCGCCATGGGCGGCGAGCAGGGCACGCTCTTGTTCAGCGACGTGCGGTTCTATCCCAGCGACGAAACGGCGACCTCCGTCGCCAAGACCATCCAATTGGACGAAATGCTCCAGGCGGGCGAGATCGATTGGGGGTTCAATCTCGGCCAGGAGTTCGCCGGCGCCCAAGGCGGCCTCGACCTGGTGGCCGATCAACCCGAGGCCGGCAAATACGCCATGCGGCTGCACGCCGATTTCACCGCCGGCGGCGCGTACGTGGGCGTGCGAAAGTCCTTCTCGCAGTTGAACGTCGAGGCGATGAACGCCATTCGCATGAAGCTGCGTTCGACCACCGCCAAGTCCTACGCCCTGCGCCTGGTCGACGGCACCGGGCAGTGCCACCAACGCAAAGGGATTGCCCTGAGCGCCGACGGCAAGTGGCACGACGTGGAGATCATCCCGACCGAAATCGCCGGCGGGGAACATTGGGGCGGCGCGAACGACGCCGCGTGGCACGACCCGGTCAAGCTGATCGAGCTGATGCTCAACGTCGAATCGGACACGGGGAAGAAACCCGAGCTGCTGATTTCCGACATGCGGGCGGACGTGACCGTCAAGGCAAGCGTCCAGCCGGCGGCCTTCGCCGAAGGTTTCCAGTCCGAGCCGCCGCTGGCCGGCTGGCAGACCGCCGGCGTCGTTCGGCTGGACGCCCCCGGACACGGCGGCCAGGGCAAGGCCCTGCTGCTCGAGCGCACTCTCGATCAACTGCAAACCGAGACCCGGGCGATCGGCCGGCCCTTCGACGTGCAGGGCGGCATGT
>Ga0307380_10010936_pt1 | contig 11386 bp, 7 predicted proteins | sample UN3MG_FD_202239 | JGI IMG/M metagenome (GOLD analysis project Ga0307380, IMG submission 202239) | Soil microbial communities from Risofladan, Vaasa, Finland - UN-3 | ecosystem: Environmental > Terrestrial > Soil > Coastal area > Acid sulfate soil | place: Finland: Risofladan, Vaasa | collected... | reverse complement strand
TACTCAAGATCGTCCTGGTTATTGTGGTTGTTGTGGTCGTTCTCGGGGGCGTTGCGTTGCTCTCCGTGGACCTGATAGCCCGCAAGGGACTGGAGGCAGGCGGCGAGGCTGCACTTGGTGTTGACACGTCGGTTCGGACGGTGTCGATCCGCCTGTTCGATGGGATTGTCGGGATCGCTGGGCTAGACCTGGGTAATCCTGAAGGTTTCGACAGCGAGTACCTGGCGCGGCTGGACTCGGGCGTGGTGAAAGCCGATCTCAGGACGCTGATGTCGCAGGTGGTCGAGGTGGAACAGATACTGATCGAGGAGCCGCAGTTCAACCTGGAGTTGAAGGAACTGGTTCCTCCCAAGAGCAATCTGGGGGTAGTGCTGGACCACGTGCAACAGCAGACCGAGAAGCTGAAGCCCGAGGAGCGCGAGAAGGAGCGGCAGTTCGACATTCAATACGTATACATCAAGAACGCGAAGGTCAGGCTGACGACTCCTGATGGTGATGCGACCGAGCTGACGCTGCCGGATATTGAAATGCGGGAGCTGCGCAATCCCGATGGCAGCCTGCTTGTGATGGGCGATCTGCTGGGCATGATACTGGCGTCGGTCGGCGAGGCCAGCATCAGACAGGCCGAACTGCCGGGCACGCTGGGCGAGGCGCTCAGCAAGAGCCTGAAATCGGGTAAGCGGATGCTCGCGGAGGTGCCTGAATTCTTCGAGGAGATCATTCCCTGAAGGAAATGGATTATTGACGATGCGGGCGACGCCTGCCCAGGAGGGCAGGACGCCCGCGCGGGCGGGCAATTCGCTTGAAGATTCGCTCAGCCCGCCCGGACCGCCGGCATCCCGGCAATTGACACTGACAAACACAGACAAACACGGACGTACACAGACGGACGCCCACAGGTATGATCCCACGGCAGGAATATGCCGCTTGCTGCGGCCTCGCCGACGATAAGATATCCAACCAATCATGAGCTGTCGCTGTAGGGGCCAATGGCATTGACCTACTATTCCGGGCATCATATATTGAACTTCTGCAAGCCGTTGCCGTTGGGTCAGATGAAGACGGGCGGGCAACAGAGGCCCGCCCCTACAAGGCCAAGTGAAGTTTCTGGTAATGTCACAGTTCAACAGTTGATGCTCCCGGTAGTAAGACTCCTTACTTGCCTTTTTATGCGCTTCGAAGCAATCACAAGGTAGGGGCGGGTTTCAAACCCGCCCTATGTTCAAAACAACGGCCAGATGGGGAGGGCAGGTTTGAAACCTGCCCCTACGGCATCTGGGTCGCCGTTGGTTCGGAACGAGTCGGAAACGCCTCGACAGCTTAAGTCAATGCCATTGCGCTGTAGGGGCGGACCCCCGGCCTGCGGGGCCATAGCCTTGGCGACGGCTCGTTGCCCCCCCGCGCCGGCGTCCTCACAGGCATCCTCAACGTTCTATTCCTATCAAGCCCGAAGGGCGGCAGACTTCAGCCACGTGGCGTAAGCCCGTGGAACAGAAACGACCCCGACATCATAAGCCTCCGCAGGAAGGCGGCAGAAGGGGAACTGGCGCAGCAATAATGGTTGAACAAGACCGGGCGTCGCGCTATAGTAGAATTCTCGAAGGCGGGGGTCTCTCAGCAGCACGACGAACTGGCAGCCGTGGATCATATTTCGCACAACAGCAATCGAATTTCCCAAGCGTGGCGCGGGGTGGCGCCTCGGGCCTCGGCCGTGGCGGTCTGCGGCGGCATCGCGGGCGCGGTGGCGGCGTATGTATTCGAAGGCGGCTACACCGATTACTGGGCCTTCCCGACAGAATTCACCCCGCCGGCTGATTTCAGCCTCGCAGGCACGACGGCGCTGCTGTGCATCGGCGGGTTCGCAGCATTCCTGCTGTCGGCCTGGCTGGTGAGCGCCTGGCTTGCGCAGTGGCGCAGCGAGGCGGAGCGACACCTGTTGCGTGTGGCGACCGATCCCGCCGAGCTGCGGTCGGCGCTGTGCGCCGAGACGCCCCTGTTCCTGGCGCCGGGCATCTGCGTGCTTCCGCTGCTGTATCTGCTGGCGAGTGACCAAGGCCCGGGGCTTGCGGCGGTCTTCGCGCTGATAACGGCCGTCGTCCCGCCGATGGCCCTGCTGCTGTACCGCATCATCAGTTTGCTTGCGCCCGGCAGCGCCGAACCGCCGATGTCCGGCGAAAACCGCGCGAGCGACCGGCGGCCCGGCTGGCTGGATCGTGCGGCTCCGCTGATTGTTGCAGTGCTGACGGCCGGGTTCTGCGCGTTTTTCGCGGTGCAGACGGTGCGGCTGTATCGAGCGCTGAACCTGGGCTACTGCGATTCCGGCTACGTGGCCGAGGCGCTGTCGAACACGTTGCGCGGCAGGTTCATGTGGTGCAACAGCCTGCCGTTCGGAAACTACCTGGGCGATCATTTCTCGCCGATCCTGCTGCTTCTGTTGCCTTTCTACGCCCTGGCGCCGACGCACGAGACGCTGCTGGCGATTCACGCAATCGCGATCGGCTCGGGCGCGGTGCCGGTCTACCTGCTGGGAAGGCGCCTGGGCGGCTCGCGTTTCATCGGTCTGGCGCTGTCGGCGGCCTACCTTCTGCATCCTGCGGTTCAACTGCAGAATTTCTGCTTCTCGTATGCGTTCAAGGCTGCGTCGCTGGGTGTGCCGCTGCTGCTGTGGGCGGCGTATTTCGGCTTGTGCGGCGGGCGGCGGCGGGCTGTGCTGTTTGCCGGTTTCTCGTTGCTGGCGCTTGCGTGCGAGGAAAGCTTGGTGCCGGTGGTGCTTTCGCTGGCTGTGTTTGTGGCGTTCAGGCGGGGCGAGGGAGCCGGACGCCGCGCGGGCCTGCTCGTGGCGGGGCTGGCGATTGCCTGGTGGGTGGCGGCCACGCAGGTGGTAATGCCGCACATTCGCGGCGGAACGCCTTCGAAGCAGTTGCACACATTTTACGGCTGGATGCACGAGCCGGGCGAGGAGGCGTCGGCCGGGGCGATGCTGCTGTTCATGCTGCGGCATCCGATAGTAATCCTTAAGCGGTTCGTTTACCGCGAGGTGTTCGTGTTTCTGGGGCAGATGCTGTTGCCGGTGGGCATGCTTGCCCTGCTGAGTCCGGCGGTGCTGGCGGTGGGGGCGATCACGTTTGTTGCCCTCGTGCTCAGCAGCGAAAACGCGTTCCTGTCGATCGCGTTTCAGTACAAGGCGGGGCTGATCCCGGTCATTTTTCTGGCAACCGCCTTCGCAATGCGAAAACCGATTCCGGCATGGTTGGGCGGGAAACTGCTGCCCGGCCGCCGCCGTGCGATGGCGCTGGGGTGCCTGGTTGTTGTCTCGGCCGCGCTGCACAGCTACGCTTTCGGGCCTGCTCCGTTGTCGTACGGCTACAAGGACGGCCCGTTCAGGGGGGACAGACACGCGGCGGTCTGCGAGCTGCAGCAGTTGATTCCCCGCGACGCCGCGCTGCTGGCCACCGAGCGCGCGGCCGCACATTTCACGCATCAGCGCCTGCTGCACCGCCCCGGTCATGGCCTTGAGGCGGACTACGATTTCGTGCTGCTGGACCTCGAAAGCCGGTGGCAGGACATGGATGAAACGTTCGGCATGCGCAACCGGTACCTCGCCGACGCCCGCTATGCACCGGTGTTCGCGCGCGACGGATTCGTGCTGTTCCAGAAAGGGGCACAGCGGCCGGCCGAGTTGCAGCGGCTGGGGCCGGCCGCGCAGGATGTGATTAAGCAGGTGGCTCAGCGCGGCGGCTGGAAGGTGGGCGAGGATGCGGAAATTGTGCATTTCGAGCTGCGGCCGTGCGAAGTTTGCAGCAACGTCGACGCCGTGCTGGTGTGGCGGTGCCTCAAGACCTTCCCCGACGACCGCGGCCTGCTGGTGACGATCAGCCGTCCGACGCGCGGCGGTACCGAAGCTTACGGCAAGGTGTATCGGCCGTGCGGCGGGCTGTTCCCAACGTTCATGTGGAAGCCGGGTATGGTGATCTACGACCGCTATCACCTGCGCCTGCCGTTCAACCCGCTGGATCCGTCGTCCGGCGAGCCTCGCCTAGATTTCGACTGGGCGCCATGAGTTTCCTGCCGGCGACGGAGCCGAAGTGCCGGCAATTTTGTCTGTGCAAGGGCTTTGAACGGTCGTTTTCGCTTGACCTTCCACGGTTGTTTGCGTATAGTACTGGTTTCGCGTTTTCGCTTCGGATGGCTAAGTGCCGCGCGAAAACTGCTGGTGGTTACTTTCACGTCAGCCGGGAGCAGAACTTGACCGAATCAGCTTCTCCGAACATCGCCCCGCCCCCGAGGCGGCTGCCGCTGCTGGTGTGGTCGCGCGTGCTGCTGGGCGGGCCGCTGACCGTTTTCGGGCTGATTCTGCTGGGCGGCTTCGGAATGCTGTTTTTGTGGCTGCTGATCGCCGATTTCGACCCGGCCGGCATCGTGTTCGGCGGCAGACTCGAGACCGCAACGGCGGAGGTAACCGATTGCGCCGATACCGGCATCCGGCGCGACAACCCCGACGGATCGGGCAAGGTGGCGGTGTATGCGATATCGTATTCGTTCGCTGCTCCGGGCGGCGGCGAGGTGCGCGGGGTTTCGTATTCCATCGGCAGGCCCGCTGCGGAAAGCGAACTGGTGACGGTCGAGTATCCGGCGGGCCGGCCTTGGGTGTCGCGCATTCGCGGGATGCAGCGGACAATCAGCCGGCCGTGGGCGTTCTTCGCGGTGCTGTTTTCAGGCGGCGGGCTGCTGTGCCTGGTGCCGGGGCTGGTTCGGGGATGGAAGGCGTGCAAGCTGCTGCGCAAGGGCATGCTTGCGGTGGGCAAGGCGGTGGCGACACGCCCGACCGGCACGCACGTCGATTTCCGGCCGGTGCACGCCGTCCAGTTCGAGTTCGAGACGGAAGACGACCGGAAATTTTACGCCGTGGCCGTCACGCACCAGCCCGAGAAACTGGCTCAGTACGAGTACGAAGGGCTGCTGTACGATCCTGACGATCCTTCGTATGCCGCGATGATCGGCAATCTTCCGGGTTCGCCGCAGATCGATATGGAAGGCAACGTGACGGCGGGAAGCCGCATGCGCGGCATACTGGCGCTGGCGGTGCCGGCGGTGCTGGCCGCGGCCAACCTGGTCGCGGCGGCCGTTGTGCTGAATGGCTGATCGGTGTTTTCGGGTGGAATGGACTTAACTTTCCGGGAGCCTTCATGATGGATGATCTGCGGCTTGACCGGAAACATCCGGCGTCGCCTGCTGTGGAAGATTGCCGCAAGGCCACTCAACAAGGAATGAAGGATGAACGAAGCCTACCCTGTCTATCGTGAAATGGAGCACCAGGAGTTGTGGTACCCCGACGCCGACCTCACGCGCCCGGTGGATGTGCACATACCCAGCGCACTTGGCACGCTGGCTTATTACGTGTGCGTGCGCGTGCCGGTGGAACACGCCGACAAGCTCGGCGGGATCGAATTCGAGGCGAAGATAGGCGGGCTGCGGCCGGAAGACCTGCGGATTTCGACGGGTGAGGGCATGGGCGGAGCGCCCGACTGCCTCCCCAGCAAGGCCGAGGGACGCATCTGGCGGCTGCTGTGCCGGGCGCACATGTCGCGCGGCGACGGCGTGGTGAGGCTGCTGAACTGGCCGGCCGCTTTCGGCCGCGCCAACCTGCTGCTGTGCACATGGCCGAGGTATATTGCATCCGGCCAGGCCGACGACTGGCTCGCCTGCCAGGCCGACCCGCACTGGGCGCCGACCGGCATCCCGCTCGGCGGCATCGGCTGCGGCAAGGTAGACATCTGCCGCGACGGCCGATTTCGAAATTTCACCGCAAACAACAACCAGGACGTTCCGTTCGAAGACCCCGCAGGCGTCCCCGGCGCCTGGCTGGGCGTTGCCGAGGGCGATGATGTCGTGAGCCTGACCACAAGCCCCGTCGACGGCGCAGCCGCATGCCCGGCGCTCGAGTTCACCGGGCGATTCCCCCAAGCTGCGCTGACGGCCGATAACTGCCTGCCGGGCGTGAACGTCCGCGTGCTCGCGTCTGGAATGCTGTGCCCGCACGATCTCGTCCGCTCGGCGCTCCCCGCGATGCTCACGCGCTGGCGCGTGGTCAATACGACCGACCGCGAGCGGAGCGTCCGCTGCCTGTTCAACTGGCCGAACCTGATCGGCTTCGGCGGCGGAATCGGGCAGGAGGAAACGGATATCGGCAAGGGCGACGGCATCTACTGCTACTGGGAAGAAACCGACGGCCGGGCGGAGGCGAAGGTGGAAACGGACGCCATCATGGGCCTCGCATTCACCGGCAAGGCAGACGCACAGCGGCTCAACTCCGCCGGCACGCACCTGCTGGCCGTCAGGCGCGGCGCCGATGCGGGCGTGGAAGCCGCAGATCATCGCGGCTGCATCTGGCAGACGCTCACGCTGCCGCCGAACGGCGAGGCGACCGCAGACATCGCGCTGGTGTGGGCTATGCCGCATTGGGTGGATACGAAGGGCGTGGACCGCGGGCATTTCTGGCTGAATCATTTCGAGCAGGCCGCCGACATCGCCGCCGAGGTCATCGAAAACGCCGACCTGATCCTCGACAATGCGGCCGCGCTTGCGAATTTGTTCGACCAGACAGCCCTGCCCGAGTGGCTCACCACCCGCATGGCAAACTGCAATTATCCGCTGGTCACAAACAGCGTGCTGTATCGCGACGGCCGCTTCAGCATAAACGAAGGCCCCACGGAAATGGCCGGCTGCTACGGGACGATCGATCAGCGGCTAGGCTCGCATCCGGCCACGCAGTTGCTGTTTCCCGAGTTGAACGACAAGGAGCTGAGCGAATTCGCCGAGTATCAAAGCCCGAACGGCGGCATCAATCACGACCTCGGCCACGGCCATCTGGAAAGCGGCCCGCGCGACCAGAACTGGCCCGACATCCCATGCTCGTTCATCATTCAGATAGCCCGCCACGCGTGGAGCACGGGCGACGCCGAATTCGAGAAGGCGATGTGGCCGAAGGCGCGTGCGGCACTGCTGCGCGATGCCATCTGGGCGGATGAAGGCGGCGGAGTGGCGCAGACCGGCAGCAAGACCAAGCTCGGCACCAGCTACGACGGCTACCATTACGAAGGCACAACGCCCTACCTCGGCACGCTGTGGCTGGCCGCGCTCGATGTGTGCGAGAAATGGGCCAAACGCGCCGGAGACGCCGACCTGCTGCCCAGAATCGAACGCTGGCGCACGGCTGCAATCGAGCGGATGGAAGCCGACCTGTGGAACGGCGAGTTCTACCACACCTGCGGCGGCAAAGGCCTCGAGGGCCGGGCCACCTGCTTCGCCGGAGCGCTCGCCGGGCAGGTATTCTCGAGGATGCTCGCCGGGCGCGACGTGCTGCCGGCGGATCGGCTGCTGCCCTGCGCCGATGCCATCGTGCGGCTGAACTGCAGCGACAAATTCAACGTGCCGACCGACGAAGCCACCCCGGCCGGCGACAGCGCGGTGATGTATGGCTGGCTGCCGTATGTTGAGGCGTTCGGCCTGACCGCAGCCGCCACGCTGGGCGACACGCGCATCATGCCGGTGTGGGAAAGGATGATCGCGAGCGTCAACGACAAAGGCCGCCGCCCCTGCGACACGCGGCTGATGTATCGCCCCGTCAGCGGCAATATCTCGTGGGGCTCGTACTATATGACCGCACCCGCAAGCTGGCTGGTTTACGACGCGCTCCTCGATTTCTTCTACACGCCGGCAGACGGCTGCCTGCGGCTGAACCCGTGCCTGGCGGGCAAGCTGGCCGTGGTGCATCCGCTGTGGTGGGGGCTGGCGGAAGTGTCCGATGAATCAATTTCCCTGAAAGTCGAGCGCGTTTTCACCGGCAAGCCGATCGCGGTGAGCTGCATCTGCCTGCTGGATAGGACCGAGGGCGGCAACGCAACCTACCAATGCAACAAGCTGGCCGAGCCGGTGGCGATTGAGCCGGGCGCCGTCATTGAATGGGGCCGAAAATGAACCACCGCGAACGCTTCATCCAGACCATGAATTTCGGCAAGCCCGACCGCGTGCCGCTGTACGAGCTGGGCCTGTGGGGATAGACGGCCGACCGACGATTGCAATACTCAGTACACTGAATGATACCCGGGAGAAACAGCAAAATGCCAACCTACGACTACAAATGCGAAGCCTGCGGGCACACGTTCGAGCAGTTTCAGGCGATAACAGATGACCCGCTGACCGAGTGCCCCGAGTGCGGCGGCGAGGTGCGCCGGCTGATCGGCTCCGGCGGCGCCGTCATCTTCAAAGGCTCAGGCTTCTATGCCACCGACTACAAGTCGCCCACAAAATGCGGCAAGGACAAGCCCTGCTGCGGACGCGACGAACCGTGCGGCAAGAAGGAATGCGACGACTGATCCAAGCCGCGCCATCAGCAGGAACGCACCAATGGAATCGGAATCCCACGTATTCGGCCCCGTGCCCTCCCGGCGGCTAGGACGATCGCTCGGGGTGGATATAATCCCATTCAAAACCTGCACGTATGACTGCGTCTATTGCCAGCTAGGCTGCACGACCGACAAGACCGCCTGCCGCCGCGAATACGTCCCGCTCGACGGCATCCTCGCCGAGCTGAAGGATAAGCTGTCCACGCAGCCCGACTACATCACGATGTCAGGCTCGGGCGAGCCGACCCTGCACTCGCGGCTGGGCGAAGCGATCGAGCGCATCAAGGCAATGACCGACATACCCGTCGCGGTGCTCACCAACGGATCGCTGCTGTGGGACGCCGACGTCCGCGCCGCTCTCGCGCCGGCCGACCTCGTGGTGCCGTCGCTCGACGCCGGCAGCCCGAGCGTCTTCCAGAAGATCAACCGCCCCCACAAGCAGATAGAATTCGAGCGGATGGTCGACGGCCTGATCGAATTCAGCAGAATGCGCCGGAACGAATGCCGGCTCGAGGTCTTCCTGCTGGAAGGCATCAACGCCGCCACTGCCGACGTGGCCGACATCGCGGCCATCGCCGGGCGCATCCGCCCCGACCGCGTCGAGTTGAACACCGTAGTGCGGCCGCCCGCCGAAGACTGCACCGCCGTCGAACCAGGTAAGCTGCTGGAGTTTGCGGCGATGTTCGATCCGCCCGCCGAAGCCATCGGCGCATTCCGCGCAGTTCATCAGCAGCAGGCATTCACCGCCGAACGCGAAGCCGTGCTCACACTGTTGCAGCGCCGGCCGTGCAGCCTCGACGACATAGCCGCCGGCCTCGCAATCCATCGCAACGAAGCCGCCAAGCACGTGGGCGAATTGCTGGCGCAACAGCTTGTGGAGATGATCCGGACCGGCGACACCGTTTACTATCGGCCGGTCGAAAAATAGCAGCGGGACACCGGACGGGGAGATTGACACCGAACGCGGCTGCCTGATCCCGCGTCCGTAATCCCCGATACCCCAAACCCGGCGAGCTCGAGGCCCTCGGCTTCCACAGCCTGAGATAGTGCACGTGCGCTGCCTGTGCGGCGCCGAAGCGGAACGTAGCGCAGGCGTCCCGCCTGCAATCATGAAGAATCCCCTCCCCCGATTGCTCGGAAGACCCGGCGTGCCTCGTTGCGGGCGAGTTCTGGAACACACCGCCCGGCGCCTCCGTGGTGCAGGCTATCGAGCTTGCCGCAACCTTGCCCGGCGTCGCAGGCGCATACGCCGTCAGCCCGCATATTGCGGGGCTTGACCCGTTCGCCGACGACACATACGACGACTATTTCTTCATGTGGCCCACGGCGGGCGATCCCAACCACGACGGCAGGATCGATCTGCTGGATATGATCTTCGTGCGCAACAGGTTCGGTGCAAGCGTTGCCTCGGGCGATGCTTGGGCGGCAGACGTCAACGGCGACGGCGCGGTGAACATCCTCGACGTCATCAGCGTGCGCAACCGCACGCGCGCGAACTGCCGGCGACTGGCCCGCTGTCAGGTATGAAAAACGTTGTTCTAAATGAACATGGCGTCCAAAAAACGCACCATATGGCCTAATGCGTTGCAGCGCAATACGTTACAATATCTTTTGTCACTGTTTTTGCGAAATCATGTTCATTTTTTTACTCCCCCCCTCTCACACACGCAGAGGAGATATATATAGAGAGAGAGAATAGCATTGTTATAATATGTTGTACAGCAACGATTTGCCGAATTTCAGATGAAAAAACGGCCATCGGTGTCTGAATGGTACGGAATTTGCTTGTCAGTCAAGTGCCCGCAGAGGCGCGGGCACTGTCGGCACCGCAAAGGGCGTGGCGGGGCCGATGGGGTTTCTGACACACGTTCCGAGAGATTTCTTACTGTACAAGGAGTATTGCGATGAGACTCAAGAACTGCATTCTGGCACTGATCTTGTTGTTAGGATTTGCATCGCTCGTTTCCGCCGCAGATGTAACGCTGGTGCAGGCGGGGGCAGTGTGGAAGTACCTTGACAACGGCAGCGACCAAGGCACCGCCTGGCAGGCTCCTGACTACGATGATTCGAGCTGGTCATCCGGCGCCGCCCGCCTGGGCTACGGCGGCGATGGCGAGGTTACCACCGTGGGCTATGGCCCAGATTCGGGCAACAAGTATCCCACCACCTACTTCCGGTGCAGCTTCAACGTACCGGATGCCGGCGACATCTCCTCGTTGACGCTCGAGGTCATGCGGGATGACGGCGCGGTGGTGTACCTGAACGGCACCCGCGTGTTCACCAGCAACATGCCCGCCACCTCCGGCTACCTCACGTACTCCACGGCCACCATTGGTGGTGCCGAGGAGCAGACGTGGTATACTCCCGCTGATCCGGCGGAGCTGGCGGCTCTCAGAAGCTCGCTCGTAACGGGCGACAACGTGCTGGCAGTGGAAGTTCACCAGTGCAACGCAGGCAGCTCGGACCTCGGGTTCAACCTGCGGCTCACGGCAACCAGCGGCACGCCGATCAACATGGCCCCGGTGGTGAACGCCGGCAGCAACCAGAGCATCACGCTGCCGGTTACAGCAGTAGACCTCAACGCTACCGTTACCGACGACGGGTTGCCGAATCCTCCCGCGGCCGTCACGGTTGCCTGGTCGATAGTGAGCGGCCCCGGCACCGTCGTCTTCGGCAATGCGTCATCGATCGACACCACCGCAACGTTCGAAACGCCGGGCATCTACGTGCTGCGCCTCACCGCCGACGATAGCGAGCTGAGCGCGAGCGATGACGTGCAGGTCACGCTGCGCGAGCCTTCGGCGGGCGGCTGGACCGCCTACAACGACTGCGTGTACAACAGCAGTCACGCGGCCAACGCGGCGAATGTGACCACCTATAACATAGGCAACAATTCGCCCGGCCCCGCCAGTGGGCCACTGAAGGATCTCGCTACCGGCGCCGACCTGTCAGTAGTTGCCACCCTGACACAGAGCGGCGGC
>Ga0307380_10010935_pt1 | contig 11386 bp, 8 predicted proteins | sample UN3MG_FD_202239 | JGI IMG/M metagenome (GOLD analysis project Ga0307380, IMG submission 202239) | Soil microbial communities from Risofladan, Vaasa, Finland - UN-3 | ecosystem: Environmental > Terrestrial > Soil > Coastal area > Acid sulfate soil | place: Finland: Risofladan, Vaasa | collected... | reverse complement strand
GCAGCAAGGTGCTCCAGAAGGCCCTGGGGCAGGAGAACGAGCGGATCGTCCGCAGCGCCTACCAGGCGATAGGGCAGGGCGACGCGGAGGCTGTCGGCCAGCTCATGACCGACGCGCAAGGGGTCTTCGACAAGATGGTCGCTCCCCACAGCCCCGAGGAGCTCGCCAGCCCGCTGCTGCACGAGCTGCTGGGCATGAAGGCGGTCTACGGTCACATTTACGGCGGCAAGGGCGTGGGAAGCCAGGGGGACGGGACGGCCCAGTTCGTCGCCCGCAGCGCCGACGACCGCGAACAGGCCATGAAGAAGATCGTCGCAGCCCATCCGGACATGCAGTGCTTCCCGCTGGCGGTGACCGCCCAAACGGTTCAGAAGGCATAGGGAAGCTCCGGACGACGGCAAGACCAACGTCGATGGATGGCGTTCCGTCGGCGTTCGCGGAGAAAGGCTGATGAAGAAGGCTCTGGTCACAGGCATCACTGGACAGGACGGCAGCTACCTGGCCGAGCTGCTGCTGTCCAAGGGCTACGAGGTCCACGGGATCATTCGTCGCAGCAGCACGTTTGGCACACAGCGGATCGACCACATCTACCAGGACCCGCACTCCCGCAACCCAAGGCTCTTCCTGCACTACGGCGATCTGACCGACGGGGCCGGCGTGCGCCAGGTGCTCACGCAGGTGCAGCCGGACGAGGTGTACAACCTCGGCGCCCAGTCGCACGTTCGCGTCAGCTTCGATCAGCCGGTGTACACGGCCCAGGTGGACGCCGTGGGGACACTGCGCCTGCTGGAGGCGATCCGCGACCTTGGGCTGCCGACGCGGTTCTACCAGGCCTCCAGCAGCGAGATGTACGGCAAGGTGGTCGAGACGCCGCAGACCGAGAACACCCCGTTTCACCCCCGCAGCCCGTATGCCTGCGCGAAGGTCTTCAGCTTCTGGCAGACGGTCAACTACCGGGAGGCCTACGGGATGTTCGCGTGCAACGGCATCCTGTTCAACCACGAGAGCCCCCGGCGGGGCGAGACGTTCGTCACGCGCAAGATCACCCGCGCCGCCACTCGCATCAAAGAGGGCCTGCAGGACAAGCTCTACCTGGGTAACCTCGACGCCAGGCGCGACTGGGGCTACGCCGGCGACTTCGTGGAGGCCATGTGGCTGATGCTCCAGCAGGATGGTCCGGACGACTACGTAGTCGCCACCGGCGAGACGCGCTCCGTGCGGGAGTTCCTCGACAAGGTCTTCGACTTGCTGGAACTGGACTGGCGGAAGTGCGTTCAGACGGATGCTCGCTACTTCCGGCCGGCCGAGGTGGATGTTCTCCACGGCGATGCCTCCAAGGCCCGCAAGAAGCTCGGCTGGGAACCGAAGGTTGACCTCGATGGACTGGTCAGGATGATGGTCGAGCACGACTGGAAGCTGGCGAAGGAGGAGCGCGTCCTCGCCGAGCATCGGGCGTCGAACGCGCGGTAGGTCACCAGGCCAGCGTCAGTGGTGGTTGGAGCCTGATCGGGAGTGATCTGAATCGGTCTCAACCAGATAGTTAGCCCCCGGTCGCTTGCGACCGGGGGGCCGATGGTCTCCGCCGGCGGGGGCAGTGGAGCGCGAATGCTGGACCTGAACAACGAAACCATCGTCGTGACCGGCGGGGCGGGGTTCCTGGGCAGGCACGTGCATGCCCAACTCCGCAAGGCCGGGGCGGCCGAGGACCGCATCCGCGTTCCCCTGATCGAGCAGTTCGATTTCACGCGGGAGGCCGACGTCGAGCGGATGTACGCCGAGATGGCCCCCACGGTGGTGATCCACCTGGCGGCCGAGGTCGGCGGCATCGGCGCCAACCGCGATAATCCCGGGCGGTTCTTCTACGCCAACATGGCCATGGGCCTGCACCTGATCGAGCATGCCCGGCGCGTGGGCCTGAAGAAGTTTGTCCAGGTCGGCACGATCTGCGCGTATCCCAAGTTCACCCCCGTGCCGTTCAAGGAGGAAGACCTCTGGAACGGCTACCCCGAGGAGACCAACGCCCCGTACGGCGTCGCGAAGAAAGCCCTGCTGGTGATGCTCCAGGCCTATCGCCAGCAGTACGGGCTCAACGGCATCTACCTGCTGCCGGTGAACCTCTACGGACCGGGAGACAATTTCGACCCGAGGTCGAGCCACGTGATCCCCGCGCTGATTCGCAAGTTCGTCGAGGCCAGACGGCGCGGCGACAAGACCGTCGAGATCTGGGGCACCGGCGCCGCCAGCCGCGAGTTCTTCTACGTCGCCGACGCCGCCCGCGGCATCGTGCTGGCGGCCCAGCGCTACGACGGCCCCGAGCCGGTCAACCTCGGCGCCGGCTTCGAGATCACCATCAAGGACCTCGCCGAGAAGATCAAGTCGATGACGGGCTTCGCCGGCGAGCTGGTCTGGGATACATCCAAGCCGGACGGCCAGCCGCGCCGCCGACTGGACGTCACGCGGGCCAGGGATCTGTTCGGCTTCGAGGCCCGTATGGACTTCGACGAGGGCCTCCGCCGAACCACCAAGTGGTTTGAAGAGAGCTTGGCGTAGTCTGCCCAACCGCGCCTGCGGCAAGGCCCAAGCCGACGGAAGGCCTTCCGTCGGCTTAACGATGAATTGCCACGGCATCGCCCGCTCTACGCCTTGACGATCTTGCGACGCCCACGACGGACGTTCCTGCTGGCGTTGCGGGTATCGACGACTAACTGCGCGTGGTCGACGATGGACTGATAGTCGTACGCGCTGTGGTCTGTGCTGATCAACACGGCATCGTAGCTCTTCAGCCGCGCGGGCGTCAGCGGCACGGATTTCATCTTCAGGTCGTGCTCGCGCATCTTGTGCGTGCGGGGCACGTGCGGGTCGTTGTAGTCCACCTTCGCGCCGAGGTCGCTCAGCAGCTCGATCAGCTCCAGCGATGGGCTCTCCCGGACGTCGTCTACGTCCTTCTTGTAGGCCAGCCCGAGCACAAGCACCTTGGCGCCCTTCAGCGGCTTTCCTCGCTCGTTGAGGGCCTCCATGAGTCTGGCGATCACGTACCGCGGCATGGCCACGTTCACCTCGCCGGCCAGCTCGATGAACTGCGTCGTCAGCCCGTACTCGCGGGCCTTCCACGACAGGTAGAACGGGTCGATGGGAATGCAGTGCCCGCCCAGGCCCGGCCCGGGGTAGAACGGCGTGAAGCCGAACGGCTTGGTGGCGGCCGCCCGAATCACCTCCCACACGTCGATGCCCATACGGTCGAACAGCACCTTCAGCTCGTTGACCAGGGCGATGTTCACGCAGCGGTAGGTGTTTTCGAGGATCTTTGCGGCCTCGGCCGCCTCGCAGCTCGAGACTGGCACGACCGTGTCGATGGCGATCCGGTAGCACGCGACGGCTGCCCGCAGCGAGTTGCGGTCGTAGCCGCCGACGACCTTCGGGATGGTCTTGGTGGTGTAGTCCTTCCGGCCGGGGTCCTCGCGCTCCGGCGAGTAGGCCAGGAAGTAGTCCCTGCCGACCTTCAGGCCGCTTTCGGCGAGGATCGGCAGCATGACCTCGCGGGTCGTGCCGGGGTAGGTGGTCGACTCCAGCACGACGAGCTGCCCGCGGCGCAGGTGCCGGGCGATCGTGCGCGTGGTGGACTCCACGTAGCTCATGTCGGGCTCACGCTGCTTGCTCAGCGGCGTGGGCACGCAGATCAGGATGCAGTCGGCCTTCGCCAACTCGACGAAGCTCGTGGTGGCGCGGAACCGCCCGCCCGTGAGCATCTGCCGCACCATTCGCGAGGGGATGTGCTCGATGTAGCTGCGCCCGGCCATCAAGGCCTTGACCTTGGCCGCATCCACGTCGAAGCCCAGCACCTTCGCTCCGCCGCGAGTGAACTCGCGGACCAGGGGCAGCCCGACGTAGCCCAGGCCCACCACGCCGATGACGGCTTTCTTTGACTCGATCTTCGCAAGCAGTCTCTTGACCATTGTCTCTCCAGCGTTGGGACGTTCCGAAACCGCCCCAAACGAGTGCATGGCGGCCTGACGCGGCTAGGTAATCTATCGGCGCGCCCGCGGATTTGCATCAGTTTGGCCGGACGGCGCGTGGCGGGGGGGCTGCGGGCGTGTGGCCGCTTGCGGGTGCGGTGGGCGCTCCTATAATGGCCGGCGGGCAACCGAACGACAGAGATGAAAGGCAGAGATATGGAAGTTCCGCTTCTGGACCTCAAGGCGCAGTACGCGACGATCCGCAACGAGATGATGGCTGCCATCGAGGCCGTCATGGACAGCCAGCACTTCGTCATGGGACCGTGGGTCAGGCAGTTGGAGCAGGAGATCGCGGCCTACTGCGACTGCAAGGCGGCTGTCGGCGTCTCCAGCGGTACGGACGCCCTGCTGTGCGCGCTGATGGCCATGGGCATCGGCGATGGCACGCCCGCCTGCCGGGTCGGGCGGAACTGCCCCGGCTGCGACGAGGTAATCACCACGCCGTATACATTCTTCTCGACGGCCGGCGCCATCTGGCGGGTCGGGGCCAGACCCGTCTTCGTCGATATTGAGCCGGATACGCTCAACATCGACCCGGCTAGGATCGAGGCTGCCGTCACCGAACACACCAAGGCGATCGTGCCGGTGCATCTCTACGGGCAGTGCGCGGAGATGGACCCGATCCTCGAGGTCGCCGGGAAGCACGGCATCCATGTGATTGAGGATGCGGCCCAGGCCATCGGCGCCACCTACAGGGGCCGCAAGGCCGGCTCCATGGGCACAGTGGGCTGCCTGAGCTTCTACCCGTCGAAGAATCTCGCCGGCCTCGGCGACGGCGGCATGATCACCACGCAGGACGCCGAGCTCGCGGACCGCATGGCCCAGTGCCGCAACCACGGGGCCGAGCCCAAGTATTACCACAAGTGGGTCGGTGGGAACTTCCGGCTGGACTCTATCCAGGCCGCCGGGCTGCTCGTCAAGCTCGAACACCTCGACGCGTGGTCCGCCAAGCGGCGGCAGAACGCCGCGCGATACAACGAGCTGTTCGCTGGCTTCGAGCCGGTTACCACGCCGATCGTGCGGCAGCACAACGTCTCGATCTTCAACCAGTACGTCATCCGCGTGCCCCGGCGCGACGAGTTGCGAGACTTCCTCAAGGGCCAGGGCATCGGGACCGAGATCTACTACCCGCTGAGCCTGCACGAGCAGGAGTGCTTCGCGGACCTCGGCTATGCTAAGGGCGATTTCCCCCATTCCGAGAAGGCCGCCGCCGAATCGTTGGCCCTGCCGATCTACCCCGAGCTGACCGACGAGCAGATCGCGTACGTCGCCGGGAAGGTCAAACAGTTCCTGTCCTGATCGCGCGCCTGCCCGCAGCCTCGATTTGGCGGTATAATACGGGATATGAGGCGGGGCTGCGTCCGCACCCCTGCGGCCTCGGTAGCCTCCAGACAAGGAGCCGATCGTGCGTTCCGGAGGATTCTGCCTGGCTATGGCGCTGTGCGCCTGCGCGCCGGCACTGGGTGACCGGATCCTCTCTGCGGATTCCTACCGCGACAAACTCCACGGCATGTGGGTAGGCCAACTGCTGGGCAACTACGCCGGCCGGCCCCGGGAAGGCTACGTCGAGCGCGGAGGGCTCGACTACGAAGTTGACTGGCCCAACGTCCCGCCGACCACCGGCTTCTGGGACGGCGACGACGACACCTGCTTTGAGTTCCTCTACGCCGACGTGCTGAACGTCAACGCCGACCCGAACCGCGCACAGATCGGCGAGGCCTGGAGCTACCACATCTACCCCGAGGCATTCTACTTCGCCAACCGCCACGGCCGGCGGGCCATCGAGCAGGGATTCACGCCGCCGCAGACGGGAAGCCAGAATCGCAATACGTTCTGGTATGCCATCGATTCGCAGATCACCACGGAGACACTGGGAGCCCTGGCCCCTGGCATGCGCCAGCGGGCAGCCGACCTGGTCGGCCGGTTCGGGTCAGTCACCAACACCGGCTACGCCCTGCACGCCGCGCAGTTCTACGGCGCGATGTATGCTGCCGCTGCGTTTGAGCCCAACGTGCACCGGCTGGTCGAGTCCGGCCTGGAGGTGGTGCCGCTCACCTCGCGAAGCCATCAGATCATCCAGGACGTGCGGAGCTGGTACGAGCAGGACATGCTCGACGGCAATGCCGATTGGCGCACCACGCAGGCGCTGCTCTACGACAAATACTGCGAGCCAAACAGCCTCGGCCGCTACTACCACGCGTACGAGTCGTCGATCAACCTCGGGGCGACGGTGCTGTCGCTGCTGTACGGCGAGGGAGACTTCAAGCAGACCGTCGAGATCGGCGTGCAGGCCGGCTTCGACGCCGACTGCAACCCCGCGACGGCCGGAGGACTAATCGGCTTGACGCTGGGCTACTCGGGACTTCCCTCCGACCTGACCGGTGCATGTCCGAACCAGTACGTCGCCAGCGGCTGGCTGCGAAACCTGGAACCCAACCGGCCCGTCGCCGCCATTGTTGACGGCCTGGTGTCGGCCGCTGAGTCCCAGATCATCCTCGGCGGCGGGTCGGTGGTCGGGTCGGACGCCAATCGGACCTACTACCTGCCGGACGCCGATCCAGTTGCCCCGCCCGCGGAGAAGTACGACCCCAACGGCCCCAAGGGGCTTGTGGGCGCGATCCTGGCCCGGGGCGGCAGGGTCACGGTCTCGGCGAGCGTCGAGATGCACAACGCCGACAACGACCGGCAGAACCTGGAGTCGATCATCGACGGCGTCACCGACGTCAGCTACAACGGCCATCGGGCCTACTCCACCGAGGACGGCAACGACGCCCAGCCGTCCGGCGGCGACTGGTACCAGCTCACCTTCGACCGCGACGTGCTGATTACCTCCGTCGCCTTCTACGAGGGCGAGTACGTGATCCGTAGGAACTGGCTGGGCACCGAGCCGAACAACACCTGGGGAGGGTTCTTCGAGGACCTCGCTGTTGAGGTGGGGGACAACGGTGTCTTTGCCGAGGTGCCGGTGCACTTCAGCGAGGCCCTCGATCCGAACGAGTTCTTTCAGGTGATCGAGCTGACTCTTGATGAGCCCGTCACGGGCGATGCCGTCCGGATTGTAGGGACGGCCGGTGGCATGCGGCAGTACACCACCATCATCGAGTTGGAGGTCTATGGCTCGATTCCCATGCCCGGCGACGCCACGCTCGACGGCATGGTGGGGCTGGCGGACTTAGGGCTGGTCGGCGAGAACTGGCAGATGACAGGGGCACGCTGGACCGATGGGGACTTCACGAATGACGGGGTGGTGGGCCTGGCGGACCTGGGCATCGTGGGGGCATACTGGGGGGAAGGAACGGACGAGGCCATCCCAAACCCCGAGCCGACATCCGGCCTGCTGCTGTGGCTTGGCGCAATGGCAATGGCCCGATGCAGCCGCCCGGTCCTGCATCGCAGGTGCAGGCTTTGACAAGCCGTGACGGCTTTGCAGTCCGCTGGCGACCGGCGGCAGGCTCGGGGTCTTCATGTGGCTGACGGGGCATGTCCGATATAAGGCACATGGACCGGCACAGACGCCGTTGTCCGCGCACAGCGTACGCACGCGCAAGCCCCTGTTCTGACAGTCACATGCACAGCCCGAAACCATTAAGAAGGCTGCTGGCCATCAACCAGGTCGTCGGGCCCTTGATGAGAGAGCTGCTTGACGACCTGAGTGATTGGGGCGTCTGCTGCCAAGCCCTGACCGGATGGGTCGATGCCGAAGCCGACCGGCCGCCGAAGTTCGAGCGCATCACCGCCTGCCGGCTGATCAAGTCGCCATCCTGGCGGCGGCTGAGTTCTTGGATTTGCTTCACAGTCCAGGCCGTCGGTTGCATGATCCGCCGAAGCCACACGCCTGTCCTGCTGACCACCAACCCGCCGCTGGCGATGCTGGCGGGGCCGTGGCTGAGGCGGCTGTGCGGGCTGCGGTACGTGCTGCTGATCTACGACGTGTACCCCGAAGTACTGGAGCGCATGGGCGTGTTGAGAAAGGGCGGGCCGGTTGCCAAGTCTTGGCGGCGACTCAGCCGCGAGGCGATGGTCCACGCCGCCGGAGTGGTCACAGTCGGCAGGCACATGGCCGAGACGCTCCGCAGGCACCTGCGGCCGGGCGATGACGTTGACATCGAGGTGATCCCCAACTGGGCCGACACCGATTTCATTCGCCCGCGGCCCAGGGCGGACAACCCCTTCGCCCGCGAGCACGGCCTGGTCGGCAAGTTCGTTGTGATGTACAGCGGGGCCTTCGGCGCAACGCACGACACCGAATCGATCGTGTCGGCGGCGGCCATTCTGAGCGACTTGCCCGACGTGCAGTTCGTCCTGATCGGCGGGGGCACGCGGGAGGCGGAGGTGCGGCGGCTGGTCGCGGAGAAGAAGCCCGAGAACGTCATGCTTCTGCCGCTTCAGCCGCTTAGCGTGCTGCCCCATTCACTGACGTCGGCTGACTGCGCCATCGTTTCGCTTGACGAGGGATATGAGGGCGTCTCAGTGCCGTCCAAGACATACTATGCGCTTGCCGCCGGGGCGGCGGTCCTGGCGGTCAGTGCCGAGAACACAGAGCTGACAGAACTGGTGGCGGAGCACGGCTGCGGCCTGCACGTCCCGCCACGAGACCCACAGGCCCTGGCCCAGGCCGTCCGCCGCCTGCACGCAGATCGTAAGCTCCTGGACCGATGCAGGAAGGCTTCGCGGGTAGCGGCTGAGAAGGCCTATGCGCGGCGCGTCATCGTGCAGCGATACCTGAGACACTTGGGTAAGACACTGTGGCAGATGGACAGATGATTCCGACCGCGGACAGCCGTCGTCTATGCGATGGGCTACTCAAACCTCGAAGCGTTGGGGAAATGTGGCATAGCCGGTCAGGTCATATGGCTCGGTGCGCACGGCCCAGTCCGGCGCAGCTTCCAGGTCGCTTAGAAGACAACGCTGTCTGGCCGCCTTCGTTAGGGCGTCATCGATTCCCTCAATGATGGTGCGGCGGCGGTCAGTCGCCACCCCGACGACCCGAAAGTGTTCCTTGCCAATCCGGTGGATGCGCTTGCTCGACTCGTGGGCGCCGTCGATCACCAACACCATCTTGCGGGCGTCGGCGAGCTGGCAGCGCAGGTCGGCCACTGGACCTCCGGAAAGATAGCCCAGGAACCCGCGGACCATCGCATCGCGAAAATCCTCTTCGCCCCCGTCCGCCCAGGACTCCTGCGTCCCGTCGGCGTACTGGATTTCCACTCCTTGCGGGCCCCAAACCGCGTGTGCATGCTCGGCTTCGATGTCGATCACGGGGCCGAACTGCTCCGCTGAGCAATGCGAGACCAGGAAGTGTACTGGAACCCCCACGTCCGTCCTGATCTCGATGGCGGCGGTGTCATGTGACTCGATCGGCGCCGCCGCGTATAGCTCAGCGCGAATGGCGGTCGGCTGCGCGTACGCGTCTGCATCCGAGCAGGCCAGGTACAGCACATTGGTCATCTGATGCGAGAGTGCGTTTGTGGCGGGGCCGTCGAGGACCCACCGGCCCGCCAGCCTCAGCTTCCCTGCCCAGTTGTTCCGGGCGTAGTATGCGTCGTCTCGCGGCCAGCCTGCACAACACGTGATGGCCCTGATCTTCCCGAACCTGCCCCCCGAGATGCGCTGCTTGATGGTGCGGATGCCTGGGCTCCACATCTCCTGGAACCCAACAACGCACCGCACGCCGGCCTTGTCTATGGCAGCCTGCATCTCGTCCACTTCCTGAATGGTGGCGGCGGGCGGTTTCTCCAGATGGACGTGAAATCCGCGAGCGGCGGCCGCACAGGCAAGCTCCCGGTGGGAGGGAATGCCCGTGGCGATGTAGGCCGCTTCGCACTTGCCTTCCAGTGCCTGGAGCATCTCCATTGCGTCGGAGTAAAGCCTCACGCCGTGCTCCCGCAGGAGCTGGCACTCGGGGACAAGCTCGCTCAGCCGGGCGTCGGCCGCGGCGGCGAGACTGCACAGCCCTTCCTGCGCACACCGTAGCAGGAGCTTGGCAAGCCGCCTTCCGTACCCGCCAATGCCAATTATCGCGACTCGAACCATCTCTTTGGCCACCGGCATCATTTCACGATCCTGGCGACTTCCTCCGCCGCGGCAACACAGTTCGGTATCTTGCCGGAGAAGACGCTGATGATCTTCTCGCCGACGCGTTGGACGATGGTCGGACGCTCGTCGGTGTCATCCCTATACGGCAGGACGGTGCGGAAGGTGAACATGCTTCCGAGATGCTCGATCCGGTCGAACTTGTAGAACTCGCGCGCGGACTCAACAAACCCGTCGAAGTGGGTGAGGGGCGGCCTTTTCGCGATCCCATTGTTCATCACGTCCTCGTATTCCGGGGGACACTGCGGACTGCGCGCGACAGCCGTTCCGTGGATGGCGTGTACGACGTTGCCCATCAGGTGTTGTGAGGTGTGTCCCCTGACGTCGATGCACATGAAGGGCCCGTCCATGATGACAATGCCCTTGCTCGCAAAGCGGGGAGGCAGTTGGAGGATCAGCTTCTCGCAGACTTCAAACTGGTAATCCCTCTGCGCCTCGGGAAACTCGTCGAGCAGCTTGTTGCTGCGGGCGTATGTCGCGACGACGACGAAATCGCTGTCGCTGACCATGTCCGGCGTAAAGCGCGTCCCCATGCGGACGTCAACAGAAGACTCCCGCAGCCTCTTGTGGCATGTGCGGTACAGGATGTCCCAGTCGAACACGGTCTCATCCACCCTCACACACACGTCAAACTTGTTCATGTGGAGAAGGTCGTCGAGGCGGACGTTCTGGTACGCAAGCCCTAGGCTGTCGCAGAAACTGAGGAACTGGGGCCCGGTGATCTTGCTTCGCTCGTCGTTGACGATGCAGTAGTGCTGCTCAATTCCCTCGACCACGCACTCGGGATACTCCTGCTTGAACTGCTCGGTGCCTTTGACGCAGCTCTCGGCGGTCTCGTAGCTTCGAGGGTAGTGGTAGCCCCTGTGCAGACGGTACTGGTTACACAGAGACGCACATTGAAGGATGTCGCCCTTCTCCTCGAAGAGGGTCACGGAGTGTCCTTCGCGGTCCAGTCTGGTGGCGATGGTGATACCGAAGATCCCCGCGCCTACCACGGCGATGCGAGTCTTGCTCATGCAGTCAAATCCTTCTGTCCAAGGCGCCGGGGCGGCTCGTCAGCATGGCATTGTACGCCCGCCTTGTGGTGCGGCCACGTACATTCCCCGCAGCGGCGGCGTTCTGATCCAGGAACTCAGCGAGGATACTGAAATCCCGCATGCCGCTCCGTGTGAGCCCAGCAGTCGCCTCCGCGCCGGGCATGTGGCTCTCAGATGACACCACCCTTCGCCGATACGGAGTCTATTGCGCGTGTTCAGCCCGCTGGCGTGGAGTATGATACC
>Ga0307380_10010931_pt1 | contig 11387 bp, 11 predicted proteins | sample UN3MG_FD_202239 | JGI IMG/M metagenome (GOLD analysis project Ga0307380, IMG submission 202239) | Soil microbial communities from Risofladan, Vaasa, Finland - UN-3 | ecosystem: Environmental > Terrestrial > Soil > Coastal area > Acid sulfate soil | place: Finland: Risofladan, Vaasa | collected... | reverse complement strand
TTCGGCCGCCGCACGCATCACCACGCGGCCGACCTTCCCGTTGCCGGTGTAGAAGATGTGATCGAAGCGCTGTTCGAGGAGTGCCGTCGTCTCGTCGACTGCACCGGTGACGACGGCGACCGTCGAAGCGTTGAAGTACCTCGGTACGAGCTCCTCGATCAGCGCCGATACCGACGGCGTGACCTCGGACGGCTTGAGCACGGCGGTGTTGCCGGCGGCGAGGGCGGGAACCAGCGGGGCGAACAACAACTGCACCGGGTAGTTCCACGGGGCGATGATGCAGACGGTGCCGAGCGGTTCAGGCCGCAGCGTGGCGGACCCTGGCTTGAACGTGATCGGAACCTTGATCTTGGTCGGCTTGTTCCAGGCGTCGAGGTGCTTGAGCGTGTGGTCGATCTCGTTGATCGTGAATGCGATCTCGGTGGTGTAGGCCTCGATGCGCGGCTTGCCGACGTCGGCGACCAACGCGTCGATCAGGCGGTCCTCCTGTTCGACGAACATGGCCCGCAGCGACCGGAGTTGAACTCGCCGCGACTCGATGTCACGGACCACGCCGCTGTGGAACCCGTCGCGGAGTTGTTGGACGATCTCGGGGATGCGCTCGACGGCAGTCATGCGTGAAGCGTACGCGTTCACACCGGCTGATGTGTCGGGCAGTAGTAGCAGCGACGGTTGGCGATGTCGATGACGCGGATCTCGTCGCCACACAGCAGGCAGCGGTCGCGCTTGTAGGCGTACGTCGCTTCACCACGCCTGATGCGCGCATTCGGCGCGACCCCGAGATCCTCGCGTCGAACCGTAACGATGCGGTTGTCCTTCACGCCCTGGCGCAGCATGGCCTGAACGGTCGTCCACAACGCCTCCAGCTCGACACGGTCGCAGTTCGTCCCCGGCCGCAGCGGGTGCATTCCCGAGACGAAGAGGGCTTCGGCGCGGTACACGTTGCCTATGCCGGCGACGACCGACTGGTCCATCAGGAGGTCACCGATACCGCGTGAGCTTCGTTGGACTCGTGTGATCATCTCATCGGGCTTCGACCCGCGTCGGAGCGGGTCGGGGCCGAGGCGCGCAAGGATCTCCCGGCGAACCGATGGTGGGTCGATCGAGCACGCGGTGGGGCCGGACAGGTCGACCGTGAGGTAGCCGTGGTCGCCGTGGTCGGGTTCGACCTGGAGGCGCATTCGGACCTGACCGATCGGCTCCGGAGACTCGTCGGTGCGCTGGATGCGGAACTTGCCGAACAGTCCGAGGTGGACGTGACCGACCTCACCGGTAGACCAGCGATAGAACAGGTGCTTGCCATACGGTTCGATCCGGTCGAGCGTCGCTCCGTCGACCCGCTCGGCGTCGGGCGTGAATCGGCCCTGCGGGCTCGACACGCTGATGGCGCGCCCGACGAGCAATGTCGTGTGGTCGCGGGCGATGCGGTGAATCGTGTGGCCTTCGGGCATGCGTGGCGAGAACGTACGATGGCTGGACCATGGTCGTCGCATCGAGCTCCGAACCCTTGAGCGTGTCCGTGCTCGGGCTCGACGCCGAGCTGGCGGCCACGTGCGTGAGCTGCGGCTTGTGTCTGCCCCACTGTCCGACATTCCGGGTCACCGGCGAAGAGAGGTACTCGCCGCGTGGGCGCATCGATGCCATGCGTGCCGTGGACCGCGGCGAGCTCCCGATCGACGACGAGTTCGTCGACTTCATCGAGACCTGCGTGCAGTGCCGAGGATGCGAGACGGCGTGTCCGAGTGGCGTCCAGTTCGGTGCGCTGATGGAGGAGACCCGGTCCGCGCTCGCCACCGGGGGGCGGATCACGCCGTGGTGGCAGCGGTTCGGGTTCCGCGTACTCCCGCGGCACCGACTCCTGCTGGCGGGCTCCACGGCACTCGCGGCGGGCCAACGGCTGCGTCTCGTGCCGAAGCGCCTGGGCGTGCCGCGGCTACCGCTTCGCCGGGTGGCGAAGGTCGCGACGACCGGCTCGGACGTGTGGTTGTACACCGGCTGCGTGATGGACGCATGGCAGCGCGAGACACACCGCAACACAGCCGCGCTCATCGCGCTCACCGGCGCGACGCTTGCAGTCCCCGGATCGGGCGGAGGGTGTTGCGGGGCCCTCCACGTCCACGCCGGCCTGCACGACGACGCGGTGGCGTTGGCAGAGCGAGTGATGGCATCGATGCCCGGATCGGCGTCGATTCTGGTGAATTCGGCCGGGTGCGGCGCGTCGATGAAGGACTACGGCACGCTGCTGGGCACCGAGAACGCCCGTCGGTTCAGCGCCCGGGTGGTCGACATCTCCGAGTGGTTGGCCGAACGGCTCGACCGCCTACCGGTCCCCCTGCGTGGCGGTGGGGCAGTGATCGTCCAGGATCCGTGCCATCTCCGGCACGTGCAACGTGCACACGAGCCTGTCAGGACGTTGCTCGCTCATGTTGCCGAGGTCGTGGAACTCGACGACGCCGGCCTGTGCTGCGGCGCCGGCGGGGCGTATTCCGCTCTGCAGCCGGATCTGGCAGGAGACATCCGCGCACGCAAGGTTGCCTCGATCATGCGGGCGACCGATCGGTCCGGTGCTGTCGTCGTGGCCAGTGCGAATCCCGGCTGTTCCATGCATCTTGCCGGAACGCTCGATCTTCCCGTGAAACACCCTGTCGACATCTTGGCCGAAGCGCTCGGCGTGGCCGGGCGATGATGGGGGAGTACGCCACGTTCGTCGAGCGACTCGAGGCCGTTGCTGCCGACCTCGACGAGGTGGCGTTCGACCGGCTGAGCGAGGCAGTCGCCGATGGTGAGACCACCCGTCCGGTCGACGACAAGAAGCTGATGCAGGCACGCCGAGCGATCGAGAAGGCGGCCGCCGTACTTCGTCAACTCGACGAGACGTAGCTGTTGAGCACGCGGATCATGGCGACCAGGTCGCTGTAGCCGCGCTTCGCGAATACACACGAGATCCGATCGAGGTCGAGCTTGTCGTCGTCGCGTCGTTCGATCTTGAAGGGTTCCGTCCGAATGATCGCGCCGCTCGAGGCCAGATGCCCGAATCGCTCGTTGAGCTCGGCCAGTTGAGCATCTGTTGGGCCGTGGTGCATCCGGATCACGAGGTGATCGCCGACGAATCGGATCGAGTCGTAGTTCGCGTAGAAGCTCTCGATGATGCTCGCAGCCTCGTCGACACCGTTGGTGATCGTGTACAGGCCGACGTCGTCGGCCGAGACGAGACCCCGGGCGATCAACTGTTCACGGACAAAGGTGTCGACGCCCTCCCAGAATGGGTCGCCTGGCGCGTCGAGCAGCACGATCGGAACGGGAACGCCCTTGCCGGTCTGCGTGAGCGTGAGCAGTTCGAACATCTCGTCGAGCGTGCCGAAGCCGCCGGGCATGCACACGAACGCTTGCGACTCCTTGATCAACATCAGCTTGCGGGTGAAGAAGTACTTCATGCTGACGTGCTTCTCGTCGCCCGCGATCACCGAGTTGGCACCGGACTCGAACGGCAGCCGGATGGAGACGCCGATCGACATCTCACGTCCGGCACCCTCCATGCCGGCCTGCATGATCCCTGGCCCCGCTCCGGTGACCGCCATCCAGCCATGTGCGGCCAGCGTTCGCGCGAGTCCAACGGTCAGCTCGTACAGCGGATCGTCGGCACTCGTTCGGGCCGAACCGAAGATCGACACCTTCCGACGCTCCTTGTACGGGGCGAACATCGCATAGGCGTCACGCATTTCGGCGAGCGCTGCCGTGGCGATCTTCAGATCGAGCGTGTCAGGCTGATCGGCGATGAGTCCCAGCGCTTCGGAAACGAGTTCTTCCGAGAGTCGAACATTCTCGGAAACACCGAGCTCCGACACGATGGATCGAGCGTGGGACAGTTCGGCGTCAGATACATCTGGGTCCATGGATCAACGATCGTACGGCCCCAGGTGGATGGGTCCGGTGCTGGGACTGGTGGCAACGGGCGCGGGCCTTGCTGCAGCCGAACTCGTCGTGGGGCTGTTCGAGCGGACGTCGTCCCCGGTCGTGCCGGTCGGGCAGGTGTTCATCGACTGGGTTCCGAAGCCGCTCAAGGACTGGGCGATCGAGGCGTTCGGCACCAACGACAAGGTCGTGCTCGTCGTCGGAGCGCTCGTGGTGCTGCTCGGCATCGGGATCGGCGTCGGTGTCCTTGCGATGCGCGGCGCCCGGGCTGCGGCCGTGGCGCTCACGTGCGTGACCGGCGTCATCGGAGCGTGGGCGGTCATGACCCGTCCCGAGCCCACGTTGTTGAAGCTGCTGCCCACGATCATCGGCACTGCGGTCTCGATCGCTGTGCTGCTGTACCTTGCGCCGCGTCCGACGTCGCCGTCGACGAGCGTCGATCTCGAGCGGCCGGTTGCCGAGCCGATGGGCGTCGATCGGCGACGCTTCGTGGGCGGAGCGATCGGCATCGGTTCGATCGCCGTGATCGCTGGTGGTGTCGGACGCATGATGCAACAGCGGTTCGAGATCGACAGTGAGCGAAGTGTGCTCAGCCTGCCCCGGGCCGACGCTCCTGCGCCGCCGCTGCCGGCGGACGCACAACTCCGGCTCGACGGGCTCGACCCGTTCGTCACGCCGAACGCCGACTTCTACCGGATCGATACGGCGCTCGTGGTTCCGCAGGTGCCGAAGGACAGCTGGCGGCTGAAGATCGGTGGCATGGTCGACAATCCGATGGAGCTGACGTTCGACGACTTGCTGGCTCGCCCCCAGGTGGAGCGGTATGTGACGTTGTCGTGCGTCTCGAATCCCGTCGGCGGCGATCTGATCGGCAATGCGCTGTGGCAGGGGGTCTTGCTGCGCGACGTGCTCGAGGAGGCCGGGGTGCAACCCGAGGCGACGCAGATCGTCAGCCGGTCGATCGACGACTGGACCGCCGGAACGCCGACCGAGGTCGTCATGGACGGTCGTGACGCCATGTTGGCCGTCGCAATGAATGGTGAGCCACTGCCGGCGCGCCACGGCTATCCGGTCCGCATGGTCGTGCCCGGCCTGTACGGCTACGTGTCGGCCACGAAGTGGGTCACGCAGATCGAGCTGACTCGGTGGGAGGACTACGACGCCTATTGGGTCCCGCGTGGCTGGTCGAAGGACGGGCCGATCAAGACGATGTCGCGGATCGATACCGACCGGCGCGGTGCCACGCCGAACGACGTGATCGTCGGCGGGGTGGCGTGGGCGATCCATCGAGGTGTGTCGAGAGTCGAAGTGCGTTCCGACGATGGTGAGTGGTTCGGGGCCGAGCTCGGCGGTGTGCCGTCGAACGACACGTGGGCGCAGTGGATGGTGACGCTCGACCTCGAGCCCGGCCGACACAAGATCGAGTCCCGCGCCTTCGACGGTGACGGTGTTCCCCAGACCGCAGAGATCGCCCCGGTCGCTCCGAACGGTGCGCAGGGCTACCCCGGCCGTTGGATCGAGGTCTGACTCACACGACCCGAAATGTGCGCGAATCGACCCGCAGGTGATCCTTCCCTGCGCATTTTTCGGATGGTGAGGGGTCAGGTGAGGGTGGCGGCTTTGGCGTCGAGCGCTCCGACCAGCTCATCGAATGCGGCGGCGAAGCTTGCGACGCCTTCTCGTTCGAGCTGTGAGGCCACGTCGTCCATGTCGACGCCGACGTCTGCGAGGTCGTGCCACACCGTGCGTGCGTCGTCGACGTCAGCGTCCACCCGACGAGCAGGCGTGCCGTGGTCGGCGAAGGCTTCGAGCGTCGCCTCGGGCAGCGTGTTGACCGTGTCCGGACCGATCAGTTCGTCGACGTAGAGCGTGTCGGGATACGCGTCGTTCTTCGTCGACGTCGATGCCCACAACGGCCGCTGCACACGAGCACCGCGCGCGGCGAGTGCCTGCCAACGCGGTCCCGAGAAGGCCTCGAGGAACAGCTGGTACGCGAGTTTGGCCTGGGCGACGGCCGCCTTGCCTCGCAGGGCCAGCGCGTCGGCGGACCCGATCGATTCGAGGCGTCGGTCGACCTCTGAGTCGACTCTGCTGATGAAGAAGCTCGCAACGCTCGCCACTGCTGACAGGTCGGCGTCGGGATTCATCGCCAGCCGTTCGAGCCCTGCGAGATAGGCCTCGATCACCCTGGAGTACCGGTCGAGGCTGAAGATCAATGTGACATTGATGCACCGACCTTCGGCGATCATCTGTTGGATCGGCGCGAGCCCCTCCTCGGTGCCGGGGATCTTGACCATGAGATTTCGCCGGGCGATCCGTTCGTGCAGCTCGCGAGCGGCCGATTCCGTTCCGGGGCCGTCATGTGCGAGCCCCGGGTCGACCTCGACGCTCACGTAACCATCGACGCCGCCGGAATGGTCGTACACCTTCGAGAAGACGTCGCAAGCGCTGTGGATGTCGCGAATCACCATCGCCCAATACGCATCATTCGTGGAGATGCCTGCGGATCGGAGCTCGCCGAATTGCTCGTCGTAGTCGGACGAGTCCTGGATCGCCTTCTGGAAGATCGACGGGTTCGACGTCAACCCCCGGACGCCGCTGTCGCGGATCTCGACGAGTCGTCCGGACGTGATGTACCCGCGCTTGAGGTTGTCGAGCCAGGCGCTCTGGCCCTGCTCGTCGTGGAGGGCGATGATCCTGTTGTCAGCCATGGCGTCCTTTCGAGGTGGACAAGTGTGATGAGGTTGGGGCGGCTCAGTAGAGCAGCGCGTTGGCCCGTTCGACGACGTTGTCGACGTTGATGCCGAGCTGCTCGAGAACCAGCTCGCCCGGTGCGCTCGCCCCGAAGCGGTCGATACCGATCGAGTCGTCGGACCACCGCTCCCAGCCGAACGTGGTGGCCGCTTCGACCGACAGAGCCGGCACACCGGCCGGCAGAATCGAGTCGCGGAAGGTCTCATCCTGGGCGGAGAAGCGATCCCAGCTCGGCAGGCTCACGACGCGGACCGCCCGGCCCTGCTCGCGCAACCGCTCGGCGGCGTCGACACAGACTTCGACCTCGCTTCCGGTAGCGACGAGGACCACCTCCGGATCACCGTCGGAGTCGGTCACGATGCCACCGCCACGAGCCATCGCCGATCCGTCGGTCACCACCCGGATGTTCTGGCGACTGAGGATCAACGCTGACGGGCCGTCGTGGCGAACGATGTCAGCCCATGCGTGGATCGTCTCGTTGCCATCGGCAGGTCGGACGACATGGAGGCCGGGGATGGCGCGCAACGCTGCGAGATGCTCGACCGGCTGGTGCGTGGGGCCGTCCTCGCCGACGCCGACCGAGTCGTGAGTGAACACGAAGCAGGTCTTCGCCTTCGAGAGCGCGGCGAGACGGATCGAGGGTCTCATGTAGTCCGAGAAGACGAAGAACGTGCCGCTGATCGGCAGAGTGCCGCCGTGCTGGGCCATACCGACGAGCGCGGCGCCCATCGCATGCTCGCGAACTCCGTAATGCAAATAGCGACCACTGCGGTCGTCGGCGGTGAACGCGGTCGTACGAGCGAGTCCGGTGCCGTTGCTCCCCGTGAGATCCGCAGAACCCGAGATCAGCCCAGGGAGCCGGTCGTAGGTCGCGTCGAGCGCCTTCTGGATGGCCTTGCGCGTGGCGACCGACTCGCCGAGGTCGTAGGCGGGAAGATCGGAGTCCCAACCGTCGGTGCCGGTACCGGCCCACGCTGCCTGCCACTCGGGCGAGGCGGTGACAGAGGCGCTGGCGTTCACCCATGCGCTACGAGCGGTCACGCCCCGCTGTCCGACGTGGCTGCGGTAAGCCTCGACGAGGTCGTCGGGCGCCCAGAACGGTTCGTCGGGGATCCCCATGACGTCTTTGGTGCGGGTCACGTCATCGGCGGTGAACGGATTGCCGTGGGCGCCGTTGGTGTCGACGTGGTCGGGGGAGGGCTCGCCGATGTGCGAGCGCAGGATGAGCAACGACGGCTTCTCGGTCTGCTGTTTGGCTGCGTCGAGCGCTGCTTCGAGTCCGTCGAGGTCGTCGGCCATTTCACCGAGGTCGACGACGTCCCAGCCGTACGAGCGGAACCGCATGGCGGTGTCGTCGCCGGTCGACATGCTCGTCGGACCGTCGATCGTGATCAGGTTGTCGTCGAACACGCAGATCAGCTTGCCGAGCCCGAGGTGGCCGGCGAGCGACGCTGCTTCGTGGCTGATGCCCTCCATCATGCAGCCGTCGCCTGCGATCACGAAGGTGAAGTGATCCTGCGCCTCGGCGCCGAAACGAGCCCGCAGGTTCTCTTCGGCGATCGCCATACCGACAGCGTTGGCGAAGCCCTGGCCGAGCGGACCGGTGGTCACTTCGACGCCGGCGGTGTGGCCCGCTTCCGGGTGACCGGGCGTCGCTGATCGCCACTGGCGGAAGTCCTTCAGATCGTCGAGCTCGAGTCCGTACCCGGACAGGAACAGCAGCGAGTACTGCAGGATCGACGCATGACCGTTCGACAGCACGAAGCGATCCCGGTCGGCCCATTCCGGGTCGGAGGGGTCGTGCTTCATCACGCGGCTGTAGAGCACGTGGCCCAGCGGAGCGAGTGCCATTGCTGTTCCCTGGTGGCCGCTGTTGGCTGCGAGCGGGCCGTCCATCGCCATCCCTCGGATGAGCGAGACGGCGAGCTGGTCCTGGTCCTCGGTCAACGACACGCGGCGAGAGTACCCGACGACCTGCGAATCCGACCCAACCCGATCACCTCGCCGGTCTGACCTCTGATGTGATCGTCAGGCGGGCGGCAGGAGCGTGAAGGGCACGAGGTGCCAGGGGCCGTGGTCGATACGGCAATGAGCGACGACCTGTCCGTAGTCGTCGAACTCGAGCTCGCCACGCACGAGGCGGTAGGTGAACTTGCCCGGCTCGACGGTGAACGGACTCACGTTGCGAGCGACCTGTTCGCTGTCCTCCTCGACGCCCCGGCGGAACACGACTTCGAAGACGCCCGACCCGTCCTCGCCCTCGGGGCAGAAGATCAGGCCGATCAGGTGCGGCGTGATGGTGACCGGCACCGGCTCGGGTGCGGCTTGCGAGAACATCACGCCGGTGAGGTCGATGCGCGTCGACGGCCCTGCGGCCTGCCGCATCTCGAAGTTCTCGACGAACAGTGCGGAGACGATCTGCATGGCGCCTCAGGCTACGGTCGCCCGATGCTGAGCTCTGTCCTCGACTCGGAACACATCGACTCGCTACTGCATGCCGGCGTCGAGCGCAGCGCCGTACCCGGCGTCGTCGCTGTCGTCGTCGACCGCGAGGGGATTTGCCACGAGGCCGCGTTCGGGGAGCGGGAACTCGGGAGCGGTGTTCCGATGACCGTCGACACGGTCGGTTCGATCTTCTCGATGACCAAGGCGCTCACCGCCGCGGCGGCGATGCAGCTGGTGGAACGCGGTCAGCTCTCGCTCGACACGGCCGCCGGCGACGTCTGCTCCGAGCTCGTGGGTCGCAAGGTGTTGACTGGCTTCGACGGCGACGGCCAACCGGTGTTGCGTCCGGCCGCCTCAGCTTTGACGCTGCGTCAACTCTTGACGCACACCAGCGGATTCGGTTACGAGTTGTTCAACGCCGATCTCGTCAGATGGCACGAGGTCACCGGGACCCCCGGACTTGAAGCCAACGGTGTCGGGATGCTCGCAGCGCCGCTGGTCGCCGACCCTGGGACTCGATGGGAGTATGGGATCGATCTCGACTGGGTCGGCGTCATGATCGAGACGGTGTCGGGCATGAAACTCGGTGACTACTTCGCCGAACACCTCACCGGACCGTTGGCGATGACCGACACCGCGTACGTCCCGACGTCGTCGATGCGTGAACGTGCTGCGTCGATGCACGTTCGGCTGCCCGACGGTTCGCTGATGGCCTTCCCGATGCCCGGGCCTGAGCCGGACGTGCGCCACGGCGGCGGTGCTGGGCTCTTCGGCACGATGGGGGACTACGGCCGGTTCATCAGGATGATTCTCAACGACGGTGAACTCGATGGCGAGCGCGTGCTCGCAACCGACACCGTCGGGCAGATGGTGACGAACCAGCTGGGCAGTCTTCGTGTCGAGCCGATGGTGTCGGCGATGCCGCAGTTGACGAACGACGCTGAGTTCTTCCCCGGGCAACCGAAGTCGTGGGGAATGTCATTCCAGATCAACGACGACCGGGTTGCCACCGGTCGCGCTGCTGGAGGTCTGATGTGGGCGGGTCTGGCCAACAGCTACTTCTGGATCGATCGTTCCACCGGAATTGGTGGGGCCTACCTGACCCAGATCCTGCCGTTTGTCGATCACCGCAGTCTCGAACTGTTCACCGAGTTCGAGACAGCGGTCTACGCGACCCGCTGAGCGCGCTCGGGCCGTCAGCCGGCGGGCGAGTCGATTCGGTCGTGGTGAGCACCGACGAGCACCACGACCATGAGGCAGGGGACGTCGTACGGGTTCCGCCACGCATGCCGGGTCCCGTTCTGCACCACGGTGTCGCCCGGGCCCAGCTCTCGGGTCGCCCCGTCGTCGAGTTCGAGGATGCACCGACCCGAGACGACGAACTCGTAGTCGATCGTTGCCGTCGTGTGCATCCCCGGGTGATCTGGCTCGAGGTATTCGCCGAGTCCCGGCAACTTTTCACCGAACTCGGCGAGGGCCGCGTCGAAATCGAGGTCATCGACCAGCGTCACGGCATCCGGCGCAACGCTGAACAGTCCGAAACGAAAACCACCGACCGGCGGGAAGTACGACGGCGAGGAGGGTTGCTCGCCACCATCCGGAAATCGAAGCGGACCGTCTGCTCCCCAGAGCTGGAAGAACTCCGCCTGCGGAAGCAGGTCGACCGTGACCGGCTCGACCGTCTCGTCGCTGGCAAAGACCGCCTTTCCGGCAGAATCGTGGCCCGTGACCACCCGTCGGATTCCCATGATCGACCCCCGTTCGTTCGTGAAGCCGCGACAGTACTGCAGCTCGCAGGGAGGGAATTCACATCAGACGACGGGGCACTCGGACCAGGACCCGGTACGAACCGTCGACGGCGACCGGTCCGAACGAGCGGGAATCGGCCATCGTCGCACCAGCGTTGTCGGACAGCACCGACATGGTGCCGTCGGCATGGACGGCCGAGACGCGCTTCACCAGCCAGAATCCCGATCGTTCGGGATGCTCGAGGCAACGCAGCTGGCCGACGCGTGCCCTGACGCTACGTATCGCCAACAGGCCTTGCCCGGCCACGAGGGCAGGTTCCATCGAACGATCCTCCACCATGAAGCGACGTGGCATGGGCATGATCACCGCGGCGGAGTGTATGTTTCGATTCGACGTCCCCCGGGAATCGTCGACACTGCACACCCCACCACTCAGCACTGAGGAGTTCACCATGTTCGCCAAGTTGTTCGCATCGGCCACCGTCGCCCACGCCCACTGCGACCTGTACTGCGGGGTGTACGACCCGG
>Ga0307380_10010925_pt1 | contig 11389 bp, 9 predicted proteins | sample UN3MG_FD_202239 | JGI IMG/M metagenome (GOLD analysis project Ga0307380, IMG submission 202239) | Soil microbial communities from Risofladan, Vaasa, Finland - UN-3 | ecosystem: Environmental > Terrestrial > Soil > Coastal area > Acid sulfate soil | place: Finland: Risofladan, Vaasa | collected... | reverse complement strand
AATGAACAGGCGTTCGTGGAGAGCTTTCACCGGACGCTGCGCAAAGAGTGCCTCGGCTGGTGGAAGTACAAGGTCAGTGAAAGGGAACAACTGCAGAAGGAGGTCCAAGAATACCTGGACTACTATCACTACCAGCGGCCTCACTTGGGCCTCGGCATGCAACCCCCTCTGCCATGTGCTTGTCGCATTTGACATGGGAGATACCGGCCACCCTGAGTCGGCAATAGGTGGCAACCACATGATCTGTTGAGTCGGTTGCGTGGCCCATAAGAAAAGAGCCTGCCTAGTGGGCGGGAGGAAACCTGGTCTGCGAACGGTCCCCTGAGAGGCAAACTACGTTCGCGATGCAAGAGACACATTTTGTGAGTCAGCAGTCCCCTCTTTCTCGGAGGAGACGTTGGGATATGCACGGGAGGGCCCGCTATGGATCTTAAGCAACTGCGGCGCATGGTGGACGAACTGGAGACGTTTCCCAGCCTCGAGTCGGCTGAGCAACTGCAGGCTGAGCTACGAGAGGCGGCAGAGAGGTGGCGCGGCAAGCCCGAGCTCAAGCATGTTGATGACCTCTCTGCTAGAGTGACGGTCGTGCTTCTCGGGCTCCGGGACGAGGAGACAATACCCCGCGAGATGGAGCGGGCGGAGGAGAAGGTCGCAGACGGCGTATTCAGCGAAGCGCTGGACTCGCTCGAGAATGTGCTGCGGGCAGCCCCAGACTCCAGGAAGGCGATAAAGCTGCTCCGCATGTGCACCGAGCAGGACGAGAACACGCGCGAACGCGTGATCGGTATCCTGGACGGACTGCCGGCGCCTAGGGGGCGTGCAGCGCTTGAGTTGCTGCACCAGCTACGTCCTTTCGCGGGGACACCTGGTCCTGAGGATGAGCCCGCAGGTTTGGGAGGACCCTCTGAGCGACGGCGGGGACCAGAGCCGGAACCTGCTACGCCTCGAGAGGCAACCGTGGATGACGTGCGGGGCCTTATGGGCGAGGCTGATGAACTCTTCTACCAGGGTTTCTATGTGGAGGCGGCGAAGATCTACGGTCAGGTGCTGGACTTGGTTCCCGATCATCCTCGCGCCAGCGAACGGCTAAGCGAGGCCGAAGAGAACATCCTCACGGGATACGTTCCAGATGTGCGAGTGCCTCCTGATGCCGGTCGTCTTTTCGGGGAGGCTCAATCCCTGTCGCGCCGCGGGCACTACGACGAGGCGCTGAAGAAGATAGATGACGCTATCGAAATCTGCCAAAAGGCGGGCATCGCGCGGTGGGCGCGGGCGGAAAGGTTCCGGAACGAAGTGTTCGCCGCGCAGCAGGCGGAGGCGGAGTATCAGGACGGAAAGAGGTTGCTAGAGAGTGGCGAGTTTGCCGAGGCAAAGGACGCCTTTCGGCGAGCAGACGCCACCAGTCCGTCACCCCGCTTCAAAGAGGCGGCACAGAGAATAGAGAGGATAGAGCGGGATGTCCAGACGGTGATGGCGGCCCTTGGCGTCAGAGGCAGGCCCGAGCAGCAGGCCGACCGGCTCACCGAGGCGCAAGACATGCTCGACAGCTTGGACGCCGAGCTACCAAGCAATCCAGCCTTGCGGGACCTGAGGAGACGACTCGAGCTCAAAGCGCCCGAGTTCGCAGACGCTCTGATTGAAAGGGCAAAGAAATCGCATAGAGAGGTTCGCAATCGACAGTATGAGGACCTGGAGACGGCGCTCTCGGCGGTAGGGGATGCTATAGCCCTCCTGTCCAAGGTGAAGCGGCTGATGCCAGACAACGCACGAGTGGAAGAGCAACTGGATATCGCTCGACAAGACCAGGAGGGTTTGAAGAAACTCGCGTCGCGTCTCGACACAGCGCTGGGACTCCCGCTTGAGGACGGCCTGCTCGGCAGCCATGCTCACTTGGGCCAGATTGAGGAACTCATCAGGCCTGTCCGACAGGCGTACCCTCTGGATCCAGAACTGCGCCGGGTGGAGGCCAGTCTTCGCAGGCCTCGCTGTTTGCGTAGAGTCCTCTATGGAGCTATGCCAGTGGCCGCGCTTCTCATACTGATAGCCCTGGCTTACACCATCCCGCGCTTGGGATCCGTGTTGCCCCCCATCGTACCTCCAGCAAGCCCAACACCGACGGAAGTCATTGCTCCGTCGCCTACGACTACGGCGACACCCAGCCCCACGCCACCGGCACCACCTACTCCCACGGCGGAGCCTCACTATGGGTATACCAAGACGGACGTTACGCTAGAAGCGAACCCCTATTGGGAGGCGCCCGACGTTAAGTGGTTGACCAAAGGCACCCGGCTAGAGATCATTGTTGGAGGCGATGAGAACGTCCGGGATGACCTGGAGAGGCTGTGGATCAAAGTGCGGATCGCGTACGGCGATGGTCTGCTCCTAGGATGGGTATTGGCGAGCGCGGTCCAGGAAGAGCAACCACACTGACGAAAACACAGTCGCGAGTTGAAGGGTGGAGGGATGGACCTCATGGTTCTGCTGATCGTCGTCGCACTCCTGGCAATCTGGCTTCTGCTAAGCGCGATTACCTCCCTTGTGGTTGCCCGGCAAGCTCGCGAGGCGGGGTTGCCCCGAGGCTGGCTGCTCCTCGGTGTGCTGCCCGTGTTTGGGTTCCTCCTGGTGAAGCGAGCCGTGATATGGAGCGAGAGTCACCGACCCTGGCGCAACAGAGTAAGTGCAAATCACAGACCTGTCGAGGTAGACGCAGGCGTCGACGATTCTGAATGGGCTTTGATGGTCCAGGTATCGGCATACGGCCAGCTCGCGAGGCTCACAGATAGGGTGCAATCCCTGGACACGGGCCAACGGTATGTACTAGGTACGATCGGGCTCCAGCCTATCAATGGTCATCCGATCGAGTTGGCCGCCCCTCGGCCCCTAAGACCGTCCCTGGGACCGCAGACTTGGGCCGAACTCAGTTTCGGGCGCGGTGGGTGGTGGATCAGGGTGGATCCCAGGAGTCCACAACCGTTGGTCCTCAAGCCGCCGGGTTTTGATCGATGCAATCGACAGCCAATCATCCTCAGCGCGGGACAGGAATCATCCGTTGGCTCGGGGTGGAGCATCCGGGTTGGCCCTTCAGAGCTTACTCTGTTCCGCCTGCCGCAGGAGACCGCCCAGCAGGATGCAGAGGTGTCACAAAGCATTTCTGGCCTCCATCGGAGACGCGGCGCACAGACCCCTGCTCCACCGGGAACCTAGAGAAGGCAACCATGCACCGTTGCCGAGCTGCGTAAGGAGGTGATTCCGCTCTGGCCAAACGAACGCCCTTTCTAAACGTGTTGACCGTTGAAGCGGTTGCGCCATTGCCAGCACCTGGCTGGCTGAGATGGCTTGAGGCCAGATGGGGATCCTGCAATCTGGGCGAGCGCATCCGCGACGCGGTCGTTGCCGAAGCGCAACAACAGGGGTGGGAGCACGTCTCACTGATCACCGTGAGACTGCGCTGGGCAGTCAGGGGATACGACTGGCGTCTGGGCGGTGACAACGATGCAGCCCAGGAGGACAAGGACCGGCAGCGCAAGGAGTTCGAATCATGGCTGCAGGGACAGCTGGAGTTAGCTCAGACTAGGACGGGCGTTGATGGTCCGCAACGCCGAGTGATCATCGTGCGGGTTCATCACATTGAAGGCGAGACCACTAAGGAAACCCAGAAAGGTGGCTTGTGGATCCCTTCCTTACTCACCCGCGGTGAGTGCTTCGAGATCGCGGCCGATCTCGAGGAACCCCTTAAGCCGGCCTATCTTGAGGGCGAGAATCCAGCAACGGAGCGAAAGCCGATACTCGGTGGGCCCTTTTTCATTGGCCAGGCAGTGCCACGCGGGAGTCCGGGGTGGGCTGTTCGCAACCCAGACGATTTCCCGTTGCTCTCTACGGTGCACGCCCGCATAGACTGGGCAGACCAACGTCACTGGATCCGGAGTCTAAGCGCTCACCAAGTGGCGGCTACTAGTTCCTACTCCGACGGAAGCCAGTGGGTCTATGCACTGGCGGACAAGCCGCTCGAACTCAGACCGGGAGCGCGCATAGTGTTGGGACTCATAGGTCGCACCGGTGAGCCAATCCGCGGTAGTCTCATTCTTCGATCTCGACACGGCCACTGACCCCGTAGGAGGTTCAGTGGACATATCCGACCTCTGGCCTGGACTCGAGGTGGCATTGGGTAGACAACGATACAGAATCCTGGAGGGTCCCGTGCTGTCCAGAACCGGAAGGATAGGACATCTGTCCATGACGTATGCCCCCTTGGGATTTGCCAGGCCTGAAGTCTACAGGGCCAGAACGCTCCGCGGCCGTGATAGAACGGTGGCCCTCAAAGTCGCCAGAAGGGAAGCTCACTCTTGGCTGCGCGTCGAGTACGAAGCCCTACGAAGGCTGAGGCGCGCCGACCTAGCACCACGTCCATTGCACGGCATCCGCCCATATGGTGGGCTCAGTGTCCTCGCCATGGAATGGTTGAAGCCACAGGAGTGGTATCCACTCACGGAGCGCCTGGACGATTGGCACACGGAACTTCCCGACCAGAATGCCTTTGCCAAAGTACTCCTCTACGCGGTGCAGCGACTTCACGCTGCTGGCGTCGCTCATGGCGATCTTACCGACACCAACATCTTCGTATCCGAGGACTGGGCCAGGGTACGGTTCATAGACTTCGGGTTGAGCATGGTCGGCCGCTTCCCCAGGAGAGGTCACGGAGGCACTGTCGGCTTCTCAGCTCCGGAGCTCGCGACGCAGACGCGAGAGCTAGATCTCTTGCAGATGCAGCGGGCAGACATCTATGCCGCTTGTGCCGTGCTATACTATCTGGAAACCGAAGAGTGCTATCCGCTTCATGGTCCCGTCTATCGCGACCTGAAGAGAACGGGAGCTGCCCGTTCGTACGAGGATGCTGTGTGTTCGGCAGCCGAGCAGCGACTGCGTCGTGGAGTTGATTGGGAGCTGCGTCAGGTCTTGCTAGATGGCCTTCGTGCGCAAAGCGACAAGCGGCCACCGATCGAGGAACTGCTCAGAAGGCTGAAGGCCGGAGGAGCTCGGTTGCCACTTGCCTAGTCTGACGCTAGTCACGCCAGGTGGAGTAGACTGCCATCGCGGCGGTTGGATGGAGAAATCGTTCTGTGGAGGTGCTGCTCGTGGCCACCTTCCACAAACCGGCTAGGGGGTCGGGGGGAGGAGAAATCAGATGGAATCAGACCGGCGCGGGTGCGGGTTTGAGACACTTGCTCACTATTCTGCAATCGTGGGGGCACTGGCGGGAATCTCTGCCGGCTTCCTAGTGGCGCGGCAGTTCGATAGCCAGGCGGAGGCCGTCTTCGCGGTCCTGCTGCTCGGGTTGGCTGGAGGAATCATTGGGTTGGCGATCCAGAGAACGCTTCTCCTCGCCAACAGTCGTCGTGTGAAGCCCACTGACGAGAAACCTGTGGCACAGTCCTCTCGGCAGCAGCCGGAGTCGTTGGTGGATCCTGCCGGTCCGTCTATGCCCCAGTTGCGGGCTATTCTCGAGAATGGCAGCGAGATCACGCTTGGCCTGTCGCAGGAGTCGACCACACACATTGGCCGAGCGGCGACGATGCAAGAGCTTGAACAGTATCTGCAGGGCTCATACGGCATCACAGCGCCTGACTGCCTGATCCGGATCCCCGACAAGCCCGACTACGAGCATTGTTCACGCTATCATGCCCTGGTCCAGCGAAAGGATGACGCCTACTGGCTCTATGATCGCAGCAAGAACGGCACATACCTGGATGGGATACGAGTGCCTGCCAAGGGAGCGCGCCTCAGCGATGGATCACTTTTCGCTCTCACGCCGCCCTCCGAGCCAGAACATAGTAGTATCCGGTTTCAGTTCGAGTGCATCACGCATCTATCGCCACTAGACTCCTTCCATGATAGGCTATACGAGGGGCTCGCGGACGAGACCTACGCCAAAGCTCTGGTGAGCGACAAAAGAGTGACCAAGAGATGGGAAAACGCCGCCGACGTGTGGTGGCGAATTGGGGAAGACCTCAAGGCCAGGGACTACTACGAGAAGGCAGCCAACAGCCTGGGAGGTCGAGACAGGGCTCGCTGCTGGGAGAAGCTAGCTATCCTGCGCAAGGACGACAAGGACGAGGTGCACGACTATCTCAGACTAGCCGCTGAAGCGGAGGGCAGGTCCCTCATCGAGGTAGAGCCAGGCAGCGTTTCTCGTCTAGTGGTGGGAGACCCTACCACCTTCAGACTCCACGTTACAAACCAGGGCTTCAGTGAGGCGCGTCTGATTTACATCTCGCCGAAGGGTGGGACGGGTTTTGAAGTAGAGCCCTCTTGTCGAACTCGGGATGGAGGAATGGGCGCATACGATAGGCCCTGGCAACCGGAATTCACGGTGACGCCGAATCCACATGGCCCTCGAACCCTCACGTTCCGCGTTCGTTGGTGGGATACTGCGACCGAAAGGCATCACGCTGTTGAAGTCCCGGTTCAATGCAGGGTCGATCAGCCAGGCGCGCCGCCAATATCTGGCGAGAAGGTCTTCATGGGCCCCGTGGCCATAGTCGACGGCGACGTGGGCTTCGTTCGACAACAGGCTGCCGACAATCCTGTGGAAGCCGTGACTACTTGCCCTCACTGCGGTGAAGAGGTCCCTGGCGCTAGCTTCTGTGCCTACTGCGGTGGCCCGCTTCACGATTGAAGGATATGCCGGTTTCAGTAGGGTGAAGCTCCGCCCGGTTTCATCCCAGGTGACGACCTAGCTTTCTCGTCCTGTCCGGTACAGGCAAGTCGATGCCGCCAGCTCGTCAGTGTGATCGAGCGTCGCCCCCATCGCGGGCGCACGCCAGGCCCATGACACTCCGGCCGCCTCGCTCCGTTCGTTCTTCTCCGTGGGTCGAGTTGACAGGTGCAGCGAAGCCAGGGATGAGACCCAGCTGCCGACTGCTCTGACCAGGCCTCCGTACTACTGTTAGCGCGGGCTGGTGCGCGCCATCTGCCGTTCAACAAAGGGTAAGATTGGGTAAACCAGGGTAAGAAAAGGCTTGACAGGTAATAAAAAGTATGTTATAATGGACCCAGAGACAATACCGGCAGTCAACCAGAACTGGGAGGCTACCCCATGAAAGCCTTTGTGAGCATCAAAGAGGCCGCCGAGTATCTGGGCGTGGAGTACAAGACGGTCTACCGTCTGGTCAAGGCAGGAGACATTCCCGCCGGAAAGATCGGTGGCGTCTACCGAATCAAGAAGGACGATCTCGACGAGTACTTCGAGAAGCAGAAGCAGAAAACCCTGCTGGATAGTGGCGAGTCCCCGGAGGACGTTTGCTCCTGCTGCGAAAGGGAGATCGTCAGCCGACTCAGCATTGCCGGGCGCTGTCGAGTCTGTGGAGATCCCATCTGCATCGCCTGCTGGACGGTAGATGGCAGGCGCTTCTGCAGAAAACACCTGCCTGAGCCGAGCGATGAGGAAGCCTCAAAGGAAGCAAAAGCTTCCACGGCCTCCGAGCCCGTCTACTGCTCTCGGTGTCGGCGAATCATCCCTCAGTCGCGCATGGTGGCCGGTCAGTGCGAGCATCCGTCTTGTGATGAGCCGCTATGTGGGCTCTGCTGGCAGGATGAGACAGATCGCTTCTGCGCCCAGCACATGGTCTCCCGAGACGAGAGGCTTGCCAAGGCCAGAACAGAGCTCGCCGAGGGAAGGATACCAGTCCTTGTCTCCAGCGAGGAAGCTCGACAGCGAGAACTGGCCTTCTTGAGCCGTTTCGACCTCAAGATTCACCAGCTGGACTCCGTCGTCAGCCCCATGCGCGAGAGCCCGGTACCTGTCGACTCATGGGACTCCCTGCACTCGGCCAGCGAGGCACCCCTGCCTGCCCCGCTGAAGTTTGGAACTGGGCCAGCGATAGAGCCATACTCTGTGGGCTTGATTCCCTGCAACTGTGGATCCAGATACGAAGTCCCCTTCCCGCGGCCGACCAAGAGCGCCAGTTCCGACAAGCTGATCATTCTCGAAGCCGTCAGCTACTCCCGCCTGCCGGATTTCCTGGCCAAGGGCTTCGACACGCAGCCCGTCAGCCTGCCGGAGCTCGTCTCCCTCCTGACGGAGTACGCGCGTCGCGCGGAAGAGAAGGACTGTCCCTATGTACTGGGCCTGGCCTCCCCCACAGGATGGGATGAAGAAGCCCAAGCCTACATCAAGGATAACTCATCCGGTCACAGCTTCCGCCACCGCCTGCTCATGCCCGTGCTCATAGACTTGGCTCAGGATCGTGTGGTGCACAATGAGCTCGATGCCAGATTGGAGCCTTTCCTTTCTCTCTTCCTCCCCAAGTTGCCCGACGAGGAGGTCCGGGAGATTGGCGATTTTGTCAAGGAAAGCCTCATTGGCAGGGATAGTCTCTCGGTGGATGAGATTGCCGAGTCGTTGATGGTAGGGCCGGAGACGGTCTTGAGGGCTTTCCAGTCCCTTGCCAAGCGAGGAGAATATCGCCTCGACGAGTTTTCGGATATCGGTGTGGTCATATCAAGAGCATAGGAGTCTGCATCACCCAAGCACAATCTGTGCAAGGGGCTCGACACTAGGGAAGAGGAGGAAATGATGGATCTTAGAGCGACGGCAAAGACGGCAGCGGTAGACGGCGTCTCATGGTTGATCGATCGGCTGCGTACAGACAAGCCTGTGGACACCATAGACGACATCAAGCTGGACGACCTGAAGCGGGAGAAGATTCGCCTGGATCAGGAGGAAGCCAAGCTGATGCGGCGTGTGGAGGAGCTGGAGGGCGAGAAAGAAGCGCTATTCCTGAAGGGCAAGGACGAGCCCTCTCGCCGCAAGAAAACGGTTCTCGCGCGCAAGATCAAGGAATTGGACGGCCAGGCCAAGAACTACGATCGCACACTGGCTGTCCTTTCCCAGCAAATCCGCATCATCAACGGCTTCATCCAACTCAAGGAGAACGAGACTCTGCTCAAATCTGCGGGGATCAGCAAGCTGCTCTATGGCATGGATCTTCAAACCCTCCAGCTCTACATCGAGCGTGCCACCGTCGACGGCGCCTTTCAGATGGATAAGTTCTCCGAAATCCTGGGCGTCCTCGAGGAAAGAGAGGGGCTCGTAGGCGGCGTCAAGGCCGACGAGGACATCGAGGAGATCGTCAAAGCCATGGAGGAAGCAGCGGAGTTCGAGGCCGAGCGACCAGCGGCGGTCCACGAGGGCCTCCGCAAGGTGGATGAGATCCTGGCGACGGAAGAGGCTGAGGAGGAACCCTTCTGATCTCTCCCCATCTAGTCTTCCCGCCGTGAGTAGCGGAGCCAGCAGGCATTGCAGACCAGTGCCCCAATCGCCCCGATCTCGTCGGCAAGTGGTTGGGCGTCTACTCACAGCGCTTCTGCGACTTAGGTCGTGAACTCTTCCGCCACGCCGAATCGAGGAGGAGCAGACACCATGCCGGTTGATCTGAGCGCGGAGACCTATGCCACGTTCAAGGCAGCCCTGGGGCGCGCCAGGAGCCATCAGGAGCAAGGCTCCCAGCAGGAAGCTGCGGCAACATATCGCCAGTGTGGCAAGTTGATGGCCAAGTATGCCACATACGCCGTGAGCCCCAAGGCCAAGGCCAGCCGCGAGGAGAACGCCAGAGGATACATGGTGTTGGCGGAGCAGTTGGAGTCAGGCAAGGTGCCGCTGGCCGCAGCCGAGGGACCGGTCGGCCCTGAGGACTACGAGGGCGAGATAGGCAGCCTGATCCACAAGTCCACGATCACCTGGGACGACATCGGAGGGTTGGAGGAAACCAAGAGAGAGATCAAGGCCGCCTATGGCCTGACCCTGGCCAGAAAGCCAGAGGGAGTTCGCTTGACCGGCTGGGAGAAGATGCTCTTCTATGGTCCTCCAGGCACGGGCAAGACTCTCCTGGCGGCGGCCACCTCCAACGGCCTCGAGGCCACGTTCTTCAACGTCAAGGTGAGCAACCTGCTCTCCAAGTACTTCGGCGAATCCACGAAACTGATTTCCGCACTATACCAACACGCTCGCGAACGTTCGCCCTCGGTTGTCTTCCTTGATGAGTTCGATTCCTTAGGCGTGCCCCGGGGGATGGGAGACAGCGGGGCCGAGCGACGCGTGGTCTCCACCATGCTGGCCGAACTGGATGGACTTTCCGGCAAGGACAGCGAAGCCTACGTCCTCACTATCGGTGCCACCAACGTCCCCTGGCTGGTGGACAAGGCGCTGCTCAGCCGCTTCGAGAAGAAGATCTACATCCCCCTCCCAGATAGCGACGCTCGCCGCAGCATCTTCGAGATCAACCTGGAGGGTCGGGGATACCAGACCTCTATTCCTCTGGATCGCTTGGTGAAGCAGACTGAGCGTTTCTCAGGTCGCGAACTGGACCGGCTTTGCAGAGAAGCGATAGCCTACATGGTCAAGGAGATGAACCCGGACCTGATAGACGAGGTCGACAAGGGCCTGGAAGCCATTGAGCGGTACGAGATAAGGGTCAGGCCATTGACTGAGGCCGACTTCGAGCGGGCGCTGGCAGTTGTCGCGCCAGAGACCAGTGAGGCCGATCTCAACCGGTTCCAGGAATGGCGCAAGGGTCTGGACTGATCAAGACGCGTGCTTGCCTGTGAAAGGAGGCGGTGTTGGAAATCGTGGAAGATCTGTTGGACCGTTGGAAGAAGCGCGAGGAGACCAAGGAGGTCGAACGAGAGGTTCAGTTTCGCCGCGGCTTGGCCCGAGTGCGAAGCTATATCAGCAGGTGCCAGAAGAGCAAGAAACACTATTGGCAGCTAGGCAAGAGAGCACTTCAACTGGGCGACGACCGGCAATTCCGTCAGATCGCCAAGACCTACCTGTGGACCATGGAGCAGATCAGCCGTTGGGAACGGTATCTTCTTCAATTGGAGACCGTCGCAGCGCGCAGGGATCAGGTTGGGGCCACGTCTGAATTCATGAAATCTATCACCGCCCTGAGCCAGTCCATGATGGCCGGAGCCAGCGAGGAGGACGTGGCCAAGATGCAAGTGGAGTTAGAGAAGGCCATCGCTCGCTCCGAGATCCTGGAGGAGACGATGGCCATGGTGATGGAGGCCGGCAGCGAGACGGTCTTCGGTTCTAGGGAGCTCTCCGAGGAAGCGGTGGAGCGCGTCCAGAAAGCGATGGCCGAGGCCGCCGAGGCTGACGAGAGCGAGGTCTTCGACGCCAAGATAGAGGAAGGACTCCGCAAGATAGAGGAGGAGATGAGAAAGGACCTCCGATGAGGTTCCTACTTGAACAAGCCCAAGAGCATGTGGAAGCCGGGCGCAGGCTCCACGCCGAAGGAGACTGGAAGCGCGCCCGCTACAATTATCTGAAGGCCTCCGAGTACCTCTTCAAGGCGGCCAAGCAGTCCAAAGGGCGACTCAAAGAGACGCGGAC